>Ga0074195_1002865_pt1 | contig 17685 bp, 22 predicted proteins | sample EPASupsiteHSE623_FD_64525 | JGI IMG/M metagenome (GOLD analysis project Ga0074195, IMG submission 64525) | Bioremediated contaminated groundwater from EPA Superfund site, New Mexico - Sample HSE6-23 | ecosystem: Environmental > Aquatic > Deep subsurface > Groundwater > Contaminated ...
GGCGGGGGGGGGGAGAGTCTTGGAGAACCGGGAAAACACCCTGGAGCGGCCTGAGTGCACCATCCTTCTGGTCGGCTACCAGCCAGAGGGGACGCTAGGGCGGCGGTTACAAAGCGGGGCAAAGACTGTCCAGGTGATGGACAAGCAGCTGGAGGTTCGGGCCGGGATTGAAACGCTGCATGCCTTCTCGGCACATGCCGGCCAAAAGGAGATCCTGGAATGGCTCCGGGCGTTCAAGAAATTCCCGCGTCAGGTCTTCCTCAACCACGGTGAGCCCGGTTCTGCTAAAGCGCTGGCCAGGGCGATAAGGCAGGAGTTCGGGGCGGAAGTCATCGCTGTGAAGGCAGGGGAGAGCTATCGGCTAGGCTGAATTTCAACCGTGGGGCAGCTTTCAAGCTAATGCCCCTTCAAACTAAGTAGTTCTCATTTTTGGTCGTCAGAAGATCTCGAGTTCCAAACGTTCTTTGTGAATATTTTGTGATCTTTGTGGCTTTGCAGTGGTATTTCGTAAGCTGATTGAGAATAAAAAGACGGCTTTTGCCTATGCACCTCCAGGATAGGCCGGGGTTGGGTTTAAGTATCTGCAAATGGTCTCTTGCCGTGGTTTGATCCAAAAATTTCAAGGTGATAAGTCTTGCAAAAGAGCGTCGTCAAAGATCCCGCTCTTGCCGAAACCGGCGAGAAGCGCATTGAATGGGCACGGCGTCACATGCCCGTCCTGGAGAGCATCAAGCAGGAGTTCGAGAAGGCCAAGCCCCTGAAGGGCGCGAGGATCGTGGCCTGCCTGCACGTAACTGTGGAGACTGCTAACCTGATCACCACCCTCGTCGCGGGCGGTGCGGAGGTGGCGGTGACGGGCTCCAATCCCCTCTCCACGCAAGACGATGTCGCAGCGGCCCTGGCGGCGCGCGGCCTGTACGTCTACGCCTTCCGCGGAGAGAACGAGCAGGAGTACTACGAATGCATCAAAAAGGCCCTGGAGATCAAGCCCAATGTGACCCTGGACGACGGCGCTGACACCATCGCCATAGTTCACAAGGAGCATCCCGAGCTTGCTGATCAGATGTTCGGCGGCTGCGAGGAGACGACTACCGGCGTCGTTCGCCTGCGGGCCATGGCCGCAGACGGCGCGCTTCGCTATCCCGTCATTGCCGTGAACGATGCAGAGACCAAGATGATGTTCGACAACCGCTACGGCACCGGACAGAGCACTGCACATGGCATCATGAACGCCACTAACTTCCTGTTCGCCGGCAAGAACGTCGTTGTAGGCGGCTACGGATGGTGCGGCAGGGGATTTGCCATGAGGGCCCAGGGTCTAGGCGCCAACATAATAGTAATCGAGATTGAGCCCAGGAAGGCCTTGGAGGCTGCTATGGACGGCTACAGAGTCATGCCCATGTCAGAGGCTGCACCTTTAGGCGACCTGTTCGTGACGCTGACCGGCGACATAAACGTTATTCGAAAAGAGCACTTCGAGCTGATGAAGGATCAGGCGATCCTCGCCAACAGCGGCCACTTCAACGTGGAGATCGACATCCCAGCCCTGGAGAAGATGGCCGTGGAGAAGACAGAAGTGCAGAACAACGTGACAGAGTACAAGCTCAAGGATGGGAGAAGGCTCTACCTGCTGGCAGAAGGCAGGCTCATCAACCTGGCTGCGGCTTACGGCCATCCGCCCGAGGTCATGGATATGTCCTTCGCCAACCAGGCGCTGGCTGTGCGCTATATTGTGGAAAACGGACGCAAACTGGAGAAGAAGGTCTATCCTGTGCCAGTAGAGATCGACCGCAGAGTGGCTGAGCTAAAGCTTGCCTCAATGGGTTTACAGATCGAGAAGCTTACACCCGAGCAGGACAAATACCTTCACAGCTGGCAGATGGGAACCTGAGGTGTTAATCTTGGACCTGAAAAGGGAGAACCTTGAAGCCTACCTGCAGAGCCTTTACGGAGATGACCTGAAACTTCTAAACATGCGCAAGATGGGCGAGACCATCCCCACGACAGAGGATGTCAAGGGCTTCGGATACGGGTCACCCCTGCTGGTGGAGTACCTGGCAAAAGGAAAGACGGGCTCTGCCGTCGTCTCCACCATGCGCGTGCAGCACGGGTTTGGCCACGACCACTTCTCTGACCGGGCCAGGATACTCATCTGGCAGAACGCCACATTCGGAAACCTGCCCAAACACGTTCCCTCCCTCGACGTGGGCTACTTCACAGATGATGGAAAGCTGGTCTCAGCCGGAGACGCAAAGGAGTACTTCCTTCTCATGGAGAAGGTAGAGGGAAAGGAGTATTTCTTCGACCTGGAGAGGGTGAAGGAGGAGGGCGCTGCAGATCTGGATTATGACAGGGTAGTCGCGATGTCGGACTATCTTGCAGAGATCCATTCTGTAAAGAAGGACCTTCCACCGCTCTACTTGCGCAAGATCCGGGAGACCGTAGGTGACGGCGAGTGCATCTTCGGAATTCTGGACGACTATCCCGAGAATCCCAGCTTCCTCGATCCCGGCGAGCTCTGTGAGATCGAGAAGCTCTGTGTGGAATGGCGCTGGAAGCTGAAGAATAGGACGGAAAGGCTCTGCCAGGTACACGGCGACTTCCATCCCTGGAATGTGATGTTTCGAGAAGGAACAGACTTCACAGTCCTTGACAGGAGCAGAGGAGAATGGGGTGAGGCAGCGGATGACATTACAGCCATGTCCATGAACTACATATTCTACTCAGTACAAAAGAGCCTCCGTCTAACAGGCGATCTCAAAGACCTCTTCGAGCTCTTCTTCGAGAACTACCTGGACAAGAGCGGAGACGAAGAACTCCTGGAGGTCATAGCTCCCTTCTTCGCCTTCCGGGCGCTGGTCGTTGCCAGTCCCACCTGGTATCCCCTCTGCTCGGATGATGTGAGAAGGGCACTATTCAACTTCCTGGAGAACATGCTGGGATCGAAAGAATTCAACTACAGGGATGTGAACAGCTATCTGGCCTGAAGAATGAAAACCTACGCCTTTGAGCTTTCCGGGGAACATGAGACCATCCCCCGTAGCGAAGCTCTGGCGCTAACAGAGGTATATTCCTCAAAGTTTAGGGAGATCTGCCTCCTGGATCAGTGCCTCCTGGTCGAGGCCGATAGCCTCGACTATGAATCCCTTGGCCAACGACTGGCCATGACCCACAACGTCATCGAAGTCATGGCTGTCTGTAAGGCACAGCTGGAGGATCTGGCTAAAGCAGCCTTACAAATAGACTTACCAGCCAAGAGCTACCGCATCCGTGCCAAGAGGATCAAGCAGGCCGCAATGCCTGGCGATGTCGTTGAGAAAGAGATAGGACGTGTCCTCTTTCGAAGAGGTTTTCGGGCTGACCTGAAGAGCCCGGAGACTAAGCTTAGGGCAATAATAACCGGGAGCAAAATTGTCCTGGGAAAGGAGATGGCCAGCCCTGACAGAAGCGGCTTTGAGTCACGCAGGCCCCATTTAAAGCCGTTCTTTCATCCAGGCGTACTCATGCCCCGCATGGCAAGGGCTCTTGTCAACTTATCCCAGGCAATGCCGGGCGAGCGCCTGCTTGACCCCTTTGCGGGCACAGGAGGGATTCTTGTGGAGGCCTGTTTAATAGGCATAGACGGCATTGGGGTGGATGTTCAAAAGAGGCTGATTAGAGGCGCAAAGGCCAATCTATTAGGCCTGGATTGCAGCCTCATTATCGGTGACGCAAAGCGTTTGCCCTTCAAGGAAGCCTCCATCGATGCTGCGGTGCTGGATACGCCCTATGGAAGGTCGGCTTTGATTGAGGCCAGATCCAAAGAGGATCTTCTATCCGAAAGCCTGGTAGAGCTTCATAGGGTCCTGAAGACAAGGCGGCGCATGGTAATTGTGGCAGACAGGCCTATTGAGGATTATATTCTCAGAGCAGGTTTCGAGATTTTGCAGCGGCACACAGATAGAGTCCATAGAAGTCTGATCAGGCATATCTTCCTCTGCAGGAGATAGGTGGGGATAGTCAACTCTAGAGGCCTCATGCAGATGAGATGAAACAGTTAGAATATGTTTTAGAATATACAATTTGTGTACCGAGAAATATAGTAGAGTTAATTATTAGTATAACTACACACCATCTCAGGCATTATAACATAAGAAAATAGGGTTGAGGTGGGAGAATACATATCCTTAGATTGGCTCTGATACTCAGTCTTTTAGTCCAACTAAGCCCTCTATCTCTGGCAGAGGAGTGGAATCTGACAGGAACATGGGTGGCTCAGTATCAGTTTGGCTCCTTGGAGGAAGTAATGACGGCAAACATTCAGCAGATTGGAAGAAATCTGATTGGATCTTTTTCTGTTGAGCCTTCCTCTGGAGAAGCCTATTCAGGCATAATCTTCGGAGATATGGAAGGGGATAATATTGGGGCCAATTACCTAACTGTAAAAGATGCAGGGAAGAGTAATCCGCAGATATCCATAACATTTACAGATGCCAAAATCATCGATCACAAGACCATAAAGGGTACTTTCTATGCCCAGGATAGCGATATGAATGCCTTATCTGGCCCCTATGAAGCTATTAAAAAATGAGGACTATGCCTGCTCCAAATAAATATGACCTGGCTGAGAGCCAAATGAAGGCGTTTACCAGATCAGCGGTACGTACAAAGACGCTTCTTGCGTTGCAAGAGGAGGAAAAAGACTCTGGGGACCTGGAAAAGGAGCTAGGTATCAGGGCGTCCACGATTCTTCACTCCATAAAGGATATGGCAGAAGCAGGTCTGGTCAGGAAAGGCAATAAAGGTTATACGCTGACCAACATAGGAAGGGTTCAGGCCATACTCATCGATGAACTGGTGAGCGCCATCGTTGTCCTGGATCAGCACAAGAACTTTTGGCAAACCCACGATATGGGAGAGATCCCCTATGATCTCTTGGCCAAGATTGGTTTGCTGGGACAGTCGGAGATACTTGCGGGGGACCGGGCTGCAATCCTAAAAACGCAGGAGTACTGGTATTCAGAAGTAATCAAATCTAGAATGGTCGTAGGGGTTTCTCCCATAATAATACCTTCACATCCCATAGCCATTGCCAAAGCCCTGGATAATGGGGCCAAGGTAGAGCTAGTGCTAACTAAGACTATCCTGGATATCGTTATAAAGGATTACAAAGATCTGATAAAAACATTGCTTACGAATAAGAACTTCAAGTTATATCGCATCGATCGAGATGTGAGGATAGCATACACGGTGACAGATTCGTACCTATCCCTAGGATTGTTCAGAATTGACGGAGGTTACGATGTGGGGTGCGATTTGAATTGCTATGGCGAGAAGGCAAGAGATTGGGGTATGAAGCTATTTGAATATCACCGTAATATGTCAGTCCAAATAAATCAAGTTTAAAAGCAATATAAAATTTAATCCTTTACCTGAGTAAGGATCTGCGATAAGAGTATTGTAACTGACTTTCATTAAATGACCTCACATGGCCTGCTTTTTTAGGCCTGGCGTAATTACGCGTTATTATGTCGTAATAGCCCAAATTTTATCGTTATATGTAATATTATTTTTATCATATTTCGCAATTATTATGAAGAATAGAGGAATTGCGCATTTCCGATTAAAATCCTAATTAACCAATAATTTAAACATAATTGATAGTATAATGTCAATTGGGGACACTTTAACCCAGAATGGGCAAAATTGTTTCGGTTTCATTTTTATAATTTATTTCGTTAGAAAAATTGCCAGAGAATTATACAGAAATTTTCAAATTTGTGGAGATGGGATTAAGCTCATGCCAGAAAATATTCCAGTCAATTGGGAGTTATCTTTTAAGGAAATTTTCCAAAGATGTGCGAAGAATCAATATTCCGCAATAGAAAACATACTTTCATTTCTTTCAGTGAGCTCACTCTTCATCGGAGGCCATGGCTTTTTCAAGACTTACGCAGCGTTCATTCTCTTGGGATTTGGTCCCAATCCCCTCGTCTGCTCTATTGTCTTCTTAATCAGCTTCAGCGTTTACACACTTGATAAGATCGCAGATATGGAGAAGGATATAACCAACATGCCGCAAAGGCACAAATTCTTGCATAAAAGAAAACGACTGATACTATTTTGCGCCATAGCATCGTATTTCTTGGCAGTTTCGCTGACGCTCTTATACAGCCCCATTGCACTACCAGTAGTATTCATCCCTTTTATTGCCAACGCATTCTATGCCACAAAAATACATAGAAGCCTGCCCAGGCTCAAGGACATACCAGTGGCCAAGAATCTAATCGTAGCTCTCGCCTGGGCGTTAGTAACAACGCTATTGCCGGCCATGTTTTTAGACAGTGTATCGAATGCAACGATTATGGCAGTAGTCTATTTCATGCTGATAAAAACCCTTGTAGATAATGTGCTCTATGATATAAGAGACATAAAGGGCGATTGCGAGAACGGCGTTAAGACTATGGCCGTGCTGCTGGGAAAGCATAAGACTGTGGCCCTGCTCCTGGGAGTTAATAGCACCCTGCTTCCAATAACAGCTTTTTTGACTATAGCCGCAAAGCCTCTGGCTGTGGCTCTGGTGATTTACGGATACCTCTACATAATCTATTTCCGAGAGAGGCGCAACCCTCTGGCACTGGACTTCTTCGTAGAGGGGGAGTGGATGCTGATGGCTGCACTACTAAGTTTTATAAAGATGGGGGCAGGAATATAGTGATGCCGCCACATGCCCCTTCTTAGCCCCTCACGCCTCTGCTGCCTCGTAGTCAGTATCGATGGTATCCTGGAGCCCATCCTCTGTGTGAGCGGTAACCATGCGCTCAGAGACATCCTGATCGGAGAGGATCTCCAAGAAGCGCTTTGTATATCCATCCCTCTCCGATGCCTTCTGGCTCTCGAAGATATTCCTGTACTCAGAGATTGTAGATGGAGCTACTCCCAGAATCTCGGCCATCTCCTTGACGGACCTGCCCTCTTCAGATAGGCGGATAAACTCGACCTTATCGAAGGGTGGCTTTAGGTCTGACTCTCGAAAGATATGGAGCTTGATCCTTGCCCGGCTCACAGTCTTGTTGAGGGCTCTATCTCCCAATCGCTCTGCAATCTCCGTATCGCTCAAACCTTTGTAAAAGAGTCTAACAACTGTGGCAAGCTGTTCAGGGGAAAGTTTGGTCTGGATATTGTACTGCTTTACCATCTCCTTCACTACCCCAAGAAGTGCACGCTCAATCTCCGAACTCCCTCTGAGGCTGCCGTGACGAGTGGCCTGCTTCTCCACAACTTTTGTGCTGGCGCCTATCTTCTGAACAAGATCCCGCAGATGATCCGTCCTAGCACTCATTTAAGATACTCACCCATCAACAAACTCCCTCGTTTATACTATAAAGAGATTTCCATTGTATTACAAACCTTTTTATACACGGGCTTCGTCTAAGAAGGCGGAATGTCCGAGACCAGCATATATGTTGTGAAGACCACCGCCAATCAGGAGCGCTCAGTGGCCAACCTGATCGCCCAGATAGCACGCAAGGAAAAGTATGATATAAGGGCACTCCTGGTGCCTGACGTGCTGAAAGGCTATGTTCTCGTGGAGGCGCCCGCTCCGGAGATCGTCGATCAGGCCATACAGGGAGTGCCACATGCACGCTCGGTGATTAAAGGGGCTTCGAGCATTGAGGAGGTAGAGCACTTTCTCACCCCCAAGCCAGCTGTAATCGGAATAAATGAGGGCGCAATAGTTGAGCTCATATCCGGGCCGTTCAAGGGCGAGAAGGCAAGGGTCAAGCGCGTGGATGTAACCAAGGAAGAGATCACAGTAGAGCTCTTCGAGGCTATGGTTCCTATCCCCATTACCGTGCGTGGCGATCACGTACGTGTGCTCAGCAAAGATGAAACTTAAGTTTAGAGGTGGTTAACTTTGGCTAATGTCGTAGAAGCATTGGTGCCTGGTGGAAAAGCCAGCGCCGGGCCACCGCTTGGGCCCGCATTGGGTCCCTTGGGCGTCAACGTTGCCCAAGTGGTTGCCAAGATCAACGAAGCTACAAAGGACCTGAACGGAATGCAGGTTCCAGTCAAGATCAAGGTAAAGTCCAGGACAGAGTTCGAGATAGAGGTCGGCACGCCGCCTACATCTGCCTTAATCCTCAAGGAGATTGGAGTCGAGAAGGGCACTGGCGACAAGACATCTATTGGAAACCTGAGCATGGACCAGGTAGTCAAGATCGCCAACGTCAAGCGAAGAGGCCTTCTCTCAAAGAACCTCAAGAATGCGGCTCGAGAGGTAATAGGAACCGCAGGGTCTTTGGGTGCAACCGTCGATGGAATGCCATCCAAGGAGGCCCAAGCGGCTGTAGCTGGCGGCAAGTACGACGAGATATTAGAGGCGAAGGCTTAAATATTAGGTTATAAACTGAAAAGGTTGATTCTCTTTTTTGAGAAGCCGTAGTAGACCATAGAGTCGCCGACTACGGAGGATTGAAATGGACAACATAGAGGAAGCCGTCAAGCAGGCTATCGCTGAGGCACCTGCAAGGAAGTTCAGCGAGAGCGTTGATCTGGCCATAAACCTGCACAACCTAGATCTTTCTATTCCAGGAAACAGGGTTGATGCAGAGGTCATCCTCCCCCATGGGCTAGGCAAGCCCACTAAGATCGCCGTCTTCGCAGCTGGAGAGACGGCGCTTCGCGCCAAGAGCGCGGGCGCTGATCGGGTCATCTCCGGAGACGAGATCAAGGAGCTAGGAGGAGACAAAAGGGCCGCGAGAAAGCTCGCTGAAGAGTACAAGTTCTTCATAGCAGAGACTCAGTTCATGCCTGTAATTGGTAAGAGCCTGGGATCTATCTTGGGCAAGAGGGGCAAGATGCCTACACCCTTGCCGCCTACCCAGGATGTGGCACCGCAGATAAGCAGGCTCAAGAACATGATCAGGATCAGGTCCAGGGATAGACCGACCTTCCACCTGACCGTAGGGAACAGGAATATGGACGTAAAAGAGATCTCCGAGAACGTAGAGGCGATCATAACCAAGCTCGATCAGACCTTGAAAGACGGAAGACAGAACTTGAAGTCCGTCTACGTCAAGACCACGATGGGGCCGGCCATAAAGGTGATCTAGATGGCAGCAGAGGTTAGGCGAACTGCTCATCTGCCTGAGTGGAAGGTCAGCGAAGTAAAAGAGCTTGTCGAGCAGATAGGAAATAGCAGGGTAGTTGGGATTGTAGGCATGCGTGAGATCCCTGCCAGCAATCTACAGCAGATGCGCACAGAGATGCGCGGCAGGGTCGAGATCAAGATGGTCAGGAATACCATCGCCCGCCGGGCCCTAGAGGCCTCTTCGCCAAAGATCCAACCCCTTGCAGACTACATCGAGGATCAGACTGCTCTGATCTTCAGCGATGATAATCCCTTCAAGCTTTTCAGCTTACTGGAGAAGGGCAAACGCCCCATGCCCATAAAGGCAGGCTCCAAAGCCCCGAGAGATATCGTGGTCGAGGCAGGAGAGACATCGTTTTCGCCAGGACCGATGGTGGGCAAGCTTCAGGCTGCGGGAATTCCGGCTGCTATCAAGGGCGGAAAGGTAGTCATCAACCAGCAGATCACCCTGGTCAAAGAGGGAGAGGTCGTGTCTGCAAAGGTCGCAGATATCCTGAAGACCATGGAGATATTCCCCAGGAACGTGGGCCTCGACCTGAAAGCGGCCTACGAGGGCGGCCTGGTATTCAAGGCCAAGGATATGACGATAGATGTCGACGGCCTGATCTCCCAGCTTAGCACCGCTTCAGCAAAGGCCTTCAGCTTCGCAGTCGAAGTTGGGTATGCTACACCAGAGACTGTTGGGCCCATACTCCAGAGGGCTCAGATTAAGGCCAGAGCTCTTGTGGCAGAGGCAGGAATACCTGTGCCGGGCATGATGAATATCGTGCTCGCAAAAGCCGTCGCCAATGCCCAGGCCATCGCCAGGTTGACCAGCGGAGAGGCAGCGCCAGCCGCAGCAGCGGCCGCAATGCCCGCCGCCAAGGTAGAAGAGGAGAAGAAAGAGGAGAAGAAGGAGGAAGAGGACACCGCAGCAGGGCTGGGTGCTCTATTCGGTTAATTAGAGGTTGATTTAAATGGAATACGTATACGCTGCATTACTGCTTCACAGCGCAGGCAAAGATGTTAACGAGGATGGAATAAAGAAGGTCGTCGAGGCCGCAGGCGTGGCCGCTGACGAGGTAAGGATCAAGGCCCTGGTGGCCGCCCTTGAGGGCGTAGACATCTCCCAGGTCCTATCCCAGGCCGCTGCAATGCCAGTAGCAGCTGCAGCAGCAGCCCCTGCCGCGGCAGCTGCCGCAGCTCCGGCAGCCAAGGCTGAGGAAAAAGAGGAGAAGAAGGAAGAGGCAGAGGAGAGCGGAATCGAGGGCCTTGGAGCCCTTTTCGGCTGAACACCTCAGCCGCCTTTTCTATTTTTTGCGCTTTAGGCAGCCTTTACAGCATGAGTTGCCCTTTGCGCTCTCTGGTGTTTGAAAACATTTTAACTCTATTCAACATAGAGATCAAAGAAAGATTAAAATGAGCAAAGCATCTCTTTTGGCATCGTCATGCTGGCGTTAGAGATGCCGAGAAGCGATTTTTGTTTTGCCCTTTAAAAATGAATTTAAAGCTCTTCTAGCTTCTCTATGCCGACTTTCTTGACGTTCGGCTTCCATATCTTCTCGGGCATCCAGTTGGGTGCATTAGACGGCTTAATCACCTGCTTGCGCTCTCCCTGGAAGATGTGCACCTTCTTTGTTCCCCTCTCGCGCAGCCTGATATCCGTGAAACCACGGTTGGCGGCCTTTAGCGCTGCCTGCCTCGGCTGCTTGCCGCAGAAGACGCCGATCTCATTCCCTTCTTTGTCCCGCAGTGCGAAATTCCTTTTTTCTGCCATATTTTATTCCTCTCATAACCCACATGCAGAAGGCAATAAACCTCGCTGCACGTCTATATATCTAATACCCATATATTAATCTTTTGTTCGATTTCAGAATTTAGCGACAGTTTGTATAAACTTACTTATGAACTTAACGGGATAGATGCGAGAAGGGTTGGGTATTTATCTAGGCCGAAACTTTGAATGAACATGGCTTGGGTTGTATGGTTCACGGGCCTTCCAGGATGCGGCAAAACCACTATTGCGAAGCGTGTAAAAGCTATTCTTTTAGGAAAAAAAGTCGAGGCCAAGATACTTCAGTTAGACGAGATACGAAGGGTGATCACTCCGAAGCCCAGATACACCGAAGAGGAGAGGGACATAGTGTACGCGAGCTTAGCGTACATGGCTAAACTGCTATCTGAGTCAGGGATAAATGTAATGGTAGATGCTACCGCGAACAAGCGCCGTTACCGCGACCTCGCCAGAAGCCTTGTTCCGGCTTTCGCCGAGGTCTACATCCGGGCCCCAATAGACGTCTGTATGGCTCGTGAAAGGGAGAGGAAGGCTGAGTTCGCGCCAAAATACATCTACAAGAAAGCCGCTCAAGAGAGGGCTACTGTTCCCGGGGTGAACGTCTCATACGAAGAGCCTCTCTATCCCGAAATAGATGCTGATACTACGACTATGAGCCCTGAGCAGAGTGCCAGGTTCATTGCCGAGAAGATAATTAAATTATTTGGATGAGGCAAGCAAATAAGTAACAAAATCTCTAGATAATAAAGATTGCAAAAAGGGATAGGTTGAAATACAGCCTCTTAGACTCCCATTCAGGAAGTGGTAATAGTTTGAATTCTAATGCAGGATTCGTAGGGTTTGACGGAACGGAAAACAAACGAACTATTCTCGCGCTTTACCAGGTCAAGGAGGCCGCAAAGATCGGCGGAGACCTAAATGTGCTGCTGCGAAAGCCTCACGGCAGGGCTAAGTCCATGATGGCTAAGCTTAACCGCATCAGCGGAATAAAGGCCTTCGTAAGCAACGATGCAGATCGTGATAAATGGGAGAAGGCCGGCATCAAGATCGAGGGCGGGTACGATAAGTTCTTCGAGAACTCCGACTTCATAATGGTTGGAACTCCAGGCGACGAAGAGCTCCCTTATGTAGAAGCAGGACTTGCCCACGACTGCTTCGTATCCCTCATGGGCGGCGCTGATCGTCCGGAGATCTTAAAAGCCCTGGAGGAGAACAAGAAAGTCAAGATAACCGATGAGCTGAAGGCTGATTTCTCACGGGAGTTCTTCTTCGGCCTGGAGAACTACGAGATGTTCCAGAAGGCGCATCCAAAGCTGGTGCAGTGCACAAGCTGCAACACCACCGGCCTTTCCCGACTGGCATTAGCTGCAAGGCCGCTAGGTTTAACGGCAGTTCTAGGCAACATCGACCGCAGACACGGCGATCCTCACACCGTCGTCAGGGCGTCCCCCAGCGCAATTCAGTTCGGAAAGGGTGCAGGCCATCAGGGAACAGATGCCGGAACGGTCTTTGAGGAGGTTAAGTTCTCCATTCGGGCAAGCAAGGTTCCTACAACAATGCCGCACACCAACTTCCTGAACATGGTCTTTAAGGGAGACGTAACTCCCGCCCAGCTGGTGGAGCAGTTCGCCAGGACGCGGGAGGTAGTAGTAATGCCCTACCAGGACGAGGGCAAGAAGCACGAGTGGACCAGCGAGATCCTGGAGGCATTCCTCTCTGGAGTAGAGAGGCCGATTAGCCCTGAGATCTTCGAGCTCATAGTCTCAGATGCACTCATTCCATTCAAGCTTGGCGACTACACCATCATACAGAGCGTCTCCATGGTGGAGCAGATGTCAATAGCCGTTCCAAACCACGTGGAGTCCTACCTGCTCTCCTGCGGCTACCCGGCAGCAGGCATTCACGAGCTTGTGGATAAGACGCTTGGCGTCATGCACGGCATCTGGCCGGACAAGCTCAGCTGCTAAAGCCTCCAATATCATGTCCGAGGAAACGCCTTCCGGCAGGCTGCAGAAGGATATTGTTCGGCTGGGCCCTGAAGCCCTGCCCGAGCTTTACGAGCAGGGATACTTCGGCCGGCCGAGAGGCAAAGGCCTGGATCTGTCGCTTGTGGAGGCGGCCTATCTCCTCGACAGATCCCGGATCAAAGTATTTTCAGACGGACGCGATCTGGACTTCAGGGCTTTTTTCCAGGCAGCCTCTTCCTTGGAGAAGGGCTTCGAGTTCAAGTATGTCGTATACAAAGACCTCCGAGAGCGGGGTTACTACGTCCAGCCGGGCCGTCCGGACTTCCGAGTCTATCCCAGGGGCGGCCATCCCGGAAAGACCCCGGCGGAGTTCTATGTGTTAGTAATATCCGAGCGCATGCCCTTGCCCTTAAAGGAGATCATCGAGCCCGTTCGCCTAGCTTCCCAGATGAGAAAGAAGCTGATGCTGGCAATCGTTGACGAGGAGAGCGACATCACCTTCTACGAGGCCAAAGAGAAGTCCATGGCCGGCAAGATGGCAGAAGAGGAGCACGGAGGGATGGCCACGCTTTTAGAGGACAGGGTAGTGCTATGGGACGCTTCTGCCTCAAAGCGACTGCACGAACACGGGTTTTACGGCAAACCTGTTGGAGAACGGCTGCAGCTCTCTCTGGTGGAGTCGGCCTATCTGCTGGAGAGAGGGCTGATTCAGCTGGTCGACCGTTCTGGCGAGCCCATGAACCCAGATGGTTTGAAGGAGAAGGCCAGGAAGATAGAAAGCGACTTTGACCTGAAGTACAGAGTTTACAAGGACCTGCGGGATCACAAGCTAGTCGTGAAAACAGGATTCAAGTTCGGGACACACTTTCGCGTTTACAAGCAGGTCGAGAGCCTATCCAAGGTTCCACACTCAGAGTATCTCGTGCACACAGTGCCCGGCGACCACATCTTCATGCCGCCGGTTCTATCGAGGGCTGTGCGACTTGCCCATTCGGTGCGAAAGCAGATGCTGTTTGCCTATCCGGACGAGGACGTGAGGTATCTGGAGATAAGGCGGCTGAAGCCCTGAGATAATGATAGGATTGTTTAGCGAGCCTTCTGCTCAGCCCTTCTTACTTCAGCCTTCTTACATCCCTATACATTATATCGCTATACCTTGACGTAATTTGCCTTATCTTCCGGATTCTTGGGCTCTAGGACCAGGACCAGAACCTCACGATCGGCCAGCTCTTTGCCCACAAGAATGCGGCCAATTTTGTCTACTCTTTTGTAAATTGGTTTTTTTATAAGCTCGCGCCTGCCGACAAGTTCTATCTCTATCTCTGACATCACGCCACCTATTTTTCTCAGCTTTTATTTCTGTTTTTATAAGAGATATACTTTGCCTTAAGAGGGATTTAGATCAAAAGGTTAATATGCCATTAATGACTCAATAGTAATTATAACTTTAGAGTCATTTTGAGGAAGAGAAATATCGTATGGCTACAGAACTTAGCGAACAAAGAGAAGCGATGCTGGATCAATCCATCTACTGCGGGTTCTGCCGTTCCCAGTGCCCTTTAGGGGTGAAGAAGACGGCGGACTGCCGCGTCATCAGAGGCTATGAATGCCCACATTTCTGCGATCCCATGAACCAAGAGCCAGCATACAGCGAGTCTGCCCACCGGGGCTGGCTTCATCTCCCCGGACGCTTTGGCTGCTGATTCTTTCAAATTAGTTTTCTAGTAAAGCCGCTAAAACAAAAAGGCTTGTATGGCGTGCAGATTGATGCAAGCTTACCGTTAGTTGTATTTGCGTTCTACTCCTGCATCAGCTTTCGTCTCAAGGCAAGAGAGATCATCAAGAAGACAATCCCCAGGATCAATACCTCTCTATCAGCAATGCTGAAAATATCGGCATGATAGCTGAAGAACCCAAGGCCGTTGCGATGAATTGTCAGCGGATAAAAGAAGGGATAGGCTGGATTTGCTACAACTGCATCCTCGAACATATGTGCCGCGAAGCCCACCAGGGCGAAAATAAATGAGTCCATTAGCCTTATGCCGAGGGGATGCAAAAGAAATGCCATCGCAACTGTATAAAGCAGCATTACCAATATGTTATGAAAATGCCCATGGTCTATAGGCGCTCCGAAGACCAGCACGGTTATTCCAAGCCTCCTTAGCGCTGCATCAGCTATCAGATCTATATCAGGAATGAAAGCGCTGGCTACAATGATCCACCAGTAATCCCGGCCTGTAAGCCGGCGGTAAACTGCTCCGAAGACAAGGGCTATGGCCAGGGAGTACAGCAAGTGCTCTGAAAGCATTGAGTTCTTCCGGGATCACTGAAGAGCTCATGTGATATAAATCGATTCAAGATTCCTCTGTAGAGACTGTAATGATTCTCACCACAACCATGCGGCTTTTCCAAAAGATGCATACAGCAGATGACTTGCTGCAGAGGGGCAATGCCCTCATGCGAGATGCCCGGCTGGAGGAGGCCTACCGCTGCTTTGAGAAGGCTATCAAGCTGGAGCCGGAGAGCGTCGAGGCCTGGAAGCGGCGCGGCGTTGTGCTGGGGATCATGGGATGCTACCAGGAGGCAGCCGGGTCATTGAAGGAGGCCATCAGGATAAAGCCTAAGGACAAAGAGGCATGGATGCTGAGGGGCTTTTGTTTGGTGAGGCTTTTTCAGTACTCGGAAGCGCGGGCGTGCTTCGAGAGGGCGATGCTACTATCGCAGGATGAGTATGCCCGGTATTGGAGGGATATGCTTCTGGAGGAGATGAGCCGAGAAGAGGAGTTCAGGAGGGCGAGGAGGCGGGGGATGGTATGGACTGAAAATGCACAAGGTTAGCCCTTAGATTGATATCTTTTGGATCTGTATGCGCTCGCCTATTTCGCCCTTCAAGGCACGAATGGAAACTAGATCAACCTTAATGCCAGTAATCTCGCGCAGCTTACGCTCAAGAGAGATGAATTTAGGAAGGGTCGGCACTTCTTCGAATTCTACCAGCATATCAAGGTCGCTGCGCTTATGCTGCTCGCCTCGAACGTAGGAGCCGAAGAGCCAGAGGTTGCTAACATCGTATTCTTTACGCAGCTCTGGCAGGTGCTCGTGAAGCAATTGTCGGATCTCTTCCAGGGTAGGCTTTGCTCTGGATTTTATGTAGGCTGATTTCATTGAGGTTTTGGGCTTTTTGCGCTGCATTATATCCATTCTAGCTTTGAATATTACTGATATATGCCCATGTCGAAATAAAGGGTGTAACTGTTATGATCGCTTACGATACTTTAGCCGAGATCTTCTTTCTGGAAAATATGCTCACCCACCACCCTCACGCTCGCCGGCATCCCCCCAAACCTCGCCTTCAGCATCAGCTCTCCGATCTCCTCTTGCATCACCTTCGCTATCCCGATGATGGATGTCGTTGGCCTGGCGTTCACATCCACCACTCTCGGCAGCTCGCCCAGCACAAAGTCTATGCCTGCATATCCGCGCAGCCCCAGCACTTTCGCCGCCTTCTCCGCTGCCTCCCAGATCTCCGGAGCGCGGGGCGTCCTGTAGGGAACCTGGCTCCCCTCGTAGCTCATGCTGTCGCCCTCGAACTTGATGAGCTGTCTGTTAATAGTAAGAGGCAGAAATCCCTCACGGCCCACGATGAAGCTGGCGCTTAAGTGCAATCCTTCGTGGTAGCGCGTGACGATCTCGCCTGGGCCTGCCTTGACAAAAGATGTGATGCGCACGCCATCAGAGCCGCAGCCCGTTCTAGGCTTAACCACGTAGCGATAGCATCCCTTCTCGCAGGGCTCGGGCTTTTCCACAATATCGACCACGGGGATGCCACTTTCCTTCAACTTCCGGGTGCACTCCAGCTTGTCCGCACAGAGCCTGGCCGCGTCGGGGCTACAGCCCAGGTTGACCGTGTTCTTCTCCAGGATCTCCAGAAAGCGTGGCTGCATGTCGTCTGGAGCTATGAGCAGCCCGGCGTCAACCTTTGCAGATGCCAGAACTTCCTCGAACTCCTCAGAGCGCTCCAGCATTATGGGCTGGCCTGACTTGATCGCAGGCCCGGATGTGGGATAAACCACATCATGGCCGCTCCTCTGAAAGCTCTCCGCCAGCACAGAGAGCATAGCCCTGCCCTCGACCTCGCACGTGCCGCCCATCCCCACGGCGGAGGCGTATTCTGCAACCAGGACGTTCATCGAATTCGTTCCTTAGTTCGCCTGCAATCTATACAAATCTGATGGCAAAAAAGCGCTGATTGCAATTACCTTAGCTTATCCGATGCATCTATGAAATTGAATATAACAACCTATAATACTTAGGATGCAGAAAAAACCAAGGATAGGGCGCACCTATTTAACTATCTTGGTTTGATAATGCTCTGTTTTAGTCATTCCACGGAGGATCCAGGAATATGCCAGAATTTTCTAGGGATTGTATCCCTATTAAAAAAAACCAGGGCAGCCAGGCCAATAAACCGGCAGTTTTCGTCAGTCATCGGGGCGAAGACACTGCCCTTGCAGAAAAACTGGCCGAGGAAGTTCGCTTAGCAGGATTTGAGGTCTGGTTAGACGAATGGAGCATCCGCGTTGGAGACTCAATTGTCGAACGAATCAACTCAGGGCTGGAAAATGTACGTTATCTGATACTGTGCTACTCTGAGTCTGGGGTGCTCTCCCCCTGGATGAGCAGAGAATGGATGTCTGCACTGGCACGACAGCTTAACGGCCATGAAGTTAAAGTTCTGCCAGTAAGGCTCTCTGGTGGTAGCCCTCCTGCAATAATGGCAGATATAAAATATGCCGACCTGGTCAAAGACT
>Ga0074195_1002866_pt1 | contig 17663 bp, 18 predicted proteins | sample EPASupsiteHSE623_FD_64525 | JGI IMG/M metagenome (GOLD analysis project Ga0074195, IMG submission 64525) | Bioremediated contaminated groundwater from EPA Superfund site, New Mexico - Sample HSE6-23 | ecosystem: Environmental > Aquatic > Deep subsurface > Groundwater > Contaminated ...
ACGTAACATAAAAAAAGCTACTATAAAATGGAAATTCACAAAAAACGATGCAAGGTCAAAGCTGAACAGGCACTATACAAAGTTGCAAAATTAATGTTATGGTGCACTAGTTAGTGCTGCGACTCCTGGATATGGTGGCTATCAACCAAAATCTGGATTTTTCGTATGGCTTGCAGTGGTCGAGGCATTATTTGGAACCTTCATGTGGGCAGCCTTCATCACGACCTTTGCAAGGAAGTATATGAGATGAAATAGATTGTTATGGTTCTGATTGATCGGAATTGCTTGCGGCGATTCCAAGTTGCGTTTTCTCTACAGTTATGGCTGATTTATTCTCAGAAATCCTTAGGAGATCTCCCGCGAGTAAATAGGTCTGAATTACACATTGATTGATCTCGAATTCTGAGATTTCTGCATGCGCCCCTTTACATGTTAGATCATAGAGTTTTTCTATCTTTTTGCCGAGTAATTCAACATCGGCCAAAAGGAGTTCACTTGAGCTAGAATGGGCCGTTTGCTCATGCACATATTGATTTAATCGATTTATATATTTATCATCAGATAAGATACGATCTTTATTGTCGGCACATCTTATTGACTTACCAGATGGTGGATAAAGTGCATCTGCAAGAGATTTTATAATTCTGCGACAAGATGTGGCAGCTTGTGCATATGATTCTGGATCTTTTTCCTGCATCCGCCTATAAATTGAAACAAATTGCGATATGACCTCTGGGTTAAGTTTGCCTAATATTGAATCCACATATTTTCTATTTCTTTCAAAAATATCCGCATTTATTTGGCCAAATATTAGTTGTTTTTCTGTTTCGCTTAAATAGCTATGCACACGTCCTCTGATCCTCTCTAGTACGACTTCATAGCTACTAGCGAGTGCATCCGTAGCATTCTTAAGCATATCTCTAGATTGTGGCGAAAATGATTCAGCTGAAACTTTTTTAATTTTTTTAATTTCTATCTCAATCTCCCCAACACCTTTATTGATAAAATTTTTGTCGTGTTCAATCTCTAAATTATTTCCTATTGTATCGCACTTCCTTTCATTGCTCCAGTGTTTTAAAAAGTTATCAATACACTGTATTTTCTCTTCTTTTGTTAGATGAGGAGCAATTTTTTTGACTATTTCAGCACTTAAATCTTCATCTCCTATATTTATCATTTCCCATTCAAGCCACCAAAGGTTGATGAAATCATTTCTTAAGTGAGCAATTCTATTACACTTTCTTATTATTGAGCTTAATGGAATATTATCTGATTCAATATCTTTTAATGAATCATTAACAAGGCTTAAGATGTACTCACTGGGACTCGAACCTTGGCTCGCCATAATCTCACCCATATGACTTTCTATATGATAAATTTGACCGTGTATTTTCATAATGTATAATAATTATAAGAACTGATAATTTAAGACACAAAGACACATATTTTGCACTAATAAAGTCTTAACCTAACTATATCGTATATAATTGGCCCAAAAGACTAAATACGAAGACCAACTAATAATTGGACAAGCAAATTGAGGCCAATCATAAAATCGCGCCTAATAGACTGAATTGGAGCAGAATAGACAACTAATATGGAGTCTTTATACTCAAGATCTATTCTCGCATTGGCTACAAATCTACATTCATTTCTTTATGATGTTAATGCGAAATCGCGCAAAAATGTTATGAATTAGAGAGCGATCCTGGGAGAAAAATAACTAGTAATAGTATTTTCTTATACGTAAATTACTTATAGGAAAGGGGGTAGTTAGTATATATAAGGTGAAAGCCTAAAAAGCAAAATCAATATGCAGCGCCTCATCAAATTATACACTGAGACACGGGTAACTGTCGCATACAGGTATACGGGGAGGAGGACGCTTCGGGATTAACTGGCAGGCAGGCTTGCCATTAATCTAAATTATATCAAATCTTTTTAAAAATTAAGCGATACATGTTTACATTTGCCCGTCAAAAAGAAAATAAAAATTAGTAGAAAGTCCAGGCGGCTCACTTGATCTTTTTCTGAAGCTTCTTGAGCTTCTTCTTGGCGTCATCGCTGCCGGAAGCTGCCAGCTTCGTGAGCTCTTCTGCCTTGGCCTTCTTCACTTTATTCAGCCTCTCAAGCTGTTTTTTACTCGTTGGCATACAGTCACCTCGCTAAGCCTTTCGCGGATTCTCTTTAACCCTTTCCGTCTTAATAATATCCCTGTATCGCTGTACCATCCTATGAAATCTTCGAATGAAGGGAAATAGCTTAACCTATGTTTATCATTTTCTCCCGAAAAGCCGTTCCAGCTTTTCATTCGTTGATGATAAATCTTCCTCCGACTATTTGAAAGCGGATCGCACCAGCTTCATGGTGCAATCCGGGAAGGCTTGTGTCCCGCAGTCGATGAAATAAGACCTGCAAAATAGGATGCACCACAAATCCAGCGAAGAGCAAATAAGCATGAATCGACTAGATGCCCGTAATGAGCCACATGAGATGTCTGGCGCTGATATTGTTCTTGCTGGTCGTGACGGCTGCTTTAAGCGGCAGTCAGGTGCCCGCCGGCCTGAACGGCTCCGAAGGCTTGAATTTATCGAGTAACCTGACCGAAAGCTCACTGAATCGGACGAATGCCTCTTTAAACGCAACTGACGCAACCGAGCACACAGTAAATGTGAATGGGATCAAAAGCACTTCCACCGACCTTTGGTCATGGGGTTCCAGGCCGAAATACAATATTTCAGATGATACGGAGACCGACTATCTCAGCGATCCGGCGTTTAACCTGTAAGCTCTGGAACTGGGCCGGGAGAAAAAATAAGTCAGAAAATCGCCTATTTGCTCTGCAGTCTAAATGAGGCTTGGCTTCCACTCTTCATCCGTCAATCTGGTCAGAGTCCCGTTTTTCTCCAGCTCGTATCCGATCGGGATCTTGCCCCAGCCCCACAGGTCCGATCCGGGCTGTTTGGTTTGATTCTGGGTGGAATTGGCGCTTGCATTGGATTGATCATTGGATTGATTGCCCGAATTCCCAGTAATGCTCTCCAGGATTGCCATGCCGCTATCCTTGCCGGTATCGACGCTTTGCAGCGATCGGCAGCCGCAAACAAGCGTGAAGAGGATTAGAATTGAAATTATGAAAGTTTTCATAACATGCCCACCTATTTTCTCACTTAATTCACAGGTCTTGATTTGCTATCTTGCTATCATCCCCCACAGCTAAATGAGGATTACAGCTAAAGGTTTAACCGGTTTCTATTTGTATTCTTTGCACGAAATGGCGAATGCCCCAAAGCGCGGTTCGTGTGACTATCGAACCCCTGAAATACGATGCCGATAAAAACAAGTTCCTTGTGTTCGATCTCGGAGAGTGGGTCTACAGATACTACATCGATCCCATAATCTATGACACAAGCTACAATCCCGTCGACACGGTCACCTGGGCGATTGTCCTGGGGTTGTCCATCCTCGTTCTGGTGAAGCTCTTCCGCCGCTTCGGTCTTGCGTTTGATGAGAGGCTGACGCAATGCACCATCCCCTTCATCCTGGCGGGCGCAAGTCTCAGAGTTGTCGAAGACGCAAATCTGGTCTCGCCGCCGGAAAGCTACCTGCTCATAACCCCGCTGATATTCTTCCTGGTCTTTTTCCTGACCTCGGGCCTGCTGCTGCTGACCAGAAAGATCCTGGGGCCGGAGTTTTACCGGGGCTATGCCGCCGTCGGAATGCTCTGGACCGCCGCCAACCTGATCGTCCTCTCGACCGTGGGATTTCGGCACCTTTGGGTCATTGCGGCGGTCTTTGCCCTTGGGACGGCGATAACCGGCGGGCTTTTAATTCTACGCCGCAGCCTGCCTGCTCTCGGATTCCTGGACAGCAGACTGAACCTGATGATCATCTACGCCCACATGCTGGACGCCGGCTCGACTTACATCGGTGTGGACTGGTTTGACTACTATGAGAAGCACGTCGTCCCCACTTTTCTCATCGACCTGGCAGGAACAGCAGCCATCATGTTTCCCCTCAAGCTGATCATTTTGTTGCCGGTATTGAGCATGATCGACAGGTCCATCGAGGACCGAACGCTGCGCAACCTCACCAAGCTCGCCCTGATCACTCTGGGCCTGGCCCCGGCGGTGCGAAACACGCTGCGCCTGGCATTGGGAGTTTAAGGTAAGCTGTTAGCTGTTTTAGGCCGGGAAAAAAGCATTCTTCGCCGCATAATTCACCACATAATTCATCGCAGAATTCACCGCATAATTCATCGCAGAATTCACCGCATAGATTCAAAACCTATTCAAACCGAGGTTTAAAAAAAAAACATTGCAGGCCGCCAAGAAAGGCGGCTTGAAACTTGAATCGTTGAATTTTATCGTTGATTTCGCTATTTGATCAATTGCTTGATGCAGTCGGTCAAACGACAAATTCTAGTATTGGATCCGCTTGGCCAGGGGATCTACATACCCGGTTTGAGCTGGTGCGGTGGGCACAAGGATCTTGGATATTGCCCTGCCGTCTGCATCCAGGAGGGAGACCTCATTGTCGTTCCACAGGGAGGCGGTGCTGTTGGTATATAGATCAGTCTCGCTGCCTGCGCCGTTACCCTCGTGAATCTTGACCTTCTGTCCCATCTCCAGTGTGAACTCAGGGAACGTGAATGTGGTATTTCCGGCTGATGCGAGCGCCCATCCCAGCATGTCCCAGGAGCCTACAGCCTGATTGGTTACCTCGACCCACTTGCCTTCAGGGCTGACATCGGTGACGGCAACCTTCACGGACGGAGTGGTTGCGCCGGCTTCACGGGTGAATACCACTGCGGTGTCTGCCGTCTTGGTTACGTCGGAGTACTCTTTGGTCAATTCTTTGCCCAGGACCTGATTTTTGGCTGGCGTGGCATTGGATAGCTGCGTGTACCTGGAAACAGCCTCCTGGGGCGCAACAGCTTCGGTTGCATTTGCAGCGGTTGTCACATTTGCATCAACTGCGGTGGAAACGGCGCTCTGGTTTTCCTGTGCCGCAACAAGGCCGCAGGAAAATGCCATGAATGCCGCAAATAATATCAGCACACACTCACATCTCATGTTTACACCTCTCTTATAGTATTCCTTGAAAAATATAATCCATCCCAAAATGTTCTCTGCATACATCAGATAAGCAGGGATTGTCGATAGAGATATTAATACGTGTCGATTTATGAATCCGAAAAAACAACTAGCAGGATGCACCTGCGTAGTCTTCAGCCCTTACGGGCGCGAAAAATTGAAGATATAGATTTACTTGGTCTCGTTGACGGCTACAGCTTCAACTGCAGTCTCGTTTCCGGTTGCGTTCAATGTCTCGTTGAGAGTTGCATTGACGCTCTCGTTGACGGCAGTCTCATTCTCGGTAACGTTTTCTGTTGCGGCAACTTCAGACTCTGCATAGGCAACTCCCAAAGAGAGAGCCAACAGGAGAGAGAAGAGCACAAGTCCGTTTGCTATTTTGCTCATGATATACACTCCATTTGCTTTACTAATTCTACAAGGGATTTAATCTAAATTTAAGCTTTTCTCCAAGAAGAGATTATATATTTTGTTGCACAAAAACATTCAATAGACTATTATAATAATTTCTGGCAAAACTATCTTGGATAGATCTATAGAAGTCAATGAGATATAACCATCTTCTAGTGATATGTTGCGATAAAAATCGGCCAAATTCGTGTGATCCTGTGCAGTTGTTGTTTCTTGCGGATAAAAAATGAGAGCGCATCAAATGGACCGAACAATTATAAAAAGTTGATAATCAGCTTGCGGATATCTGATAATGCCTTAGTAACGGAGCTATGCAGGAGGTTATCCCACCTTATTCATGAATCAGCTCCGTTTGTAGCTCTTGCAGCTATCGAGGAACCGATCTGCTGCATATGAATAAAAATGCGCGTGCAGGTAGCCGCCCAATGTGTTGTGCTCCACCAGGCCGTCCCGGCCATCCCGGATTCCTTTGCCTCTGCGCAGCCGGTAAGCCAGGCGCGCATCGCTTGCGCAGTCGAAGCGTGAGTAGTGGAACTCGTGACCGCGCACGACCTTGCCCATCTCCACAGCCGGATTTGATGCGACAACATCCGCTTCCACATATCCCAAAGCCTGAAGCTTACGGGTCATGATGGTTGTGCCGGGCAATGCACCCACCATTTCATTGCGGCCTTCTTCGGACTCGATGGCGTCCCCCAGGTACATCAGGCCGCCGCATTCTCCATAAATGGGCATGCCGTCTTCGGATGCATTTTTGATCTGCCGCCGGGCGGGCGCAGCCTCCAGGCTTGCGGCATGAAGCTCCGGATAGCCGCCGCCGATGTACAGCCCATCCACATCAGGAAGACGGTCCCGCAGCGGGCTGAAGAATACCAGCTCGGCACCTTTCCGCTCCAGCTCCAGCAAATTCTCGTGATAGTAAAAGCAGAACGCTTCATCCCGGGCAATGCCGATACGCACGGATTTTTCCACTGCTGCGCCATGCGGCGCTGCCGGGCAATCTTCGATGCCAAGCTCCAGCATCCCGTCTATGTCGGCGCTCTCTTCGAGAAAGGATGCCAGGGCTTGCAGATCATGCTCCTTTTCAAAACCCATCACCAGGCCCAGATGCCGGCTCTTCATCTCCAGTTCCCTGTTTCTGGGAATCATGCCGAAGACCGGCTTATTCATAATGCTCTTCAGCATCGCGACGTGCCGCTCGCTTCCCACGCGATTGAGGATGGTTCCCGCCAGATTCAGCGCAGGATCATATTCGGCAAAGCCAAGCTCGATCGCCGCGGCGCTGCGCGACATGCCGTGCACGTTGATCACCAGGATGACGGGGACGCCGAGCGCCTTGGCCACCTGCGCCGTGCTGCCTGTCTCCGATACGCCCATGCCGTCGAACAGGCCCATGACGCCTTCCACTACTGCCACATCAGCGCCCTGCACGGCAGCGGAGAAAGATCGTCGAACACCGTCCAGGCCCATCATGAACGGATCGAGATTATACGAGGGCCGACCGCAGACCGCGGTATGGTGCGACGGGTCGATGAAGTCCGGCCCGACCTTGAAGGGCTGCACCTTCAGGCCGCGCCGGGACAGCGCCGCCATGAGGCCCAGGGTAATCGTAGTCTTGCCGACACCGCTGTGAGTGCCTGCGATGAGCATGGCCGGGATCATGATGAAAGAGAAGTTTCTTTCTATTAAATAAACTTGTTCTGCAGAAGATGGCTGCACTGCTGGATGGATCGCAATGGTCGCAGGTGTGTATGTTGAATCCGAGCACAAAATTATCAATACTTTGTGAAAATATTAATATATCAAAAGTATAAAATGATACTCGGTGATTTGGTACGCAATCGTTAAAGCATCATAGCCTTCCCTCAAAGGCAGCAACAATAATGTATATTTTTTTATTGAGTTATATGATTAATACGGCTGCAGTCATTGCGCAATCGGATGGCTGCATGACCCTGAATCTGAACGCTGAAGAGTATAGTATCCTGAAAAGCGATACCGGGTTCGATGTCATTGAAATGGGCGAATTGTCTCCCCTGCTCTCGCCCGGTGACCCCTCACTCCCGCACAAGGTTTTTGAGATCCTTATCCCCCAAGATGCCGATCCATCCAGCCTCACGATGACGATTGTCTCTGCAAAGGAACGCCCGCTGGAGGGAAGATTCAACATTGAGCCCGCCGGGCCGATTGTGTCACAAGCATCAGGCAGCTCCTCCCAGCCATATTGGGGGAGCGGAAAGAAGATCGTGAACGGCAGGAACATCGCGGTTTATGAAAACGATACCACCTTTCCGGTTCAATCCGTGACCATGCACGGCCCTTCCCAGATGAGGAAGTGGAAGTATGTGCCGATCGATTTCATTCCCTTTAGATATAATCCCGTATCCGGTTCTCTGACGCTTATCGAGAACGTCACAATACGGATCTGCTACAACAGGATAGCGCCAACGGCAGAATATGAGCAATCCAGCGCCGCTTTGAGAGACGACACGGTGATGGATGATGTCGCGCCCGGCTTTTTCTACAACTACGCTGCATTCAAAGGTTCATACCAGCCGACGGGCAATGTTGAAGCGGCGGGCATAGAGACCTACGACTATGCGATAATCACTGCCAACCAAACCAAGAATAGCAGCGCGAATCTGAGCAATTTCGTAACTCATAAGCAAAGTCTGGGCTACCGCGTGCTTGTGGTCACTGAGAATGATTTTGGCGGTCTGACCGGCCAAGCGCCAAACCATCGGGCGGAGAAGATCAGGAAATGGCTGAAAGACAATTATATCGCCAAAGGAATCAAATATGTGCTCCTGATCGGTGACCCGAATCCTTATGTCAATGCATCTTTTGAAGGAGACATTCCCATGAAGATGTGCTATCCCGTGGACAACAGTTCGAACCTTACTTCCGGCAATGCAGTTCCGACCGACTTCTTTTACGCCGAGCTTAACGGGAACTGGGATTTGAACGGCAATGAATTCTTCGGCGAAAAGAACGATACCGGCATTGGCGGATTGGACCTTTGCGCGGATGTGTACGTCGGGCGGATTCCAGTCTACGGTAAGGATTATGCGACTCTCGACAAAATATTACAGAAAATTATAGACTATGAGAGTTCGAAAGACATAGATTGGAGACGAAATGCTCTCTTGCCGATGGCCTTTTCGGACAACCGGACCGACGGAGCTTACTTGGCGGAACAGATGAAAAGCGACTACTTGAATAGCCAGGGATTCACAAATTGGACGATGTATCAGATGAAGCCAAATTTATGCAACATACGTTCCAATTTTATCGGCAAAGAAGAGATGCAAAATGAGACTGCGGTCATAAATCGCTGGACTGCCCGGCGATTTGGAATCGTTTGCTGGTGGGGTCACGGCGATCCCAATAGCGCAGATTGGGGATACTACCCATGCGGATCTGGAAATCTGTTCAACTCCACTCAGGCATCCAGCCTTAATGATCGCTATCCCTCTTTCACCTATCAATGTTCCTGCTCCAATGGTTATCCTGAGGCATCCGGCAACCTGCAATATCAAATTCTCAAGAATGGAGGTGTCGCCACAGTAAGCGCTACAAGGGTTTCGCTTTATTCTGAGGGTCAAAAGAGCTTCCGCGAGGCCCTTTCCAATGCAGGAATCGGCTACGGGTATGTCAGGAAAATTGTGCTGGATGAACTACCCGCAGGCGATGCCCTCTACCAGACAAAGACCAAGTCCATCTCATGGGATAACGCCTGGGCGAAGAACTATTATGACTTTAACATTTATGGCGATCCATCCGTCTCCATATCTTCGGCCAGCCTTCCCAGTGTGCCTGTTACGCCACAAGGACGTAAGCAGGTTAAGGCACTCGAAAATAATACATTCTCAACAAATGAGTCCAGTTCCGGCGGCGGCTATGTGTTCTATGCCTTCGATTGGGGAGACGGCAAGAGCGACATAACTAACTGGATCAACCCGGGCGGCGTCGCCAGTCTGTCTCATGCTTGGGATTCTTACGGGTCTTATAAGATAAAGGCCAGAGCGACTAATCGCAGAGGGATGGTGTCGGCATGGTCTAATCCGATGACCGTGGTCGTTCTGGCAGGCGATCCCGGAACGCCGACCCAGCCCGTTGGACCGGCATCCATCCTGGTGGGGCGATCTGCAACATATGAGACATCCGCAATAGATCCGGGCAACCTGGACTTGATTTATGCATTTGAGTGGGGAGACGGTTCAACGAATTGGACCGAGGCTGTCGAGTCAGGGAAAAAGGCCGGCTTCGCCCATATCTGGACTCGTGCCGGAACGTATGATGTAAGAACCTACGCACAAAATACCAGAAATAATCTATCAAACTATTCGACGGTCCTTAAGGTAACAGTCAACTCCGCGAACCCACCCTCCAAGCCCAAAAGGCCTGAGGGAAATAACAGAGGCTTTGTGGGCAGGAATCTGTATTTCGCAACTTCTGCCAAAGATCCGGGAAATCTCAATGTGAAATACACATTCAACTGGGGAGACGGAATGCCGGATTCCACCACAAGCTTTGTGCGATCGGGAATGCCGGCACGAGAAAACCATATCTGGAAAAAGGAGGGAACATACCAGGTTACTGCATGGGCCACAAATAGCAAGGGGGATAAATCGGATCGGTCGGAGCCTTGCATTGTGAGGATAACGCAGCGCTCAAGGTAGAAAGCCGTCCCGATCCATAGGGCCTGCAATTCATGCCGGAATGTCCGACCATCCGGCTTTTTTTGTTAAGTGTCTTTGGCAGTTTTTTCGTGCAATAAACAGGCCGTGCAAAGGGCGTCGGCCATGCAAAGAGTATTAAATCATCCTCGCCGAAAATGCTGAACATGCTTGTAGGCGTCGTAAAACGGGGGAAGTACGGCGAGCGCCTGATTGAGACCATTAAGAAGCATACGAATTTTCAGGTTGTCTCCGTGGAGGTACCCCAAGTCTTGCCGGGTTTCATTGAGGACCCGCAAGAGTTTGTAGCAGAATTGAACCTGGACCCCGAGATCTTTCAAGTTGATCTTCTCATTCTCTACACATTTCACCCCGACCTCACGCCGGAGATCGTGCGGCTGGCCGGCGAGAAGGGAGTGAAGGCCGCCATCATTCCCGGCGGCATTGGCCGGGCGGGCTCCATCGGCGAGCTGGAGAAGATAGCCGAGAAGTACGGCATTCACATCGAAGTGGACGAGATCTGCTGCACGCTGGAGAAGTGCGGCGTTCCGGCGGTGGACGAGTTCGCAGAGTTGCTCGGAAAGCCGGAGATCGAGGTGGAGACAAAAGACGGGCGCATATCCTCCGTCAAAGTCTTGAGAGGGTCGCCCTGCGGTGCCACCTGGCACTCCGCAGAAGGGCTGATCGGAAAGAAGGTGGATGATGCGCCATCCATGGCCGGACTCTTCTGTCAGCAGTATCCCTGCCGGGCCGTGCGCGGCACTCCCGGCGGCATTCATACCTCCGGGGATCTGCATAAAGACGCCATGGAGAGGGCTCTGGGGAAGCTCACGAATCTGGTGCTGCCCGAGCAGTCCAGGCCCATAAGGATCGAGCCGGGCAAAAAGGGGCGAAAGAATTGAGGTCTGAGGTAGTAAAGGCCACGGTGCGCGCGCTGCAAGAGGCAGAGACATCCTTGCCGGCATGGGTTTTGCAGCGCATTGAGGATGCGGCACAACGGGAAACAAACTCGATCGCCAGGTCGCATCTGGAGTTCATGCTGGAGAACGTGCGCATCGCGGAGAGGACGCGGCTGCCGCTCTGCCAGGATACCGGGCTTCCCATCTTTCGCGTGCAGATGGGCCGGGATCTGCGGCTGGACTTCGACCTGCACGAAGCCGTGGCGGAGGGAGTGAGAGTTGCCACCGAGTGTATTCCTCTCAGGCCGAATGCCGTCGATCCTCTGACCCGCAAGAACAGCGGCAACAACACCGGCCCCGGTATGCCCGACATAATCCTGGACATGGTGGATGGAGCAGGCCTGACTCTAACCGCCTTTCCCAAGGGCGCGGGCTCGGAGAACATGAGCCTTGTGGGAATGCTCAATCCGGCGGACGATCCATTTGATTTCATCCTGAGAACTGTGGCGGAGAGGGCGGCCAACGCCTGCCCGCCTCTCTTTCTCGGCATCGGCCTGGGAGGGACCTTCGACCTGGCCGCCAGGCTGGCAAAACGTGCGCTCTTCAACATGCCGGGCTCGTCGCCGGAGGAGCTGGAGTTGCTGGCGCGCGTGAACCGGCTCGGCATCGGTCCGATGGGCCTCGGAGGCGACACCACTGCCCTGGGAGTTCGCATCGAGAGATCTCTCTGCCATACCGCCTCGCTTCCCGTGGCCATCAACTTCCAGTGCTGGGCGCATCGATCCGCCACTGAGGTGATCCGATGACCGAGTACCACCTCAAGACACCCCTCTGTGTCGCGGATGTGGAGAGGCTGGTTGCCGGAGATGTCGTCTTCCTGACGGGTCACATCTACACCGCCCGGGACAAGGCCCACGCCCTGATGCGCAAGAGCGGCAGTCCCGTCTCGCTGCAGGGGGCGGCCCTCTATCACTGCGGGCCGCTCATCAAAGAAGGCAGGGTTCTTTCCGCCGGGCCGACCACCAGCGGTCGCATGGCCCGCTACACGGATGAGATCCTCAGTTCCGGCGTCCGAGCCGTCATCGGCAAGGGCGGCGTGCCGGGAGAGCCGTTCCGGAATAGGGCCGTCTATCTGGCATTTCCCGGAGGCTGCGGCGCGGCTGCAGCAATGCAGTTGAAGGTTTGCGGCGTGCATTTGCAGGAGCTGGGCATGGCCGAGTCCATGTGGGATTTTGTTGCGAAAGACTTCGGACCCCTGATCGTGGCCGTCGACGCGCATGGTGGAGATCTGTACCGGGATGTGAGAGCGTCGGCCCAGAAGACCTGGAAGGATTGAGGGAGGCGGCAAAGGAGGCGCGCTATCTGCTGGACCGCGGATACCCCAAGGACTCCGCCATCCGCTTTGTCTCCGACCATCACTGCCTCCCCCAGGAGCAAAGGCATGTGCTGGCGAGAGTGATTTCGTCGAGCAAATCCGCAAGAGCGCGAAAGGCCAAAGCCGTGCCGGTGCAGGCCCTGCAGGGTGCGGATGTGGCTGTGGACGGCTACAATGTGCTGATAACCGTGGAGAGCCTGCTGGCGGGCCGCCCGGTTTATTTATGCGACGACGGTTTCTTGCGGGATACGTTCGGCATCTTCAAGCGGTACCGGCCAGCGGAATTGACCGATGGCGCATTTGCGGCGATTTTCGATCTCCTGGTCGCGGCATCTCCCGCCCGAATTACCTTTCTCTTGGATCAGCAGATGAGCCACAGCGGCGAATTAGCAGCGCGAACCCGGGCGCTGATGGCATTTCGCCAACTCTCCGGCTGCGCCTGCACGGCCAGGGATGTCGACCATCGTCTGAAGGCTTTTGCGGGAATCGTGGCGAGCGCCGATGGAAGCGTCATCGATTCAGCATTTGCGGTCGTTGATATCCCGGCAAAGATTGCGGGGGCGCGGGGCATAAGTCTGCTGCATATTTGAAAAGAGCCGAGCCTTCTGCCTAAATCCAATCGCCGGGAATGTTTGAATGCTTTTTTGGATTGAATCGCGAAAAAACTTATTTCAATCATGCGAAGAAGCCATCATTTCCCAATTGAGATTCGCAATTTAGACATACTCAATCGTCATCTTTTTATGGTACAGTTAATTATTATACTATTGGGGTCGCAATAATCTTTCAAAGTAATGGTGAGTAGCAATGAGTTGGAGAATTTTAGCGTCAGTTGTCTTGGCCTTGTTGCTCATAGGCGGAATGGGACAGGCGTCTCATCCCATGTTTATTCCGCTCAGCGAGCATACCATTGCCAAGGAGATCAGCGAGAACGGAATGCCGCTTTATCGGACAACCACGTTCACCGTGGACGATGAGCAGGCCGCTTCCTGGCTGCTTATATGGCGGGATGCCAAGGTGCATACCGTGGAGTGGAGATGGTACTATCCGGAAGGCAGAACTTATGCCCGCACCTTCAGCAACATCCCGCCCATCGACGGATTCACGGGAATGTGGGCCGCACCGCTCTGGTCCTGCCTGAAGATCAAAGGCACCGATGTCGCCCGGCTGCCGGGAACCTGGAAGGTGGACGTGATCGTAGACTATCGAAAGGTTCTCACGGAATACTTCACGGTCAACGGTCGGCAAGCCTGCTGAAGCGGTCTGCAGAAGACGGAAAATCAACTGAAAGTCCCGGCAACGGGCGCGAATGCTAAAGATTTGAGCAAAATTCGCATTGTTAGCTTTGCTTTTCATTCATCATATCTTATTGAGGATACGGCTCGCCAAGATAGTCTCGCAAAGATAATCATATAAATCCAGACATCATCCCACTATTTTGGTGCTATTAGAAATGGATCTCGAATTTGGCGGAAAGAGGCGGGAGCCGGATATTCGCCGGCTCTTCGATATGCGGGAAGTGATCCTTGATCAAGAGTGGCTGAAGACGGCAGACAACTTCGAGCTTTATTACATGTACCGCGACCTTTTCCTGAGCAGATCCGATGGCGAGCGGCTGCGCGATCAGGGCTTAAGGTATGATATCACCATCATCCCGCCGCACATGCTCGGCTGCGAATACATCAAGACGGCGGGCCACTATCATCCCAATATTCCCGGCGGCGGCATAACCTATCCGGAGCTTTATGAAGTAATCGAAGGAGAAGCGCTCTATTTGTTGCAGAAGAAGGACTTGAGCGACGTCGTGGTGGTAAATGCCTCAGCAGGCGATAAGGTTCTTGTGCCGCCGGACTACGGCCACATCACCATCAACCGCTCCAACAAGATCCTCAAGATGGCCAACTTGGTGGCCAGGGATTTCTCGTCGCTTTACGATCCCATCAAAGAGAAGGCAGGCGGAGCTTATTTCTTCACCAAAGACGGCTGGATAAAGAACGAGCACAATTTGGAACCGGCAGAGCTACGCCGGATGGATGCGCCTTCTGCCGGCAAGCTTCGCCAGCTCGGTTTGACCAAAGGGCGGGAGATGTATCCTCTGATTAAAGAGAAGGGAAGACTAGAGTTTCTGACGCATCCAGAGAAGCATCCGGATCAGTTTGACGGCATGATTTAGAGGAAAATCATTTAAGCCGAATAGCAGGAAGTTTAGCCTCGTGCAAAATCGCCTCTCCAAACTCAGGGCACATATCGAGCTGCTGCGCCCGCCCCTCGCGGCGATGGATCTGGCCATGCCCGCCGCGTCAGCCCTGCTGGCAAGCTATGCCGTGGCCGGGACGCTGCCGCCTCTTCTGCCGTTCGTGCTGGCAACGCTCGGTGCTTATGCCGCCATCACCAGCTCTTACGTCTTCAACGATTGCTGTGACATCGATGTGGATAAGATCGCCATGCCCAACCGGCCCCTGCCCTCGGCCATGCTCAGCAAGCGGGAAGCACAATCCTGGGCGCTTCTGCTATTCGCATTCTCGGCAGCGGTAGCGCTCTACCTTAATTTGGAGAGCTTTGTCGTTCTCGTGGCGGCCACGGTCATGATCACAATCTACTCCGCCTGGGCCAAGAGGAATACGCCCTTCTCCTGGATCTTCGTGGGATTGTCTTTTGGCCTGGTGCCCTTCGGCGTCTGGCTCTCCATGGAGCCTGCCGGCTTTTTGCGGCCCGGCCTCGGCCTTCATCCCGCCTCGGTGATCCTGGCCCTCATGATCGGCATAACCGATTGGGGTTTCACCAACTGCGATGCCTCACGGGACGTGGCGGGCGATACGGAAGAGGGAATTCCCACCACGCCCGCAACCTTCGGAATTCCGGCTACTGCGAGAATGGTAGCAGTCTTCTGGCTCATCGGCGTGGCGCTCTCGCTGGCTCTGGGATTTCTGGCAAACCTGGGATGGCTCTACCTGGCCGTGGCGGTTGGGGCCGGAGGGTGGCTGCTGCTGCAAAATCTGGACTTCGTGAAAAATCCGACGGCAGAGCGGGGAGACCGGCTGTTTTACCAGTCAGCCGACTACCGCGCCGTGCTCTTTGCAGCAATCATCGTCGACGTGCTGCTGAAGGCGCTGCTGTAGCGGCGAAATGCAGTATTTTCCAATCCGTCAAAAAGATAGCCGGGTTTGCTGCCATCGTAGCAGGCTTGGCAGACCCTATTTGGGCGAGGACTGCGACGGCGCAGGAGACGGCGACGCCGTACCGTGAGCCGCTTGCTCCTGCTGTAGCCTGCGCTTCCTGGATCGATCGGTGTAAATCATCGTGAATCCCATTCCGGCCAGAATCAGGACCCATCCAACCACTTCAAAGATCCATTCCTGCGCAACGTGATGGTTCAGTTTGTAGTAATTCATGGCCAGGTCGATGAGAAATACGATTCCCCAGGCCCCCGTTATCACCTGATTGGCGTGAATGAAGCTCTTGCTTCGCCACAGGCTGCGGTCTACCTCTTCCTTGGCATATTGCAGCGTCCAGGGCTGGCCGGCAAGCACCGACCCCCAGGTTACTGCCGCCAGCGTGGCGTAAGAGAGAACGCCCATGTGGGAAGCCACCCAGTAATTTTTCATGAGCGCAACGGCAACAAAGCTCAAGACGAAGAACAAGAGCGTCACCCAGGTCAAGACATATCCCTTCTTCAGTTGCTTGTAGCTCAGGAGAATCGTGACGGCCAAAGCGATGACCATCGCCAGTTCCAGCCGGACAAGCGATTGCCCGGCGATGAAGCCGAAGACGATCCACGGCGCAAACGAGAGAAGGATCGATAGAACATTCATGCAATTTGCTCGTCACTATATATTTAAATCCCTATCTTATGTATGGGCTGCGCATAAACATAAAATTGCACCCAATTGCCCTCATAATATAACAATTTTGCATGATCGATATGCGAAATAGATTCCACGGAAAAAGAGACTACGAGAAGCAGAGGACACTGCCAAAAGTCCTCCGCCTGGGAAGGTCATAGACCGTCCCGATTCTACGGAAACGGGCCTCACCCCCAAGATCCTCCGGCAACCTCGCGCCTCTTCGCTCCATCACCAGCAGAGCTGCGCATCCCAGCAGGCAGAGAATGCCCGCCAGGATGAATGTGGCGGAGAAGCCCACCAGACTTGCCACTGCCGCCCCGGCGGCTCCCGTGGCTGCGGTCCCAAGGCCGGTGGATGTGGAATAGACGGACCACTGGAAGCTCTCCTGTCCTTTGTCCAAATTGGCGGACCACAGGCCGAGCCACGTTGGGTACGCGAGACCGCTCCCAATGCCGTAAATCGTCTCGGCCAGGTAGACATGGTAGATGCTCTGTGCACTGACGTAGATCACCGGCACCAGGGCCATGAGCAGCGTTCCCAAAATCAGCCACCGGGTCTTGCCGGGCTGGTTGTCCACATATCGTCCAAAGGGTAGCTGCACCAGGGATTTCGTGAAAAGGAACAAGGCGCTCGCAAGGCCGGCGGAGAGCATGCTGCCTCCGGCTACACCGCCGTCATTTATGTATATGGCCAGGATGGGCTGGATCAGCCCGAAGCCGGTGAGGACGAATATGTCCGAGAGCATGAGCAATTTCATAGTGCGATTCATCATTTGCGAGTCACCTCCAATATTTATTTGATTGATTTTATAATTCTGCACGCCAAGAAAAACAGCCACTTCATTGTGAATGTGTTGATTTTCAAAAACTCCGACCATACAATCCGAAGTTATCGAAGTTATGTTATCACTGGCTGTTTGTAGCCTAAGCTAACATTAGAAAAAGGGCCGTTCTAAACCGGATTTGATGGTTATGCAGTAGACGATTGTACTAATTTCCATCGACAATTAACAGGACTCGGAATCTATAAAAAGCTTCCTGTATGGAGAGAATCATGCAGCTCAGGAATTCAAGCAATCCGAGCTATCTGATTTTGCACCGCCAGCATATCGCAGCTCCGGCTTCAACTCGTAGCAGCGCGGAGTCCCCATCCTTCAGGGTGGGGAAGAGCGCGTAATAGCTGCATTCACCCAAGATAGTATTATATACTATTGGGTGAATAAACGTTATTTATGCAGCTCACAAAGACCATTGTCCTGAAGCTAGATGTACCGGACAGCGATCTAGCAGAGCTGCTTAAAGCCTTCTCCCAAGGCATGAATCATGTCTCGCAATTCGTGTTTGAAATCGGCAAGCCCA
>Ga0074195_1002867_pt1 | contig 17648 bp, 15 predicted proteins | sample EPASupsiteHSE623_FD_64525 | JGI IMG/M metagenome (GOLD analysis project Ga0074195, IMG submission 64525) | Bioremediated contaminated groundwater from EPA Superfund site, New Mexico - Sample HSE6-23 | ecosystem: Environmental > Aquatic > Deep subsurface > Groundwater > Contaminated ...
CGGCCTGGACCAAATGGTACATCGGCGTGGGATTCTGACTATACCATCAGGCGAAAAATAACCTATAGTGGGGGACATCCCGCGAAAATAGTCGCGCGCGATCGAAGAGGCTATTTACAATGGATGTCCTGCTCGGTGTACTGCTGACGTTTCTGCTGCTGGTATTTTCCGTCCTGAATGGGGTATTTGTCGGCTATGCTTTGCTCGCCGGCTTTTTCGCCTTCGCGTTCATAGCCTGGAAAAGAAAGTTCTCGGTGAGGGCGATCGCCAGGATGGCCTGGGTAGGCGGCGGCAAGGCATTGCACGTAATAAGAGTGTTCGTGCTGATAGGCGGGCTCACCAGTATCTGGATGGCTTCGGGCACGGTACCCGGAATCATCTATTATGGGATCATGTATCTGAACCCGAAATACTTCCTCTTATACGCCTTTCTCATAAGCAGCTTAGTATCGTTTCTCCTGGGAACCTCGCTGGGCACCGCGAGCACGATAGGCGTGGCCCTGGCCCTCATCGCCAGGAGCGGAAACATAAACATGAGCATGCTCGCGGGCGCCGTCATGTCGGGTGTCTATTTCGGCGACCGCTGTTCGCCAATGTCTTCGAGCGCCTATCTGGTAGCCACCCTGACCGGGACCAGGCAGTACGAGAATATAAAGAATATGCTGAAGAGCGGCGCTCTACCCTTTATAGCCGCGCTTACCTGCTATCTCATCCTCTCGCTCCTGAATCCGCTGACCTCTCTCGACATGAAGACGACAAGCGAGATCGTGAAGGCTTTCGACATCAACATTCTGGTTCTGGTGCCTGTTCTTCTCGTCCTCCTTTTCTCCCTATTGAGAGCCAGAATCGAATATACGATCTCGATCGGTCTCGTTTCCGCTTTCGGCATCGCCATGGCGCTGAACCATTACGGCTTTCTGGAGCTGACGCGTTTTATCGTCACGGGCTTTGCCATGGAACCGGAAAGTCCTCTGCGGGGCATGCTGAAAGGCGGCGGACTCCTTTCCATGGTGAAGGCCTCGATTGTCGTCCTGATTTCCTGCGCCCTTTCGGGTATTTATGACGGAACCGGCATGCTGAAGGATATAGAGACGCTGATGATGAAGGCTAGAAGCCGCAGAAGTCTCTTCGTTCGTACCCTGGCTGTCAGCGTAGGAACGGCTTCCTTCGGCTGCAGCCAGACGATCGCGACCGTCCTGACCCATCAGATAATGAGGAAAAGCTACGAGTCCAGGAAAATAGACCAGTATCAGTTCGCGTTCGATCTCGAAAATACGGGCATCGTTCTGGCCGCCATGATTCCGTGGAACGTCGCGGCATTCGCGGTTACCTCGTCTCTCGGCGTGGACAACGTCGGATATCTGCCCTATGCCTTTTATCTGTATCTTCTTCCGCTTTTCGGAATTTCCGGGATAGGAAGCTGGCGAAAACTCAAATCATAACAGCCGAGGAACCATGGAAAATAACGACGCACAATATATTAAGATGACGCAGCGGCCCATAGGAAGGCTGATTACATCGCTGGCAGTCCCGACGATTATAAGCATGCTGGTAACCTCGATTTACAATATGGCCGATACTTTTTTCGTTTCCAGGATAGGGACGAGCGCGTCAGCGGCGGTTGGAATCGTGTTTTCCCTCATGGCGATCATACAGGCCGTGGGATTCACCATCGGCATGGGATCGGGCAGCTGGATTTCCCGGCTACTCGGAATGCACAGGATCGAGGAGGCGAACAAGGTCGCCTCGAGCGGATTCTTCATGTCCATCTTTCTGGGTATACTGCTCACCATTTTCGGCGTCATTTTCACCGATCCCCTCATGCAGATTCTGGGCGCGACCGATACCATCCTGCCCTATGCCAAGGCTTACGCGAGCTATATCCTGCTCGCCGCGCCCATCATGATGGCTTCTTTCGTGCTCAACAATATCCTGCGCTCGGAAGGCAAGGCCAAATTCGCCATGATCGGCATCGCGACGGGCGGCATCCTCAACTGCGGCTTGGATCCGCTTTTCATCTTCGCGTTCAGGATGGGCATAGCGGGAGCGGCCGTCGCCACAGCCCTCAGTCAGCTTGTTAGCTTTATTATTCTCCTGGCTGTCTTCCTGAACGGCCGGACTATCGTAAAGATTGGCGCGGGACGCATGGCCAAAAGACCCGATACCTATCTGCGGATCATAAAAAACGGGCTTCCCTCTTTCTGCAGGCAGGGGCTCGCGAGCGTTTCCACCGTCGCGCTGAACGTGAGCGCGGCCTTCTACGGAGACGCCGCCGTGGCGGCGATGACCATCGTCACGAAGATATTCATGTTTATCTTCTCCATCATCTTAGGCATCGGACAGGGATATCAGCCGGTGGTAGGGTACAACTACGGCGCGAAAAAGATGGGGCGAGTGAGGGAGGCCTTTTTTTTCACGCTGAAAACCAATGTCGCGGTGATGACCACCTGCGCGATCGCGGGATACCTGGCCGCTCCGACGCTGATAAGGCTTTTCATTGCCAGCGATCCTGAGGTGATTCACATCGGGACCGTGGCTTTGCGGGCGCAGTGTCTCGCGATGCCGCTTATGCCCCTCGGCGTAATGTGCAACATGACCTTCCAGTCCATCGGGAAATCCTGGACGGCGACGATTCTATCGGCGGCCAGGCAGGGCATTTTCTTTCTGCCGCTGATTCTCGTCCTGCCGGGATTCTTCGGTCTTCTGGGCGTCCAGGTCACCCAGCCTCTGGCCGATCTCTGTACCTTCCTGTTCTGCGTCCCCTTCACGTTCCACTTTTTTATGAAGGTTGGCGAAGACAGTAACCCTTCCATCGCGAAGGATTCGTCGCCATCGCTGAACAACTGATACAGCGATGGCGCCTTGTCTTGGTATCCACTCTTTTCTCTATCGTCCCCAGGCGGAACCTGAAGAACTCGCCTCTAGCATACCTTTTAATGCTGCATCGGCGAGATCGAGCCCTTTCTCCCAATGTTGTTCGCAGAATGCGTCGAGCGCTTCCTGGGCTGCCATTACTTTTCCCGTTGCTTTCAGATCGATATAGCTTTTTTCCATCGCCGGCATCTCTGTGAAAAGGCTTTTTTCATAGGGGTCGAATATACTCCGGATGCTCTCATGGTAGTTCTTATACGCGCCGAAGGCCAGTTTCGATATCATGAGGAATTGGGATCCGGCTTCCGGGGTGGCGTATCGGGAATCCACCGATGATGCGCCTACATAGAACGGGATGAACAGACTGTTACAAGGTTGATTGTAGGCATGGAGCATGGCGCCCAGTTCGTTCGGCATATCTTGTCGAGCCATAAGGATCGCCGTCGCGGCCGTCGTTCCCTCGAAAGCATGATGACAAATCGCGCGTGGGAATATTGAGACGTCTATGGTATCCTTGCTCGGGAATTCCGTCATCCACTCCTGTCGGTCGTAAACATAATCGGTGCTGTAAAAGGGAACCTGGTCGAGCTTAAGCGTTTTCCCGCTCGGAAGCGTATAGCTGTCGTAATGATCTCTGGAGCAGGGAATAAGGGTCTGCGCGGATATTTTTCCGGAGATGCCCGCAAGAAGTTCCATAGCCCTGCTGTAGCGTATCTCCGTATTGTAGAGAATTTCGGCCGCGGGGCGCGAAGCGATGTTATCGTTGTTCTCGGGGTAGAAACCGGTCGTTCCATAGACTGCCCTAAAATTTATCGTGGCGACGTCTTTGCTTATCCATCCATTGGCCTGGGCATAAGGCAACAGATCCTCCGAACTCAGCTCATAATCATCGGTTATCTGGAACTGGTTGGATCTGGCTGTGTAGCAATCCTGGTACCGGCGGGCTACCCAGCGCTTGCCCGCTATCTCTACAATCCACATTTCCTGCGGATCGCCGATCTCGAAAATTATCGAATTCCACGCCTGCCCAAATTTTTCCGTGAGTTTCGTCAGGACTTCGACGCCTTCCCGCGCTGTTTTAGCGCGTTCGAGGACGAGGCGCACATAATCGTTGTCGTGAAGACCATCGGTGAATGTCATCTCATCGCGCGCGGGGGCGTCGTTGTCCGAAACGATGACCTGGAATTCATTGATGCCCATTCCATATCCCCATCGTCCGGCCGAACGGGAACCGATAAAGGAATATGTCTGTTCCGCTTGAGGTATATCTATATAAGCAGCTCGATAAAGCTCAGTCGGCGAGTGGGCGCCTCCCGTTTGTTTAGCCACCTCCGAGATGGTATTAGGCCCAAGGTCACGGTTCTTGGATATGATGCTTCCTTTTCCACCGGCAAGAACGCTGCCCTGCGCCACAAAGGTGGTGCATTCCCCGATGAATCCAGTCATGAGTCTGTCCGCCATATTGAAAACGAGAATATCCTGATAGGGTATTCCCGATCCTTCGGCGACTCCTCGCATCCAATCGATTTTTTCCGGCAAGATATTCAGCGTCAGCGCTTCCCGCATTTTAGACGCCTGGAGAATCCTCGCATAATCGATATCGCGTTTTTGGGCTATGGCTTTCATGTCATAGATATTGGCCAGAATCGCCAGCCTTTGGGACGATCCCGTCAGCAAGCCTTCTTGATAGGATGTTCCTTCTATGGCTCCAAGAGGCAGTATCGCGAAAAGCAGCAACATGGAAAAGAACACCGCGATGCCACGCAATAGGTTTTCGTTCTGTCTTTTGCCCGTCAACATCAGCGCACCTCCATAGTAAACAATTATTAAAAAACTTTCTGAGCGATATGCTAGGACCGTATTTCGTGGTTGTCAATCCAATACCGCTTGATTACGGCTAGGACCGGCGCAGCAGATCCATGTAGCCGGCCAGCGACTCGCAGCGGAAGCCCTTGAAGCCGGTTACCGAGGAAGCACAGACCATGGAATTCAGCACCGCTTCCTCGGTGCTTTCCGCCGCGGCCCTGAAGAGAAGCTCGAGGCGCTCTTCCCTGACCATCGAAATTTCGAGGATATCGCTGTCTCCGGAAACGCTCTGGGCTGTCGAGAAGCCAAGGAACACCTCGCCCGAGCCGTGGCCGATGAAGGAACCCAGGCGCGCCAGGCCGACCGATCCCCGCTTGATCACGCGTTTAAGCTGCCGGCTCGACAGCGGCGCGTCGGTGGCGAAGACGAGGATGACGGAGCCTTTGTCTTCGTTGTTGACGGCTTCCCGCTTTTTCATGATTTCCCGGCCGATGGGCTGGCCAGCTATCGTCAAGTCGCCCAGACGTCCGTGGTTGGTAAGCGCCACTACGCCTAGCGTGAATTCCCTGCCGCCGAGGGTGAATATCCTCGATGCCGAGCCTATTCCTCCCTTGAGACCATGGCAGATCATGCCCTTGCCGGCGCCGACGTCGCCTTCCGGGAAATCCTTCCTGGCGTCGGCGACCGCCCTCTTCACATGTTCCGCGCGCACCGCTCTGCGCTTTATGTCGTTGAGATTGGAGTCGTTGCACTCCATCACGATCGGATTCACGGAGCGCAGTTCCAGGGCATCCTTTTCGCAGCGTTCGATCATGTAGCCGACGGCCGCGTCGTGGACGAGGCCTACGTTGAGCGTGTTGGTAAGGAAAATCGGAGTCTCGATGCAGCCCAATTCCTCGATCTGAAGCAGGCCTTGACTTTTACCGAATCCGTTCAGGACGAAGGCCGCGGCGGGAAGCTTGCGCGAGAAAGGATTCGCGGTCGATGGCGATATGAAGGTCACGCCGGTTTTATTGGCGTCGGTGTCGATCGTACAATGCCCCACGAGAACGTCCTCTACGTCGCTGATCTTGTTGAGCCTGCCCGCCTTCATCTCACCGATTTCAATTCCGTAATCTCGAATGCGCTTCTGCATGATTTACCCCTGATCCGCTGTCGCGAAATTTGGCCTTTTGCATAATAGCCTCCGGCGAGTTGCGTTACCAGCTCGGGCCAGGTATTGCGGCCGACGGTAAGACGTCAATCGCGAATTTGGCGAATGAAGACATGAAAAATATCGGAATGATTATTTCTGTTGACAAGTCTGGAAGGTCATGTATTATGATAGTGTATTGGTATACCGGTATGCCAATATCGATGTCGTCTGAACGTCGGAAGGTTATCGTTCTTGCGTCGAGGTGGGTTGTGAAAATTGCAGTTCTGGGGGGGGGCGGCGGCGCTCATGCCATGGCGGCGGACTTGGCGCTGGCCGGACATGAGATCAGGATGGCCGAGCTGCCTTCAATGGGCGAGAACATCGCCGCCGCGAAGGCATTGGGCGGCATACAGCTCACGGGCACGGCCCCGATGGGGGGCAGTCCCGGCTTCGCTCGTCTCGCCCTCATCACGACAAACATCCCCGAGGCGGTAGAGAATGCCGAGCTTGTGATGGTTGTCGTGCCCGCCTATGGACACGAAGCATTCATGCGCGAGCTCATCGGCTGCGTCCGCAAAGATCAGACAGTCGTTTTCCATTCCAGCTATTTTTCCTCATTGATATTCGCGAAAATGCTCAAGGAAGCGGGGCGCGAGGGCGAGATCCTCTTCGGGGAAACCACGTCGCTGCTGTACCTTGCCCATCTGAGAGGAGCGGGCAGGGTCTGGATCAAGGCAGGGAAGCGCCGGATGCCTTTCGCGGCTTTTCCCGCCAGACGCACCGAAGAAGCTTTGAAGCGCGTCAACCCCGTATATCCCCAGTTGGTGCCCGCGCGGAATGTGTTCGATACAAGCCTGAACGAAGCTGGAGTTCTCGTCCATCCGGTCACCACGCTGCTGAACCTCAGCCGCATCGAACGGAATGGCCCATACAAGAGCAATTACTATGATCTAACTCCCGGAATCGGAAAGGTTATGGACATTGTCGACGGCGAAAGACAGGCGGTCCAGCGCGCGCTGGGGCTTCCTCCCGCTTCCCTGCCTTCGATGATCCACGATTTCTTCAATGTTTCGGGCAAAAACTGCTACGAAGCGATCTACAACTGCCCCAACTACAGCAAACAGACGACGCCGGACGGGCTTGAGCACCGCTATATAAGCGAAGATGTGCCTTTTGGCCTGGTACCCACGACGGCCATAGGCGAGCAGATGGGATTGGACATGTCGACGACCCGGAGCATCGTCCAGCTGGCAGGTTCAGCGGCCGGAAAAGATTTCTGGAAGGAAGGCCGTTCGCTGGAAGTCATGGGCCTTAGCGGCATGGACTCCGCGCAGATGCTTCGCCATGTCAGTTAATTCGGAATTCTTAGTATAAGCATTGACAAATCCGGATAGTGGATTATGATGGAGATTGGTATACCGGTATATCAGTATACCATAAAATATTTAAATTGGAGGCTTCATGCGAACGGATATGATCGAACCTCTTGACCGATCGACTTCATCCGGCGGGAGCATGCTGTATACGCAGATATTCCACCAGATTCGTCAGTGGATCAGGGAAGGCAAACTCAAGGAAGGCGATATCCTTCCTTCCGAACGCGATCTTGCGCAGTTATTCGACGTAAGCCGGGTTCCTGTTCGCGAAGCGCTGAAAATTCTGGAGTTCACCGGCGTCGCGGAACAGGTTCGCGGCAAAGGCCTCTTCATCAAGAAGATCAGCATCAACAACCTGATAAGCAACATAGACTTCGTGCTCATGGACAGCGCGCACACCTTGCTGGATCTTTTCGAGGCGCGCGAGGGAATCGAGATACAGGCCGCCTCTCTCGCCGCGCAGCGATGGAATGAGGGCGATATGGCCATCATGGAAGAAGCCATAGCCTCCATGGAAAAGAAACTCCGCACCGGGGAGGAAATCCTGGACACGTCGATGAGTTTCCATACGGCGGTCATCGCGGCTTCGCACAATAAGGCCATGTGGGAAATCAATCTTTACATTTCGGACTGGCTGCACATCGCCAGGGAGGCCATCTACAAGCAGACGACGTTGCACGAGGAAGGCCTGCGCGACCACCAGGAGATTCTCGACAGAATCAGGCACCACGACAGCGAGGGCGCCGCCCAGAAAATGAAAAATCACCTGATACGCTCCAAGAAAGTGATCGAAGAGGCTGTCGCCGCCGCGGCGCTGTCGACCAATACCAAAGCATCCAAGGAATAGCATCATGCGGAAAATTGAACGAGTGAAGAAGGCCCTCCGGGGAGAGGCTGTCGACCGGATACCCTACAGTATCTGGACGCATTTCCCGATCGTCGATCTGGATGCGGCCGGGCTCGCGAAGAGCACGATGGCTTTCTATCGCGAGTACGACCTCGATTTCGTGAAGAGCATGCCGAACGGGATGTTCTCGATAGAAGACTACGACTGCGGATGCGATTTCAGCGAAGTGCCCAAGGGCGGAGTGGCCAAGGCCACGAAGCTCGCGGTGACAAGGCCTTCCGACTGGGAGAAGTTGAGCGATCTTGATATTGAAAGCGGCGCCCTCGGCAGGGAGTTGAAATCGCTCAACCTGATTCTGGACGAGATTCATGGCGAAGCGCCGGTGATCGCCACGGTATTCTCTCCTCTCACGACGGCGCTGAAACTTTCCGGACCGAACCTGATGGCGCATATACTGACCGATCCGGAAAAAGTGAAAGCCGGGCTGGAGATCCTCACTTCGACCACCAGGCGCTTTGCCGAAAAGGCTATTGAAATGGGCTGCGCCGGCATCTTCCTCGCGAGCCAAATGGCGCAGCGCGGCAAGATGAGCGAAGCGGAATACAGGGAGTTCGGTCTTCCCTATGACCTTCGCGTGCTCGAAGCGGTCAAGGCGAAGTCCTGGTTCAATATCATGCATATCCACGGCGATGACATACTGTTCGATCTTCTGAAGGACTATCCAGTGCAGGGCTTAAGCTGGCATGTCTGGGAGACGGCCCCGACGGTCGAGGATTTCGTGGCGGCGGACACTGATAAATGCCTTGTGGGCGGGCTTCGGAGATTCAAGATCACCGAAGGCGAGCTTCCCGAGATCGCGAAGGATATTTCGGAAACGATACGTCAGACCGGAGGCAGGCGGCTTTTCCTGGCGCCTGGCTGTGAGATACGCGCGCCCTACAACGCGGCCGCGTTCGAATTCATCAAACGCGCCGTCTCCGAAACGGCTTCGAATTAGAGGGAGGAATTGCTATGAAGAAAAAGCTGCAGGCAGGCGCCTGGGCAGGAATCGTTTTCCTGGCCATTGGCATTCTTTTCTTTGCCTACTCGCTGATCTATCCGTATTCAAGCGAGGTCGGCCCCGGTTCCGGTTTCTTCCCGATTTGGATTTCCGGCTTCCTGATCGTTCTGGCCCTTATCTACATCTATGAAAGCGTCAAGGGCAACGACTCGGCGGAAGAAATAACCAGGGAGAGTTTCACGAAAGTGCTCATGATCGTCATCTTCATGGTACTGTTCGTGCTTTTCCTCCCCATCGCGGGTTTTAATATCAGCGGTACGGCATTCCTGTTCGCCATGTTCTTCAAGTCCTACGGGCTGGTAAAAAACCTGATAATCTCCCTCGTCTCGACCTTGGCGATCTATTTCCTGTTCTTGCTTCTGGGCGTTCAGTTACCGCTGAACGCGCTCGGATTCTAGGAGGCGGCACAAATGGAAGCACTTAATCTGCTCATGCACGGATTCCAGACTGCGTTCACATTGAACAACCTCCTGTTCTGCCTCATCGGCGTGACGGTCGGCCAGTTTATCGGCGTCCTTCCCGGCCTCGGGCCCGTCGCGGGCATGGCGATCCTGATCCCCCTGACCTACGGCCTGGAGCCCACGACGGCCATCATCATGCTGTCGGGGATTTTCTACGCGGCGATGTACGGCGGAACGATAACCTCGGTCCTTATCAACACGCCCGGGGAAAGCGCCTCCACCATCACCTGTCTTGATGGCTACCAGATGGCGCGCCAGGGACGAGCCGGCGCGGCCCTCGGCATCGCGGCCATAGGCTCCTTCGTCGGCGGCGTCGTCGCCCTGGTATGCCTCACCTTCCTGGGGCCGCCCATCGCCAAGTTCGCCGTCCGTTTCGGTCCGCCCGAGTTCTTCGCCATAATGTCCTTCGGCCTTCTCCTGATCGTCGGATTGATGGGCAAATCCATCGCCAAAGGAATGATAGCGGCGGTCTTCGGCATTCTCCTGTCGCTGATAGGCATGGATCCCGCGACGGGCACGGACCGTTTCACTTTTGGCCAGCTCTGGCTCCTGGACGGCGTCGAATTCGTCGTCCTCGCCATGGGAATTTTCGGCATCTCGGAAATCCTGGTCAACGCGGAAAAGAATATGGATATTCCGGTTCCCCCGAAAGTGAAGGGCTTCATTCCCAAAAGAAGCGAGTGGGGAATTTCGGCCAAGGCCATCGGAAGAGGCACCGTGATCGGCATGGTGTTAGGACTGATCCCGGGGGCGAGCGCCTCCGTGGCTTCCCTCATGGCTTATTCGACCGAGAAAAAAGTGTCGAAGCACCCCGAACAGTTCGGCAAAGGCGCCATCGAAGGCGTCGCTGCTCCGGAGACGGCGAACAACGCGTTTTCCGGCGCCGCCATGATCCCCCTTCTCACGCTGGGCATCCCGAGCTCCCCGACGGTCGCCATGCTCATCGGCGCCTTCACGATGCATGGGCTCGTGCCGGGACCTCTCCTCTACGAGAAGAATCCCACCTTCCTCTGGGGCCTCATCGCCTCCATGTTCATCGGCAACGTCGTCCTACTCGTGATGAACCTTCCCATGGCCAACATGTGGGCGAAGGTGGCGCGCATTCCTTACAAGCTGCTGGGGCCGCTTATCATTCTCATCTGCATGGTCGGCGTCTACAGCGTCAACAGGATGATACCCGAGATCGCCCTTTTAACCTTGTTCGGCGTTGTCGGGTATTTCATGAAAAAACTCGAGATCCCGGGCGCCGCGGTGATCCTGGCCTTCATCCTGGGGAACAATCTGGAATATACGCTCATCCAGACGCTGAGCATGTCCAATAATGGACTGTTATACCTGTTCCAGAGACCGATTTCAGGCGTGATGATGGGGCTCTGCATCCTCATCCTGATTGGCTCGATCGTCTCTTCGGTGATGAAAAAGAGGGACAAGCTGGCGGCGGATCAGGAAGTCTGATCCGGAATTTGATTCGGTGACGAAACCCGGTTCGTTAGAGCCGGGCTAGAGATAAAGGAGGGAACTATATGAACATGAGAAAAGGTTCGCGGATCGCGATGGTGCTGGCGACATTGCTCGCGCTGACGGCGCTCCTGCCTCAGGCCGTTTTCGCCCAGGACTATCCGAAAAGACCGATCACGGCGATCGTGGCCTTCGGCGCCGGCGGCGGAACCGACCTCGCCGCGCGCATCATCCTGAAGTTCGCCGAAAAATACATCGGCGGCATCTTCGTCGTCGAGAACAAACCCGGCGCCGGCGGCGCCCTCGGCTTCACCGCCATAGCCCAGGCCAAGCCCGACGGCTACACGATCGGCATGATCAATCCGCCGAGCGTTCTCTTCAACCCGATCCAGCTCGGCGATAAAGTAAAGTACAAGCTCTCCGATTTCGCCCTCATCGCCAACTTCGTCAGCGACCCGGGTGCCATCATGGTTTCGTACGACAGCAAGTTTAAGACACTGCCGGAGGTCGTCGCCTGGGCAAAGGCGAATCCCGGCAAGCTCCGCATCGGTTACGGCGGCCCCGGAACCCAGGAAGCGCTCACGCTGAGAAAGTGGATCGCGGACAACGATCTCAAAGTGCTCAAGGTTCCCTTCGAAGGCACCGGCACCAACCTGACCGCTCTTCTGGGCGGCAACACCGAAGTCATGTTCGCCAACGCTTCCGAAATCATGCCGCAGTATGAGGCGAAGCAGATCCGCGTCCTCGCGGTCGGCACCGAAAAGCGCTTCAGCTGGATGCCCGAAGTTCCGACCTTCAAGGAAGGTGGATTCAACGCCACCCAGATGGCGATGCGCGGTCTCGCGGCGCCCAAGGGCATCGACCCGGCGAACCTCAAGAAGCTCGCCGACGCGATGAAGAAGACCTTCGACGATCCGGAATTCCAGGCCAAGGCCAAGGAAGTGAATCTTCCCCTCGATTATCAGGGCCCGGAGCAGTTCCTCAAGACGCTTCAGACCCTCGATGTTTTCTATCGCGCCGAATACGCCGCGAATCCCTGGTAATGTAACCGCTGCCCGGGCCGTCATGGGGAAATCGTCCGTGACGCCCGGGTTTTTTCGAAATACAATCTAAAAGGAATCCACGAATGACCGAAACCCGCCCGCTTTTCTACGATGCCTATCTCGCGATCCTGCGCGAGGAACTCGTGCCCGCGATGGGCTGTACCGAACCTATCGCCGTGGCCTTCGCGGCCGCGACCGCGCGTGACATTCTCGGCTTGCGTCCCGAGAGCGCCGAGATACGCTGCAGCGCCAATATCGTCAAGAATGTCAAAGGCGTCACGGTTCCGAATACCGGAGGCATGCGCGGCATCAGGGCGGCGGCGACGGCGGGAATTGTGGGTGGCAACGCGCAGGCCAAGCTCGAAGTGCTCAAATCGGTCACGAAAGAAGATTTGGTCGAGGTGAAGCGGCTGCTGGCTGTAGGATTCTGCAAGGCCGCGCTCGCCGAAGGTCTTGAAGGGCTCTATATAGAGGCGATCGTCCACGCCGGCGGCCAGAGCGCGGAAGTCGTCATCAAGGACAGCCATACCGGCGTTTCGCGCATTCGCAAGAATGGCGTCACGGTTTTCGAAGCCGAAGGAAAGAAAGTGGGCGGCGATGCCGTCGCGGCGCGTCCCGGCTACAATCTCCTGAACGTGCGCGATATCCTGGAATTTGCCAATACCGTTGACCTCTCCGAGGTATCCAGCCTCCTCGAAGGGCAGATACGGATGAACGGGGCGATTTCAGACGAAGGGATGATCAATGACTACGGCGTTTCCGTAGGCAAGACTATCATCGCCAGGGAAGGCGGCAATGTCAGGTCGCGCGCGCGGGCCAGAGCCGCGGCGGGCAGCGACGCGAGAATGGGCGGCTGCGCCCTTCCCGTCGTCATCAATTCCGGCAGCGGAAACCAGGGCATCACCGTTTCGATCCCCGTCATCGAATACGCCAGCGAATTGAAGTCCGATCATGAAACGCTGCTGCGCGCCCTCATCGTATCGAACCTCGTCGCGCTCGAGCAGAAAGAATATATCGGCAAGCTCTCGGCGTACTGCGGCGCCGTTTCGGCGGCGGTGGGCAGCGGCGCTGGCATAACCTACCTCTGCGGCGGCGGATACGACAAGATCGCCATGACCATAACGAACGCCATCGCCACGGCGGGCGGAATGTTCTGCGACGGCGCGAAGTCCTCCTGCGCGGCGAAGATAGCCACGGCACTGGAAGCGGCGATAACCGCTCACGAAATGAGCCTGCAGGGGAAGAGCTTCTCCTCGGGCGAGGGCCTTGTCGGCGAGGATGTCGAAAAGACCATCCGCAATATAGGAAGCGTCGGGAAGACGGGGATGCGCTCCACCGATATCGAGATAATCCGAATCATGCTGGATGAGTGAGCTTGCCAGAGCCCGCTATAGCCGCGAGGATTCCTGATCGGCCTAAACGCAAATCGACAAGTCTTAAATAAAACACGATCGCGAAACAAAAAGCTTATACATCTTGAATGTATGACTATATAGTTGTATATTTTTATACGTTATGACAAAGAAAATAGATTTATCGGAGCGCGAACGCGAAACGAAGCGCTCCACGATATACATCAACGAAAAGCTCGGCGCGCTTCTGTCGAAATACCTGCGGAGGAAGAACGACACGAGCGGCAAGAACGAAGGACAGAGCGCGACGATCACGCGCATCATGGATCGTTACGATGTGTTCATGCGGATCGAGCGGCGCACGATCCGCGATGTTTTTACCCGCGATGAATTCAGCGTCATGCTGAAAAAAGCCTTTTACAAGACCTTCCATCCGGCCGAGGGCATCCTCGGCGCCGTGCTCGACGAGGCTATCAACGAAGCGGACAACACCTTCCTGCTGCACAACGTAGACCGCGAAACCCTCATAGGAAAGCTCAATGGATTGACGCCGGGCCAGCAGCTTGCGCTGGTGGACTGGCTGGAAGAGATGCGAGCCGAAGCCGTCTGATACCTACCGTGTAGATTCCAGCTCAGTGCATTGAGCTTATTCCATAGTAAATATGGACATATACAGTTACATCACCGCAAAGCCTCACTATAAGGAAAGAATCAATGAAAAAATTCATAAAAGCCTGTTGCATGACAGTGCTCCTCGCCGGCTTCATCGTGGGATGCGCCGCGCCCCTAGCCGACAATCTTACCCCGCCGACCGTGAGCTCCACGGTTCCGACCACCGGCGAAAACGGCATGCCTCTTAATGGCAACATCTCCGTCACCTTCAGCAAGGAAATGGCCCCCGCGACGGTCAATGCCACCACCTTTACGGTGACTGGTCCCGCGACGGCCGTAACCGGCACAGTAGCGATGAATGACGGCCTCACTGGCGTCTTCACTCCCACTGGCTCACTCGCCGGCAATACGCTCTACACTGCCACCGTCAGCACCGGAGTGCAGGACGTGTATGCCAACGCGATGGAAAGCGCCTATACCTGGAGCTTCACCACCGGAGCCAGCGTTTCTTCCAGCCCGGCCATCGTCAACCTTGGCACAGCGGGCAATTTCGTCATTCTGGCCAAATCCGCCGTCTCGACCACGGGCACCACCGCGGTCACGGGAAACATCGGGCTAAGCCCGGCAGCCACCAGCTTCCTGACTGGATTTTCTCTAACGATGGACCCCACGAACGTATACGCGACCTCGAGCCTCGTGACCGACAGGCTGTACGCCGCGGACATGACTCCCCCCACTCCCGACAATATGACCACCGCCGTGGCTAACATGGAAACCGCCTATACCGACGCCGCCGGACGCGTGACGCCCGACTTCCTCAACCTGGGCGCTGGCGACGTGAGCGGACTTACCCTCGTCCCCGGCCTCTACAAGTGGGGAACCGGACTCCTGATGGCTTCTGATATCACTATTTCGGGCAACGCCACCGATATCTGGATTTTCCAGGTGTCGGAGAATCTGACCGTGAGCAGTGGCGTCATGGTAACCTTGAGCGGCGGCGCTCTGCCCGAGCACATTTTCTGGCAGGTAGCGGGAGATGTATCGCTCGGAACTACTTCGAACTTCAAGGGAATCATCCTTTGCCAGACGCAGATAGTGATGCGGACAGGCGCGGTGCTGAATGGCAGGGCGCTCGCCCAGACTCAGGTAACCTTGGATGCCAACGCCGTAACCCAGCCTTAACGCCGAGCTATACTTAAAAACGACGAGGGGCTGCCCGGAATTTTCCGGGCAGTCCCTTTCTTTTGCCCCAGGCAGGGGGATTCATCGACAAGGTCCATCGATCCGCATTACACTTTATGCCATGGAGCCAGCGTGAGCGAGGAAGAAGGGCGGCACGTTCGCCGCAAGCGGTACAGGGGGAATCATCCCCGCTCGTTTTCCGAGAAATACAAGGAACATGATCCGCAGAAATACGCTCAGGACCTCGAACGCGTCCTCGCGCGGGGCGACACGCCCGCGGGCACTCACCGTTCCATAATGGTCAAGGAAATACTCGAAGCGCTTGCGCCGCGCCCGGGCGATACAGCCGTCGACGCGACCCTGGGCTACGGCGGCCACGCCAAGGAAATCCTGAAGGCGATTCTCCCCGGAGGACGGCTCTACGGTTTCGATCGCGATCCGCTGGAATTGAGGCGGACGACGGAACGGCTTTCCGCGTCGGTGATTCCGCCTGAAGCCCCTGACGGCACCTTCGTTCCGGTGAACGCCAATTTTTCTACGATCGCCGAGTATTTCGCCGCCTCATGCATAGGCGGAGCCGATGTTTTCCTCGCCGATCTCGGCCTGTCTTCGATGCAGATCGACAATCCCGAGCGGGGATTCAGCTATAAGCAGAACGGGCCGCTCGACATGCGCATGAATTCGGAAAAAGGCCAGTCGGCCAGGGAATTCCTCGCCGAGGCGCCGGAAGGAAGGCTGCGCGACATCCTATCGGCCAATGCCGACGAGGCGATGGCGGCGGAAATCGCCCGCGCGATTTGGCTCCGGCGCGGAAGCCTCGCCACGACGCGCGATCTGGCCGAAGCGATCTGTTCGGTTTTCCCCAAGCTCGCCTTCAAAGATCCCGAGATGACGAAAACCCTGCGCCGCTGCTTCCAGGCCATCCGCATCGAGGTGAACGGCGAGTTTTCCTCCCTCGAGACGCTTCTCGCAAGCCTCCCTTCCATCCTGAAGCCGGGCGGCCGCGCCGCCTTCCTCTCCTTTCATTCGGGAGAAGACCGCCGCGTCGAAACCGCTTTCGAGGCCGGCCTGGCCAGCGGCCTTTATTCTTTCGTGTCCACGGACGTCATCAGGCCCGGCCACGAAGAGCGCTACAACAACCCCCGCTCGACTTCCGCGAAACTTCGCTGGGCAATCCGCGCCTAAGAATCGCCTCGAAATCGCGTTTATCCGCCGGCTGAAAAATTCTTCAAGAAATAATTTGACAAACCCCATCCCGTGCATTAAAAGAACATTGTCACGCCTCTCTGTCGCGAATTGGTTCTTGCGGGCAAAACCGCAGGGAGCGCATCATGAAAAAAGCGATATGTCCGGTGCTGGTCATTGGGGCGTTTTGTGTCGGCTGTTCTCCCTTCGCGATCAATATCCAAGGCTACACCTATATCGAGGAAAACCTCCGCGACGCGTGGATCGATGTGGCTTCGCATAAATACATCAATGAGTATATCGAGTACTGGGCCAGCCCGATGGAGTTCGAGGCCAGGGGCGGCGGCGACTGCGAGGACTTTGCCTTCGCCTTGGTATACAGGCTCGGCAGAAGCGCTTCCTCCGTATGCGTCCTGAACCCAAAGGGCGGCTTTCACGAGATCGTGAAGTTCAAGGACCGCTATCTGGAGCCCCAGCGCTATGGAATGTACTACGACCCCAAAAACCTGACCATTCTCTGGGTGGCGGATTACGACAAAACGATGAGCATGGCGACCCTATGGGGCGCGAAGCATACGGACGCGGCATCGTCCCAGGTGCCAGTCTCCGGCCACACCCCGGCCTGGGAAAGAGATTCGTGTGTCGAGGGACTGTTCTGAGGAAGATTTGGGGGCTAAAGACTGCTCAATCCATTTTGCCGCGCTTGAGAGCAAACAGTGCATTGATTCTGTTTCTGAAAAACTTCAGAAACAGTTCTTAATAAAATAAGTTGACACGTTTCAATTTCCATGGCAATAATGCTTCTACAGTCTGCCTGCTGCATGCAGGAGGACACAGGGAGGATCAGATGAAGAAAAGGATTCTATCGCTTCTGCTTTTGTGCATGCTGGCGCTGTCGTTCGCAACGGCCCAGGGATCGAAGAAAATCGAGCTGACCTTTTTCTACCCGGTGCAGGTAGGCGGACCGCTCACCAAGCTCATAGAGAAAATCTGCGCCGACTTCACCGCCGAGAACCCGAATATCGTGGTGAAGCCAGTGTATACCGGCAATTATGATGACACCGTGGTCAAGATCCAAACCGCCAGATCGGGCAAGAATCCGCCTGAGGTGTTCGTCAACCTCGCGACCCAGCGCTTTTCCATGGCCTCCACGGGAACGGCGATCGCTCTCGACAGCCTGATCGCCGCGGACGGAGCGGCGGGGAAGGCCTATATCGGCGACTTCCTTCCCGGATTCATGGAAGATTCCTATGTCGACGG
>Ga0074195_1002868_pt1 | contig 17648 bp, 10 predicted proteins | sample EPASupsiteHSE623_FD_64525 | JGI IMG/M metagenome (GOLD analysis project Ga0074195, IMG submission 64525) | Bioremediated contaminated groundwater from EPA Superfund site, New Mexico - Sample HSE6-23 | ecosystem: Environmental > Aquatic > Deep subsurface > Groundwater > Contaminated ...
AATCGGCGGCGGGCGGATTCCCGCTATGGAAGTTCTCCTAAATAATGACGCGGTCAGCAATTTAATTCGAGAAGGACAAATCCACCAAATTGTAAATGTCTTAGACACCTCCCTTGACGAAGGAATGATCTCAATGAACCGATCCTTGGCAGAACTTGTCAAAGAAGAACAAATTACCATAGAAAGAGCGGAAGCTTATGCCACCGATAAACAAACCTTGCAGATACTTCTAAGATAAAACTAGCACTATACAGATTATGCCCAACAAAGAAAACAATAAATTTCCTGAAGAATTTGATAAGGCAGGCGACCCAGCTAAAGAGAAAAAGGAAGATTTGTACGCATCAAAAATAAAAATATTTTTTGAGCGGCCCAAAGAAAAAGAGCTGGTAACCTTTCTCCGCGAATTAGCGATTTTAGTCGAAGCACGAGTTCCCCTTGTGAGGTCTTTGAATTCAATTAAAAATCAGAAGTATTCTCCCGGCATGATCAGAATGGTTACGATCTTGCAAAAAAAAGTTGAGGATGGAGACTCGTTATCAGACGGTTTTGCGGAATTTCCCGAGTTTTTTTCGGCTCTGTATATCAATGTGACTCGGGCAGGAGAAGCTTCTGGAAGACTGGAAAAAGTTTTAAACTATCTTGCCGACAATAGAGAAAAACGTTTTGAGCTTAAACGAAAAATCACTGGCGCCTTGGTTTATCCTGCCGTCATATTGTTGAGCTTCGTTGGAGTTTTTATATTTTTGATGGTTTTTGTTATGCCGACATTAACAAAAACTCTTTTGGGGTCGGGAGTAAAACTCCCTTGGACTACTAAACTAATAATTGGGATGAGCGATTTTTTCACTTCCCACGGAATTTTAATTACTATCGTTGCCATAGTTTCAATTGTGGGTATCTGGTATTATTCCAGGACCCGGGAAGGAAAAGACCAGTGGGATATAATCGAACTAAAAATCCCGATATTCGGTACTCTGCTCCAAAACATGTATATGAACCGATTCGCGGACAATTTAGGCTTGTTATTACGAGAAAGCGTTCCTATCACAAAATCTTTGGAAATCACCGGCAACATTATGGGAAACCATATTTATAAAGATGTTATGGAGGATTGCGTCAAAGAGGTTCAGAAAGGTAGAATGATAAGCCGAGCCCTAGAAAGAAGCCCTCACTTCCCCAGCGTTGTTTCGCAAATTTTAAGAGTAGGAGAAGAGTCTGGAAAAACCAGTGAAACTTTGGATAAAATAGCCGAATATTACACCAAGGAAGTTAACAATATGACCAACAATATGATGGCGTTGATCGAACCGGTTTTGATCTTGCTGCTTGGAGTAGGAACAGCAGTTATTGTTGCCTCGGTTATTATGCCGATTTACAATATGGCAGGAAGTCTATAACATTAAACATTGAACATTTAGCATTTGTCATTGATTTGTCATTTTAACATTTATCATTTAAGAAAAAAGAGTTTAAATGCAAAATGATAATTGAAAAATTAATGACAAATGATAAATGTATAATGATAAATTAAAGTTGACGTAACATATATTCCGTTAGATAATCTTACAATTAGTTACATCCAATTAAAATAAATATACAAAAAGGATGAAAAACAAAAGAGAGGGGGTGGAGAAATGAAAAGAAAAGGATTTACTCTTATGGAGCTTTTGGTTGTTGTCGCTATTATCGGTATCTTGGCTGCTATAGTTTTGGTTTCTTTGAACAGCGCCAGAAACAAAGGAAAAAACGCTGCTATAAAGGCCCAATTAGCCCAGCTTAGACCAGCTGGAGAGATGTTTAACGAAGACAACAGCGGTTTCACCGGATGGTGTGCTGATGCAGAAGAAGGAAGAATTTCTCAAGGCGCCATTGACGCTGGAGGAACCGGTTACGCTTGCAACGACGCGGCTGCAGCTTGGGCTGCAGGAGCCACATTAGTAGGCACAGGTGCCGGAGATTGGTGCGTTGACTCAACAGGAGCCTCGAAACCAGCCACATTGGCAGTAGGTGCGACGGCTTGTCCGTAAAATCTTGCCATGTCGGTCGCGACTGACATGGTTTGTTGCGTGCATGCGCATGCATTTATAGCGCAAAACAAAAAGCCGGGGACTATTGTCCCCGCGCTTTTTGTTTAAAGTAAAATTTGACACTTTGAAAATTTAAACGAAAATTATTTAAAGTATTGGTCAAACATCTCTCAGCTGTCTAAATACTAAAAAATTTAAATTAAAATAAAATTAATAAAAAATGAAAATAAAAAGCAAAGCGTTCACCCTTATTGAAATGCTCGTAGTAATAGCAATAATAGGCATATTAGCTACCCTTATCATTTTCGCCGTAACGGGCGCCCGTCAGAAAGCCGCCGGGGCAAAAGCAAAAGCGGACATGTCCCAGTTAAAAAATACTCTTGAAAAAGCGTCCGGAGCAGATGGTTGCGCTTCGTTCACTTTCACCACCTCGGGCAACACGGCGATCATGCGGTGCGTCACTACCGCAACTGACTATACCTCCGTCCAAGCACCGCCCTCCGGCGCTTATGTTTTGAATATAAACGGTTGCAGTATCACCAGCACGTCTAACAGCACCTGGGGAGTGCCTTCGGGATGCGGAACGGGCGTTGCACCCGCAAGCTACACTTTTCAAACAACAGGGCTGGCTGGCGGCGCCACTTACACTTGCAATATGACAGGATGCGTCTGTAGCAGTGGAACCTGCGATACTTTCTAAAAATTTCAATTACAAAAATTAATATTATTTTCTATGAAAAAGAAAAAGAGACTACAAAAAAGCAGGGGTTTTACCCTTATTGAAATGCTCGTGGTAATCGTAGTAATCGGTATTTTAGCTACAATTGTTTTAGTAAGTGTTTCCAGCGGACGCAAAAAAGCCCAGGCCACCAAAGCCAAGACGGACATGGTGGAACTTTCAAAAGCTTTTGAAATGGCCGCCAGTGCGGGCTGTCGCAACGTAAATTTTACCGCTGCCGGAGAATTCCAATGCACACCATCAGGAGGTGTTTTAACAACATTTGCAACCATATCGACTCCGCCACCGGGAGTGACTTACCAAATCCAATTATCTGCTGGCACCTCAACACACGCCGGCGTCAGCTGGAGCGGAGCGTCAACTGGAACTACTAACGGGGGCTATAGTTTTCGCTCAACTGGATTTACCAACGCCCAAACTTTTTCCTGTAATGACGGAACTATTGTCGGCCAAACTCGAACCGGTTGCTACTGTTCAGTAAACGATGGCTGTACTACAACACAATAAACGTATAACGTATACTATATGGCGTGTAACTTAATAAGCTTTTAGTTTGGATATTATTTTTTCTGATTATGCTATCCATGGCAGTGTTGTCATCCCCGCGTAGGCGGGGATCCAGGTGTAAATTATTATGATTTAGTTAGTTCCAATTCTCGGCTAGCTAAAGTGTAAACATAGTAGGTATTTCTGTACATAAAAATAACACTCTAAATATTTAGAGTGTTATAAATTAGTAGAATGTAAAATTCTAATTCTAAATACCTGGATTCCCGCCTGCGCAGGAATGACATGAGGCAGTTTAGAAAAATTTCGGACTACCTAGCATATTCCGTTACTCTTGTTTCCCGAATAATCACTACTTTAATCTCTCCGGGATATTTCAAATTCTCTTCGATTTTCCCGGCAATGCTGCGGGCAAGTTTAACTGACTCAAGATCGGAAATTTTTTCCGGCGAGACAAAGACTCTGACTTCTCTTCCGGCTTGAATGGCATAAGCCTTGTCGACTTCTTCGAAAGTTTTAGCAATATCTTCGATCTCTTCAATTCTTTTCAGGTAGTTCTCCACGCTGTCCCGACGGGCACCCGGCCGAGCGGCTGAGATTGCGTCGGCTGACGCCACCAAGGTTGCTTCCGGACTGCTGTGGGGATAATCGCCATGGTGCGACTTCATAGCATCAATGACCTTGTCGGACAAACCGAATTTCTTAAGGATATTAATACCGATTTCCACGTGGGTGCCTTGGACTTCCCGGTCAATTGCTTTTCCAATATCATGCAAAAGTCCGGCTTTTTTAGATAGGTTTACGTCTAAACCCAGTTCTGCGGCTAAAGCGCCGGCTAAATGGGATACTTCAATCGAGTGCAGTAATATATTTTGGCCATAGCTGGTTCGGTAGCGCAAACGGCCCAAAAGTTTAACCAGTCTTGGGTCAAGACCGGTAACGCCGACTTCGTACATGGCGGCTTCCCCGGCTTCAGTAATCCTTTTGTTAATATCCTGTTTCACTTCTTTAATTGTTTCTTCGATACGAGCGGGATGAATTCTGCCGTCTTCCACTAATCTTTCCAATGCTTGTTTTGCGATTTCCCTACGAATCGGATCGAAAGCCGATACCACAATCGCCTGAGGGGTATCGTCCACAATTATCTCCGCTCCGGTAAGCCTCTCAATAGTATTAATATTTCGTCCCTCCCGGCCGATAATCCTCCCTTTCAATTCATCCGATCCTATTGAGACAGTAGATGTGCTGTGATCCACTACGTGACCGGCAGCGTAACGCTGGATGGCTAAAGTCATAATCTCTCTGGCTTTATTGTCTAACGATTCTTTCTTTCCTTTTTCGAGATTAGCAAGTTGTTCCTTAACGTCTTCTTCATACTCTTTTTCCACTGATTTGAAAAGCAATTCTTTGGCTTTTTGCGGTGAAAGCTTGGTGATCTTCTTTAATTTCTCCAGTTCCTCTTGGCGCAAGTTTTTTACTTCCTCTTTAATTTTTTCAACATCCTGGACTTTTCTTTTGACGTTGTCCCATTCTTGACGCACCTCCCGATCTTTTCGATTTAATCCTTCTTCTGTTCTTTCCAATCGTTCTTCCATTTTATCCAGTTGTTTTCTGCGAAGCTGTTCTTCTTTCTTGATTTCCGAAAGAGCCCTTACCGCTTTGTCTTTGGCGGAAAGCAAGATATCTTTAGCCTCCGACTTAGCGTCTTCCACGACTTTATCGGCTTTAATCGCCGCTCCTTCTTCTTTTTTGCGGGACAGATAATTTTGTGCAAAATAACCCGCTCCGCCCCCGATTCCGAGGGCGATAACAGCTATTAGTAAAATAGACATTAGGTTTAAATAAATTATTATTTACCATTGTTCATTTGTCATTTGCCATTAATTTATCATTGAACCATTTAGCATTGGTAAATTGAGAGATCCGAAAATGAAAATGTTTAAATGAAAAATGAATGATAAATGATAAATGGCAAATGTAAAATCACCTTAATTGTATACCAGCTGAAATATAAATAGTCAAAGAATATTTACCGGCCTGAAGACTTAAAACCCTTTTCTGTTGGTATTTGAAAACCAGACAATTCCTGTTCAACAACCGGTTTATCACTGTTTTTTTCTTGATAGGTACTTTTCACGACCCCCACTCCTTGTGATATCCAAAAATAGATTGTTGAATCGACTGTTTTAACACCACCGGGAAGCTCTTGTTTCCCCGACAGTTCCAAACTAAGTTTAACCGAAGTAAAAGTACCTCCCGGAACCTCAACATCTTCTTGTCCTAAAACCTTTTCTTTAATCTCCAGGTTTTCCTTAAATTCCATCTGTTTATCCTTGAAATTTTCGTCCAAAATTACATGGTTGAAACAACTCTCTTGAAACCAAGCATTTCCCTTGATCAAATCTGAATCTTTCGGAAAGAAAAAATTATATTGATTTTCCTGACAGGGAGTGGTGACGGTTCGTTCTCTCCCAAAAACAAGAAAGAAGTTTACATCGGTTAAGTGAATTTTGCCGTCTCGGCAAATAGCGAGTGTTCGATTAGTCCAATTATCCCTGCTAACTAGACGCCCGTCTAGATTAACGACTCCGTTTTCCGCGGAAGGTATCCCTATTTTTATCACATCTTTGTTGCCGCCGCTCGTCACTTGGTAGGTCCAGTTGGCGCCCGGAACAAACGGAAAATAAGCGCTATTGCAAAAGAGTTGAGCGTGTGCCTCGTTTTCGTCGAGGCTTTTCTTTAATTTTTCTTTCTCAGTTTCCGAGAGCTGCGTTTCCGGTTTATCTTCCCGAATTATCCGCTTCAGGTTGTAGATTCCTTCGTTTAAGCTATTGGCGAAGCCCGTATCGAGAATAGTAGTGTACTTAAACAGAACCACGATAGCCCCTATCGCGAAGATAAATAAGAACAGATTGGTTATTAAGCGAAATTGCATAGATAGTTATGGAGTTACTTAGTTACCGAGTTACCGAGTTAATACAATGCTTTAATTCTAAGATAGATATAACTCGACAACTCGTAAACTCGCCAACTCGATAACTTTATTCGACACTTGCTCCAATTAATAAATTAACATAAAATTATTTTAATTATCGCATTATTACCAATTATACAAAATAATGACAAAAACAAAAATCCTGCCTCGTAATCGGGCCCAGTACCGTCATGGTACCGGACGAGCGGGCAAAAAAACTCGTTTTTTCGTGGTAAGCACACTGGCAGCCGCTTTTTCCGTCAAATTTCTGATTATTGGAATCGGCGGTTTTTTTGTTTCTACTAATCTTTTATCCGTGCCGACCGCCAAAGCAGAATTATTTGACAAACAAACTCCCAGCAACTTCGTTTACGGAGTCGACACCCTCAACGATCTCCGCCGGATTGACTACACCAGTTTCTTGGGGAAACCGGTAAAAATCCCTTTTGAAAGTAAAAATCCTGACGGCGTACCGGGAGCCGATCGTGATTATGTGATAATTTTTCCTCCCCGAATCCTCGATAAAAATGCTTCTGTTCCTCTCCGTGCCATATTTTTTTCTTCGGGAAAAGTGGTCAGCTCCGAAGACGCTCAGTTTCTCAAAAACATCGAACAGTTCGTAAACTCTGTCGGCGAAAACAACCCGGTAATGTTAGAGATCATTAAAAATCTTATTGAAAACAACAAGCGGATGTCGTTGAATGACGACGTCTGTAGGAACATAGCGTGCTATGTTCCTACGTTATTACAGATCGCCCGAGCCGCTGGAGCTGACACCAACCCCCTGCTTTCCACCGATGATATCAGCCAGCTTACCGAGAGTCTCGGCGATCTGGACACCACCAATCCTCAAGTAAAGCAACTCCTGGTTCTAGTGCTTTTGCTCATTATGGCAAATCAGTCAATCGCGGACTCGATGAGTCAAGAAAAAGCGGAGTGTTTGTCGATGGGGGGCGAATGGATAAACGAAACTTGCGAGAGCGAAGAGAAAACAACGTGTGAAAATAATAACGGAACTTTTCGTAAATTCACTAACCAGTGTCTCGCGGATAAACAATTCTGCGGCAATGAAGACCTTCAATGCACCAATGAGAAAGAAGTTGACGAAGATGGCAATGACGTGGCACTTTACGGTTGCGCCTGCAAATCCGGCAATTGTCTTGACGAAGATAATAACTGCGTGCCAAAAAATAATAGCAAAAAGAGACTTTGTGAAAATTCCGGCGGAACATGGAAAAGTTTTTATGACGCTTCAGAGCTTTGCTTGCAAAAATGCGGTTCTACCGAAAGCGCTTGCAGCGCCGCCGTGGATACTTCTTCCAGTTCATCGCAAAATCTGATGGGCTGCGATTGTTCCAGCGCCAACAGTAACACCAATTGGTCCACTAGCGGCAGCACTGCTGGGAAGTGCCTAGCCACTTCCGGAAGCTGTATCGCCAAAGACACCTCGAAAGACGATGATGACAAAGACGGCGTACCAAACGGCCAAGACCGGTGCCCCAACAGCACCCCCGACGGCTCAGGCACAGTGAATATGAATTTGGGAAGTGCGGACGCCGGCTGTACTTGCTCCCAGCTTCAAGCGCTCGGCAGGCTTCAAAGGCAACAACAGCAATGTCCGCCGGACGGTTGTGAAAGCGGCACTCCGTACATGGTCCGATACGACCGTTCCCAACAAAACAATAACAACCCGATTTGTCAAAACGGAATAGCTCAACAACAACAGCAACAACAGTACCAGCAATACGGACAATCCGGAAACACCTGTCCGGTTATTTCCCGCGAGCCCACCGAACAATGCGAAAGAGAAATGGAGAGGAAAAACCAAAACAAGAACGATAATTTGCAGGATATGCTGAAGAAATTGTTGGATGACAAGAAAAAACAAGACCAGAACAAGAAAAACCAAGGAGATAAAAATCAGAGCAATAATCCAGGCAGCAATCCGGGAAACAATGACCAACAGCAACAGCAACAACCGCCCGTTACCCCGCCGCCGCCAGCAGGAACCGCCAGTCCTGCCACCGATCCCAAAGGCGTCGGCGTCTACAATGCCAAACAGGACGGCACTCCTTCTAAACCTTACGCTCTCCACGCCAGCCAATTCAAGAAAATCTGCGGCGAGAACATTTACATCCTCACGAACGCCCAGCCGGGAGCGGGAGAATTTAAGGACGATCCGAGCAAAACAGCTGCTACTGCTGTTACACCAGGAAATGTTGCACCAAACGAGTTGCTTGCTGGATTAAATAGACTTAATACTTGTCCGCCAGGAGGTGGATGCCCACCCACAGATATGGGTCAACGCATTAAAAACGCTACCGATCAAGTAAAAGACAAGTGGGGCAAACTGGATCAAAGTCAGCAAAAACGAGTTATGGATATTTTGAATGGCAGTGGCAAACCAGAAGAAAAACTAAACAATGCTGTTTTAGCAGTCAACCAAGCTTTTAACAACAATCAGCAAAAAACTCAGCAACAAACCCCTACCCCCGCTCAATCCAACGGCAAAGGCGCCAAATCCATGCAAGATTTGAACGAACCGGGAGCTTACTTCAAGATTCCGAAATGCGAAGAACTCGCCAAAACCCATTGTTGCGTCTGCTCCTGCTGTGACAAGAAAGACGATCAGTGCGGCTGGGCAGTCGGTGAAAAATGCAACCAGACTGGAGACAAAGGTTCTTGTGAGGGAGATAAATGCGCTAAAGCTCCAAAAGAGAAGTGTGAAGAAGACAACGCAAAATCCATAAAAATTGATTTGGGAAACAATTTTAACCAATGCTCGAGTAAAAATAAAGATAAAAAGCAGACCAGCCAGGAAAAATGCGAGAAATACACCAAAGCCACCCACAACGAAGGCGCTTGTCGCTACGATTGCGAGGGATCGCCAAAGGGCTGTGAGGAAGGTTCGAAAGAATGCAAAATTATCATCAAGGGCCAAGAGATTCAAAGGTTTAACGAAGATGGATCGACTGTTTATCTTAACCCAACCGCCGACGCCAAACATATCAAATTTACCAACCAAAAAGACGGCAGTTTACTCCAAACAATCGGCGGTAAACAGCCATCGACCACCGACTGGATTAAAAATCTTAATAAAGAAGCTGGTAAAGCCTGCAAGTGCCAAGCGGACGACAGCGAGAAGAATCCGAACCAACAATATCCCAACGGTTATGTCCCGCCCAGTGGCGCCCAACAGCAACCTCAACAACAGGATATAAATAACATTGGTCCAGGTGTTGGAGATAGGCCCGAAGATTGGGATTGGACAAAACAACAACAGCCACCCCAACAGCAATTCCCCCCGGCACCTCCGACTCCGACCGCCCCGAACCCGCCTGATCCGGTTATTAAAGTTCCTTCTGAGCCGACTAAAATTCCGTCCGCATGGCCTGAACCAATAACAGAAAATGGTCAAAATATGCGTCCCGGTGCAAGCCCTGTTGCCAACCCAGCTCCCGCCACTGCTCCGCCAGCTAGTACCCCAGCGATAAGCGGAACGCAACAAATAAATAAAACTTGGGAATCTTTTAAAAATACTTGGCAGCCTATCCAAAATTTTATCAGAGAGCTTTGGAACTGGGGCACCTTCAAACACGCCGAGAACTAAGCAAACTGATATTAGGCTTGGAGATAGACTATTCTATAATTTAACAAGTCGTAGGAACATAGCGGTGCTATGTTCCTATTTTGAAAACAGTTGGAGAGCTCAAAGATAACTGTCTACATTTTCTCGGGAACTTTTATACTAAGCAACGCCAGACCTTTTTTGATAACTAAGGCTACTCCCTTGCTAAGTGCTAATCTTGAATCGCGCAGTTTTTGGTTCTCGGTTTTTATAATTGAAACTGAATTATAAAAGCCGTTAAAAAGCTGAGCTAGTTCTTCTAAATACCCGCAGATGTGATGAGGAGAATCAGTTCGTTGAGCAGTCATTATAATTTCAGGAAACATCATCATTTTTTTCGCAAGATCAAACTCACTCTTATTTTCGAATGAGATATCCTCTTTCCCCAGTTCGGACAGATCAGTTTCTCCAGAAGTTTCAGCAAGTTTATTAAGGATAGAATTGATACGAACATACGTATACTGAAGATAGCCGGCGCTTCCGCCCTCCAGATTAAGCATCCTTTTCCAGTCAAAAGATACGTTTTTATTTCTTGATTGGCGCAAGTCATTATAAATAATTGCCCCAATCCCAATGATTTCGGATATATTATCCAATTCCTGCGAATCAATATTTGAATTCTTCTCCCGCAAGATCTTTTGTGATTCTTTAATAGACTCGGAAATCAGTTCCTCCAGTTCAATAAGAGTTCCTTCTCTGGTTGACATTTTTTTGCCTTTCTCATCAAGAACCATCCCAAACCCAATATGCTTTGCTTCTACCTCTTCGGGAACATAACCGCCGCGTCTGCCGAGTTCAAACAAATTCTTGAAGTTCAAATCTTGTTCGTTGCCTACTACATACAAAATAGTATTAGGATTAAAAGTGTCAGCCCTAAACTTAAGCGCAGCCAGATCTCTTGCCAAATAAAGGCTTGACCCGTCTTGTTTTCTCAGTAAAAATGAAGGAAGTTCTCCCATCTGATCCACTACGACCGCCTTCGATTCCTCATCCTTCCTGCATAAGCCCTTTTCCATACATTCATCCACCAGCTTGTCAGATTCTTCAGTAAAAAAACTCTCTCCAATACTAGTATCGAATTCGACTCCTAACCGTTTGTAAACTCGTTCAAAATCCTCCAGGCTCAAGTCCCTGAAATTTTTCCAAAGAGCAATCAGTTCCGGATCTTTTTTTTCAAGCCGAGCAAACAGCTCGCGGGCGTTGTCTTTGACTTCCGGATGCTCTTTTGAATACTCGGTGAATCTAACGTAAAGATCCTTAAGTTCTTTCATTGGATTATCCGCCATCTTCTTCTCGTCAACCCAATGCTTATAAGCATAAACGAGCTTGCCGAACTGAGTTCCCCAATCACCAAGATGGTTGTCTTTTATGACGCTATAGCCGGTTTCCCGATAGATGTTGGAAAGGGCTTGCCCGATGATGGTGGACCTCAAGTGGCCGACACCGATCGGCTTGGCTATGTTGGGCGACGAATAATCAATCAGAGCTACTCTGCCAGCATTAACGTCGCTTTCCCCATAATGCTCGCCAAGTTCAATAATTTTTGAAAGCACGTCTTGATAAAGTTTTTCTTTGTTTGTCTCTAGATTGACAAAAGCTCCCGCGACGGAAGCCTCTTTGATTAATTCCCGAGTTTGTTCATTGATTTCTTTTACAATATCTTTTGCAAGATCGTTGGGCTTTTTGCCCATTTTTTTTGCAAGGCCAAAAGTTCCCAAAGCAAAGTCTCCGGACACGTGAGGCGGCGGAGATAACAATACTACTTCGCCTTCTTGGACACCTAAAGATTTTTGCACAACTTCTGTTATCTCATGCTTCAGCTTCTCTGACGGATAACTATCGAGATCGACATATTCGCGACTTTCTTTTTCTCTATTGATTTTTTCTTGAACAGCTTCGATTGAAGCTTTTACCTCCCGTTCATACCTCTCAAATTCATTCGAGCCAGACTCTTTTGTTTCTGTCCCTCCCCTATTTTTTTCTATTACGTTTTCAGCCATAGTCCTTAAATAAAATGTTTTAAAAAGCAAAGATTTAAACTAATATAAAGATAATTTAGCAATCCAAAAAGATATTGTCACTTTCCCGCCAGTAAAACAACCTTTACTTAGATTTGAAATGGAAAACAAAAACGATTCAAACATTGAAAAACTTAGTTCTCAAAATGATAACTTGATTCCGACTAAGAAAAAATTTACTGGACTACTTATCGCTCTGGCAGTAATTTTATGTATTCTCGTACTGGCGGCCGTATTTATCTATCTTAGAACATTATTTGTGAGCGTTTCGCCAAACAAAGATCAAGCTTCTCAGGCTTCTCCAAATCTAACGGTAGGGTTACCCAAATTAAAATTGCCGAACACCCTAAAGCCAGCTGAAAGCAACTTAGTCAATTCTGGAGTACAACTAGCTGACTATGTTACAAATAAAATCCAACAAGTCGGGACTGATGGCAAATTGTATTACATTATTGGCGGATCAGGAGGAACGTCAATCTATGCCAAAGCCAAGAACTTTACCGAAATCACCATTGACTCTTCCGGCAAAATAGTCGAGGGCAACACAAGAGAAATAAACGACGTGGCAAGATCTGCTCTTGAGAAATCAACCCGTCAGATTGGTGATCTTGACTATATGCCTGTTAATAGCAACTTTTCTCCATCCGGTGTTTCCCAGAAAATGTCAACCGGAGGAGACTTAATATCTTATTTTTCCCCAGATGAGATCCCTCAATCAGCAAGAAGCGTCTTAAGAGATCCGACAACGGGTTTAGAATTACATGACCTTTCTGAACTGGCCGGAAGTTCTTCCAGCAATATTAAAGGAGCAAAGGTCACAGTCGATGGAAAAGATTATTATTTAGTAAGACCGGATCAAATGTTGAGCGAGAAAACTATGGACGCCATCCAAAGATATTACTTCGATCCAGAGAAATTTAACGCAGACTTAAAATATTTTCCTGACGCAGTCAGAGAAATGGGCTACAATGAAGAAGGCATTCTGGCGGATACTAATAGGAGAATCGATACATTCAGGAAAGATTTTTGGAATGGAGATTCAATAGTCGACAACCATATTGGCGAAATATTGGATGACAGACAAGCTCCCACCGAACTAAAAGGCTGGTTAGAAAAATTCAAATCTCCTTCCGATCCTTTTTGGGAGGGATATCCTGGAGCAATTGAAACTCAACCAAGGTCTTTATTGGGCAACGATAGCTCTATACTAAGCGAACCAGTGGTTCAATCCGAAGGTTCTTCAACCCTTTCCACTATTGGCTCAACGGTCAGCGGCTTAATTTATAATACAGGTGTTCTCGGCAAAGAGATGGTCGCGTCTTCCGAATCAACCGACTACAAATTCGGAGGAATCGATTTTGGAAATATTGCTCTGAACACTTCTAACGTGGCTATGCTTGCCCCTGATTTTTTTGCTATTGCTACACCCGGAGCTGTGGCTGGTCTTTCCCCTGCTGCTGCGGGGTATCTTACGGGAGCCGGTCCAGCAGGAATAATCGCTGGCGGAGCTTTAGCTTGGACCAATATAATCAAAAATGAAATTCAAGATCAACAAACAAGCGATGCACTAAAATTTTTATGGCAGGATACCAAAGATGCTTTCATATGGGCAAAAGATGGACTCCTCAACACGAAATCTTCACCTGACACAGAGGGATTTAAAAAGCAAACTCTGATTATTACTGATGATCCGGGATCTTTTGTACAGCAGAATGAAAAAGTAGCAGCAGAAAGTTACAACCAATCTCTAGAAAGGTTCAAACAAGCGGAGCGAGATTACAGCAACGCTTTGAAAGAGTACGACAACGGCAATCTCAGCGAACAGAAGTTGAGTGAGGCGAGGGAAAATTTTAGAAGTGTTGGTAGTAAATATGAGGAGGAGAGCCAGAAATACGATGCTGACACAAAAGTCACCGAAGCTTACATGGCAGGCAAAATAAGCGATACTCAAGCTGAGGACTTGCAAAACCAGATTGCCAGCGGTGAAGTCACTCCCGGTCAGACAGACAGCCAGCTCGCCTCGCTCCAATCACAACAAACCGCCGAACAGTCGACAAACGGAGAAACAAGGGTCTTTTCTCCAGATAAAAGTGGCGAGTTGCGCGATCAATACGGGAATCTAGCTCCTGAAATGTACGCAAGCAACAGCGAGAGCGCTACGGATGCTAGAGGCGGTTCAGGAACAGCCGATGCAACTCCGCAAAAAGGTGTTTTCGAAAGAATGACAGATTACGTTGCGGATATTCCGCAACGGGTAGCTAAGACTTTCGGCTTCAAAGACCCCGAAGGACCAGCTACTGATTTCAGCGGAAACCCGAAAACCCATGAGGAGATTTTAAAAGCAGCCGAAACCGGGGTTGATACTAAGGACACAACTGGGAAACCAATAAGTTTTGACGGGAGCCAAAGCTCGGAAACGCCCTTGGGTGACCAAAATCTTACTGATGTAAATTCTACTCCCAGCGATTTAAGCTTCCCGGTCGCGGAAATGCCTAATATGTTCGGCGGCAAATCAGAGAATAAAGAACCACAAGGGTTTTGGGAGAGCACAAAAAATTCTATCAATAGCACTTTGTCGGATGTCTGGAGTAAAATCACCGGAGAACCCGCACCGGAAAAGCCACTCGAAGATAGGGTTATTACATTGAATGACACAGTTGGTTATGATTCAATGCCCGACGCCTCAAAAAAAAGCGCTGGGATCCCGAATAACCCCGAAGGAGACAATGTTTTATACCCAGGAGATCCAAATTATGTAAACTATAAATCAGAGACGGATGCTGAGATGCAAAAAATTGATCGCGGAGTAAGCCAACTAGGACAATTCCAATATGGCGTGGATCCCGATACTAAGATTGAAACAAACGAAGACGGGAGCTTGTCGCTTACGCGAAATAATTCTATGGTTAATTTAGGCAACTTCTCGGAAAGAGAAAAACAAGAGCTCCTTGATAAATACCAGCAAAAAATTACTGATGACCAACAAGCCCAGACCGAAATTGAAAATAAGATCAAAGAACTTTCCAGCGGTTCCAGAATGGATGAGCCGGAGACCACTCCTTCGTGGTGGCAGCAAGTTGAAGACACGCTTTACGGCAGAACCGATGAAAGTGGTCAGAGAATTGCGGATACGCCTGGAGACAGAACCGAAAAGCCCGTTCCGGGAAGTGATTTTTGGGGAGAACCGGGAAATAAACTTTCCAGCTGGCCTTTTTCTCCCGAATCGACCCCGGTTCCGGATAATATTACCAACAGTCCTTTGCCACCGATACCCGACAACCAATACCAACAGCCTGCTCCGACACCTATGCCCGAGATTAACCGGGAGATATTGGCCGAAGGTAACGGCACGGCTGGCTCTTCTTACAAACTCAAGAACACCAAAGAGGCAGAAGATATGTTGGATAGGATTTTCGAGATCGATCCGGAAACTGGAGAAGTAAAATTGAAGGAAGGATTCGAAAAAGACAAAGACGTGCAAAAGTTAAAGGGAAATATTGAGTTTGATAAAGAAAAAGTCGTAGATGCAAAAATTAAAAAAGGTAAAATAGATAAAGATGACAAAGGAAAATATCTAAAAGACAACAAGATAACCGTCCCCGACGGAACAACCGTTCAAGACGACAAAAACCGCAATTACACCGCGGATGAAAACCCTGACAAGAACAATCCGAGCGAAACTAGCGACGAAATCGATACGAAAAAGGTTAAAATAGTTAACGATTGATTTAATATTCCACGTTTCATTTTTCATATTTCATATATATTCCAGATGACATATTTCATGTAGATGCTTTGGAGGCAGACATGAAAACTGAAACATGACACATACATGAGATATGACATGTGATATATGGAATATTTATTTGTTCCTGTTCATAGTGTTGATCATTGCTTGGAAAATAAGAGTGAGTTCGTGGCATTCTTTCCAATAATTTCTTGTGATATCTTTGGTTTCAGGATTTGATCTGGCTAACATTCGAAGCCAGTGTTTTGTTTCTTGGGCTTCCTTCTTGCAAATGAATATTTTATTCCTGAAATCTCTCTTGGAGCTGGCGTTAGCGGCTTCACAATAATTAGCACTGATACTGGTTCCGGACCTGTTGAGCTGGTCGAGTATCGACCGGTTATAAAAATCCAGCCTTACGCTTTTTACCAGATCGACCACGTTTTCACCGAATAGGGCAGTTCTTTCTAACAAGGCATGCGTCTTCTCTGAATTGTTTTGCATTTGTTTTATATGTTAATTGATATATGAAATATTAATATAATAACAAATACAGATAAATTTCTGCTTAAAAAAATATTAACCGAACCTCAGAAAAACTCTGGCTATTGATTATTGCTTTACAAAAAATAGTGGTATAGTAATTGAAAATTTGAATTTAATAATCAAATGAATACTAAAAACAAAAAGCAGAAGTTTTTTCGTTCAATTTTTGCGTTTATTTCCTGTGCCTCACTGGTTATTACCCCAATACTAGCCACCGAAAGCGTTCTGGCTGCCCAGAATGTGCCTCAAGCCACCGACACCATAAAATTTGCGGATATCGCCGCTTATGCGAAAGTGATCGATCTGAAAAGTTTTCTAGGCAAGCCGGTTAAAATTCCGATTCCTTCGGATAATCCGGACAAAATCCCTGGCGGGGACAATGATTATGTCTACATCTTCCCTCCCCAATTTTATAAGAATAAAAAGACCGGAAAATTCGTTTCTCTTCCGGTAAAAACAATTTATTTCGCTTCCGGTAAAAAAATAAGCAAAGCCCAGCAGACGGCCGTCCAACAAGATCTGGAAAATTACCTGAATTATTCTTTCCAAAACCAAGACGAAATACTGAACGACCTCAAAAACGCTCTAAAAAAACAATCCGGCGAGAAGAAAAAACAAAGTTTTCTCGACGGCATTCTGCACATTTTTAACCTCGCCCGTCCGGACTTCAGCGAAGAAGGAATTGCTCACGCGGAGGATAACACCAACACTAATGTCAATATTGAAGAACTCTTAAACACTGTCACCGGCAGCGCGGAGGATGCCGCTGAGAGTACGATCACCGACGAAGACATCCAAACCCTTTTGGATTCCGACGATCCCCAAATGAAGCAGATGCTGATGCTTTTACTGCTTAATCTTTTGCTTTCCCAAAAAATGGCGGAAGCCGGCAACGTGGACAAGGAAACTTGTCTGGATAACGGCGGAGAATGGATCGATGAGAAATGCGTAACAGATGAGGATGAGGATGATGATAATGACAACGATAATGATAACGGAAACGATAACGACAATGCCGATAAGCAAACGGCTTGCGAAGATTCCGAAGGGACTTGGAAAACCTTTTCTTCTTCAAAATCCTTGTGTCTTTCCCGTTGTGGCAAAACCGAGAGCAAATGTGAAGGCAACGCGCTTGCAGAGTTTGAAGAATCGGAAGAAATTATTATCAATTCCGGTTCGGAAAGCGATATCGAGGGATGTAAATGTCCTGAAGGCAAGTGCGCGAACGCAGATAATGAGTGTATCGACGATGAAACCCAGAACGAGGACGAGGACGACGACGGCGTACCGAACGGCCAAGACAAATGCACGAAAAGTTCTCCTGACGGATCAGGAACGGTAAACATGAATTCGGCCAGCGGTTTTATGGGTTGCACCTGTACCCAAATTCAAGCGATGGGAGGATTTAAACAACAAGTGACTTGTCCGGGAAACGGGTGTGACGGACCATACATGGTAAATTATACTCAACAGCCAGGC
>Ga0074195_1002869_pt1 | contig 17643 bp, 19 predicted proteins | sample EPASupsiteHSE623_FD_64525 | JGI IMG/M metagenome (GOLD analysis project Ga0074195, IMG submission 64525) | Bioremediated contaminated groundwater from EPA Superfund site, New Mexico - Sample HSE6-23 | ecosystem: Environmental > Aquatic > Deep subsurface > Groundwater > Contaminated ...
CCTTTTATCCCGGTGGGGCTCCCGTATATGCCCCCGCCATCCCCTATCTTCCTCCGCCCGCCCCGCTGCCCAAAGGCTGTGATACTGACCTGATTGCCGCAGTTAACGGCTATCTGCCTATTCCTACCGAAGTCATTATTCAAATGGGCGTAACCGTTCAGTCCAGCGGAGAGGTTTACAAGAATGAATATGGCATACTGGTTTTATCCGATGCCAGCGGCAATACGCCAATTTTTATTTCCGTCAGCAAAATCGCCAGGATCATCACTGCTGCTCCCGAATCAGCCGGTTCAAGCAGTAAACCGGTTATTGCAAATAAGATTGCGGCAAATAATGTCACGATATAATCCTGCACTAAGTCAAAGAGCCGGAATTAGCTAGAGCTAGCTAATTCCGGCTCTTATATATCAGCTTACTTTTTCAGTTTAGCAGCAATTCCAGCAACATATTTCCCCTGGAAGCGGGCCCCTGCCAGTTCGTTTTCACTGGGCTGCCGCTGCCCCTGCCCGCCGGCAATGGTTGTTGCGCCGTAAGGCGATCCGCCTGTCATTTCATCAATGCTTGACTGTCCGGGATAGGTATAAGGCAATCCGGCAATCACCATGCCGTGATGCAAAAGCGTAGTATGAAAGCTCAGCAGCGTTGATTCCTGACCGCCATGCTGAGTAGCAGTGCTCGCAAAAACGCTGCCTACTTTGCCGACAAGCGCCCCTTTGGCCCATAGTTGTCCGGTAGCATCCAAAAATTGCCGCATTTGGCCGCACATATTGCCAAATCGGGTCGGAGTGCCAAAGATAATCGCATCTGCCGAAGCTAATTCCTCTACTGTACAAACAGGGATGTGAGCAAATCTCTTTTGCGCTTCAATTGCTCCCATCTTTTCCAGTACTTCCTCAGGCAGGGTCTCCGGAACCCGGCGTAAAACTGCTTCACCACCAGCTTCTTCCCGCACGCCTGCAGCAACAGCCTCTGCCATTTGATGAACATGTCCATACATGGAGTAGTAAACAATTAATACTTTCATACCCTACATCCTTCCTCTACAGATTTGCTATGTACAACTTGTATTTGTATTTCTCCCTGCAGTCATTTTTTCCCTGCCAAAGAATCAAGAACCGTCCTCAGCCGGTTCTTTTTGTTTTTTATTCTTTTACCAGGATCTTAGTGACTTCTGCAATATACAGGGTATGATGATCTTTATCAGGATACCATTGCTCATTCATTTCTCCGGCAAGAAAGCATTCCGGCTGGTACTTCTGCGCATACAGCTTCTTGCAAAAAACGGCAATTTTTGCTTCGGAAAAATAGGGGACGCCGTCGGTTTGTACAACATGCAACCCGGATTTGCCGATTTTATCTTCGTCTCTACCCGATTTTGCGCCAAGATAACCTAAAACCTTTTTAAAGTTCTCTTCAAAAAAGGTAAGAGAAAAACTATCGGAGTTATCAATGAATTCTTTCGTATAACGCTGGGGCCGAATCACAATATAAGCAACATTTTTTCCCCACATTACGCCGAGACCGCCCCAGGAAGCCGTCATCGTATTCGCCTTGCCATCCTTTTCAGCCGTAATCAGCATCCACTCTTCACCAATTAATTTAAACGGACTATACACAAACTCTTGCGGCTGAATTTCCTTAAAATTAGACATGCTCAAATCGCCTCCTGTTTTATACTACAACTCACTTTATGTATAAATGATAATATAAATTCCTCCCTGCGTATAGTATGCCCTTTTTAAATTTTACTTCCCTGAAGGATAGCAAGGGGGCTTGACGCCCCTTACATTACGCTTCGATGAATCGGACAAGCTCTTTATTGAACTTATCCCGCTCGTCATAAAAAGCCCCGTGACCGCTGTATTGGAACGGTATCAGTTTTGAGTTCCGGATGGCCCGGTTTTGCGCGATTGCCAACGGGAAAAGGCAGACCTTATCATGAATGCCATGAAGAATCAGCGTCGGAATCCGGATGCTTGCGAGATCTTCAAACAGTTCTTCCTGCAGCCAGGCCTCAGCAACTGCACTTGTAGACCAGCCCGCCGCCTGTAAGCCCATTTGGAAAAACCAATCAGAAAATGGTGCCGTGATATATTGGAAGAAAAACATATTGCCAAAGCCCTGCAGCATATTAGGACGGTCATTTTGCGTATCACAAATGATTTTTTCTACCTCTTCCCGTTTTAAACCATGGGGAAAATAGGGACGCTCTATCAGGCTGGGAGCCGCCGCGGCAAACAACGCCAGTTTGGATACGCCATATGAGTTATGGCGTGCCACATAACGGATAGCAATTGCCCCGCCTGTCGAATGCCCGCCAAGTGTAACATCCTCTAAACCCAGTGCCTCAATAACACAGCGGATGTCATCCGCCTGCTGATTATAGTCATAGCCGTCCCAAGGCTTATCTGAGTTGCCGAAGCCTCTGAGATCAATTCCGATACAGCGGCAGCCCATACGGGGAAGCTGGTTAAACTGATATTCAAACATTCTATGATTTGCCGGCCAGCCGTGTATAAATACAATTGTGTTGCAGCCTGTGGGGTTTAGATCCTCTACATAAAGCTTTACGTCCGGTCCTACAGGAATATAATAGCCCATGCCAAAATCACTCCAATTTTAAAGTTCTCTTCATGGTTAATATATTCATACCAGCGTAAAAGTGCGATACGGTCTCTTTTTATGTAGAGTACTTCAGTAACTAAAGTAAAAAAACACTGTAAAGCAAGGCAAGAATCTCTTGAAGGTCAATTAAATTTTTCAAAAGAAAAAGGGGCTGCCGCCTTAGGCTGCAAACCCTGGGAAGCATTCCCTTTCCAATTATTCAGCGATAACGGTGTTTTGTATGATCCCATAGAATAAACACCAGGAGCAGGCTGGCAAAAAGCAAATTCAGTACGGTAATAAAGGTTTGTTCTGTAACGCCCAGGATTGCTTGAATATACTGCCCAATAAAAACAAAAAACACAAACGTCGGGAGGTAAGCCAGATAATATAAAAAGCAAAATCCCAGCACAAGACCTATCAGCATCTTCATATTCATCCCTCCAGCAGTTCTGTTCTCTACCATCATAATATGATTTTTCTGATTATTTTGTCAACACTTTTGAAAAACAAATAAAAAAAGGGCCGTCTCAGGCATTAACTGAGAAAGCCCTCCCATTATTAAAATTTGATAATACCAATTGAACTTAAAAATACAATAACGAGCAATATAGGCGTAACATAGCGGATAAGGAAAAAATATCCCTTCACCAGTCCGGCAATTTTAAGCTGCCCATGATTGGATAATTCGTTCACCACATCTTCCTGTTTGACCGAATATCCCAGCAGCAGGGCAATCAGTAAGCCGCCCATGGGCAATAATATATTGGACGAAATGTAGTCAAAAAGATCAAAAAAACCTAAGCCAAAGAAGGTAATATTCCCCAGGACACTGGCTTTATCAACTGACAGAGTAGCTAATATTCCCACAGCAAACATCACGCAAGAGGTTGCAACAGCCGCACTTTTGCGCGACATCCCCTTTTCTTCGGACAAATAGGCCACAGGTACTTCCACCAGCGACAGCATGGCAGTAGTGGCGGCAATCGCAGTTAAAAAGAAAAAGGCAGCTAACAGAATGGTACCAAAAGGCATCTGCGAAAATACGAGTGGAATGGTCATAAACAATAAGCCCGGACCGGCAGTAGGCTCCATCCCGAAGGAGAATACGGTCGGGAATATGGCAAGTCCGGCCAGCATTGATATCAGCGTATCGGAAAAAGCTACTTTAACAGCAGTCTTAATCATATTGTTATCCTCTGTAAAATAACTGCTGTAAGTCATCATCGTACCCATGCCAAGCGATAATTTGAAGAAAGCGAGTCCCAGGGCTGCCAAAATAGCTGCAGCAGACAGCTTCCCAAAATCAACCTGAAACAAAAATTTAATTCCTTCACCCGCACCCGGCAAGGTCAAGGCACGAATATCGCAAATAATGATTAAAACAAACAATAACGGCATTAATGTCTTGGTAATCTTTTCAATTCCCTGCTTAACGCCCATTGCCAAAATAGCGGTTACAACCGCCAGTACAATAAACTGCCACAAAATAGGTGACAAAGGCCCCATAATAACACTGCCAAACTGCGCTTTGGCTGTCTCCATGGTTACATTGGCAAAATCACCGAGAAGCGCCTTAAACAGATAAAAATAGACCCACCCCGCCACACTGCTGTAGAAAAACATAATTAGGCAAGATGCACCGACTCCCATAATGCCAATATTTTTCCACGGTGTGCCCGGTTTGAGCTGCTCCAAGGCACCAACAGCATTTTTTCGCGTTTTACGACCAATATAAAATTCACTTAACATAACAGGAAGTCCGACGAATAAAATGCAGAAAAAATAGACCAATAGGAAGGCTCCGCCGCCGTTTTGACCTGTCAGATAAGGAAACTTCCAGATATTTCCTAATCCGACTGCTGATCCCAGTGTCGCAAAAAATACGGTTAACCCGGAAGAAAAAGTCTCTCTTTTTTTATTTGCTGCCAAACAATTCCACTCCCACTTTTCAGATGAAATAATCATGCTTTACTATAATACCATGGTTTTCCCTCAAGAGCTTACTTTTCTTTTGCCAAATAAAAAAATACTTTATCTATCGCGTTATAAAATGAAACAGTACTGTCAAAATAATACGGTTTGCAATTGCTTGAGCGATTCTCCTGCTTTTATGATCACCCTTTCGTGCTCCACTTTGCCGGTCAAAATCGCTGCCGAGGGTTCATGACTCCGCATGTTTGCCTGCACCCTGCCGGTATTGCTTGTCGCATAACAATAGATGCAGCCGTGCGGACAGCAGTCATAAGCCCCAATGTCAATACTTTTCAGGCAATTACAGGCAGGACGCTGGTGGGTATCTTTCAGCGGCTTGAGGCTGCAGCCGGCAATCTCCTCAATCAGTTTCCGGTCAATGCAATCCGCTTTTTTTATATCATACCTGCTGAAATCGGCACTCTCGCAGCAGGTTGCCAAGTCCAGCCGATACTCTAGCGCAATTTTGGCAAAGCCCTGAGTGATTTTATGCCTGTCGGCCAGAGAGACCGGTTTGCCGGCAAGCTCCTGCACATTTCGCCTGATCTTGGAGTAAAGCTCAATAAAGCTGAACACACACTGTTCCGTATAGCTGCCAAGTATTTTACACATGCTGCCAAACTTGTCCAAATGATACTCTGCCGAATACTCCTGACTGACTATGATAGGATCATAACGCCAAATGACCCGTTTGGGGCCAAGCAGGCTGCTTAATTTCCGGAACGTATCCATAACCGCCGGCTTATCGGGCAGATTTTTTTCTATCTGTTTTTCATAGGGCGTAATCGTAAATTGAAAGTAGTAAGGATAGCCCATAGCATCGATTAGCTTCAGCCTGCTTAGCATAGGCTGAGCATTTTTTGTCCAAAAAACAATACAGTCAACGCTTTCCCTGTCGAAAGTAATCTGGGAGATATTCTTCGGATTATAGGGATTTCTGAGGAGAACAGTCCCTGCTTTCAGCCGGTTGATCAACCAGTCTGCATAAAAGGCAGGAATGTCTGTCCGCCTGCTGGCACTGATAATCATAGCTCTCCTTCACGCTTCTTGTTGTTTTTTCTATATTCTTGCGGCGTAAAGCCAAGGTGCTTTTTAAAAAGCTGATAAAAAGTCGACACACTGCCAAAACCGCATTGCAATGCTATCTGCAAGATAGCAGCATCAGCCTCTCTGAGCATTTGGGCCGCCTTTGCCGTTCGCAGCCGGTTGCTGTATTCCACCGGTGTCATAGAATAATGGGTGCGGAATAAAGTAATCAGATGATTGCGGCTAATGCCCAGCGCTTTGCTTTCGGCAGCAAGGGCCAAAGGGTCATCATAATAGATATCCAAAAGCCACTTCACCTTTTGCGCTGCTTCCAAGCCGGGATTAAACCCGATTAAATCGGGGCGGCATCTTTTGCAGGGACGCAGCCCATAATCATAGGCTTGCTGAATGTCATCAAAAAATAGGATATTATTTCTCATCGGCACTTTTGATTTACACGAAGGACGGCAAAAAATTCCCGTTGTTTTTACTCCATACCAAAACAGACAATCGTATGCAGGATCACAACAAACCACAGCGTTCCACTTTTCCTCTTCCGTCAGCATGTTCAGCTCTCCCTGCCGCATTTTCTATCCTTATTGTAGCAAAGCTTGCCGGGCCTGTCTTATGATATTTCACTTTCTAAATGCGAAGAAGCGGCCGTTTCCGGCCGCCTGGGCATAGGGGTTACTCTTTTACCATGCTGACGATTGTGCCGACTTGTACTTTGTTAAATAGTTCCTCAATATCTTGATTATGCATTCTGATACAGCCGCCGGAAACCTCTCCCTCTACGGGACCATTCCACGAGCCGTGAAGACAGGTCTTATCACTGGATAAAACCATTCGGCGAGAGCCAAAATCCAGATCTATTTTTTCCGGTTTTGCAAAAATCAGCTTTTCCATAACTTGATAAACTCCCGGAGGAGTTGGTGTTGCCGCGCGGCCAACACCTATCGAGTATTCTTTGCGTAATTGATCACTTTCAAAATAATAAAGCCGGAATGTTGTAAGATTTATAACAATATGATTGTGCATTGTTGAAATTCCTTCTTTCTTTTATTTGATTGTTATACCCTTGGAACAAAAATCTTCAATCGTATCACAGAAAGTAAGCTTGCCATAATCACGGCGGTTGTCAATATATTGAGGGATACCTGCCTTGCGCAACGTATCGCTGAAGATAACATAATCGTAACGGGCGGTATTGTCAATATAGCTGGCCACATCAAGAACCTCACGGCGAACCAGGTAAGTACAATGAATGACTTCTACCTGAATCAGGCCCTTGATTCTCTGATGAAAAATGTCGAAATACAATTCGGCATACTGATAATAGCCATACTCATTTACATGAAAATGATAGTTCGAATAATAACTGGCTGCACTGTCGCCATTCTTGAGCAAGGGTCCGATAACGGGCAGCCTGGTTTCAAGAAGTACCTCCAAGGTATCGAGGGCAATAAAATTATCGCAGTCAGCCACGAAATAATGAGTGCCTCTGGCGCGGGCCCATTCAATGGATTCCTGGCGCAGGCGCTTGAGTACAGTCAGCTTCAAATCATTCCAGTCGTGCGGTGAATAGAGCTGTACCTGTTCATCAACATCACTGGACGAGTAGTAAATTTCCGAATAACGGTCCTTAACCTTCCCGACCCATTGTTCCAGCACCTCAGCCGTATTGTCATTATTATTATTTGTCCGTATGTAAAGCTTGATTTTGGAAGCCGGATAGGTCTGGTTCTCGATTGAATCAAGATATAAAGGTAAAACATGCGCTTTATCTTTGGCCAAAATGGCAATTGTAACAAAGCCGTCAGCACTCATTTATTTCCAGCACCCCTTTATTTGGTTTAATTCTCTTCTCTAATGCGGGTAAGATCAGCGTCTACCATCATTTCAACCAATTGATTCAAGTTGACTTTCGCTTCCCAGCCCAAAATCCTTTTGGCTTTGGCCGGATTGCCAAGCAGGATATCTACTTCAGCGGGCCGGTAAAACTTGGGATCAATAACCACATAATCTTCATAATTAAGACCCACATATTCAAAAGCAATTTTGCACATATCTCTGAGGGTGGTTGTTTTGCCGGTAGCGACAACATAATCATCCGGACGATCCTGCTGCAGCATTAGCCACATCGCTTCCACATAGTCTCCGGCAAAGCCCCAATCCCGTTTTGCATCCAAATTGCCTAACCGCAGTTCTTTTTCTTTGCCTAACTTAATCCTGGATGCGCCGTCGGTAACCTTTCTGGTTACAAATTCAATTCCGCGGATTGGCGACTCATGATTAAAAAGAATACCGCTGCAGGCAAACATATTAAAGCTTTCGCGATAGTTTACAGTCATCCAGTGACCGAATAATTTTGCCACCCCATAAGGGCTGCGGGGATGGAAAGGCGTTGTTTCCGATTGTACCGGTTCATGAATCAGGCCAAACATTTCACTGCTGGAAGCCTGATAAAATTTTATTGACGGATCTGTTTGACGAATCGCTTCCAAAACATTTAATACGCCGATACCAGTGGACTGGGATGTTAAAATTGCCTGCTGCCAGGATGTGCCGACAAAGCTTTGTGCCCCTAAATTATATACTTCACAAGGATTAGCTGCTTTTATTGCTCTAATAATTGAAGCTACATCCGTTAAATCACCATTAATCAGTTCGATTTCCTCTTCCACGCCCAGATATTGCAGCCGCCATGTAGTTGCTGTTGCCCTGCGGGCAATTAAGCCATACACTTTATACCCTTTCTGCAGCAGCAGCTTAGCCAAATATGCGCCGTCCTGACCGGTAATGCCTGTTATTAAAGCCGCTTTCATCCAACCACCTCCACAAGCCATACTCTACAAAATGAATCCGTTTCACCCTACTCGCAAGCCAGATGTCATATTGTATGCAGACACATGTCAAGTGGTGACAGTCACCAATATCTACCAATAATATAAAAGCCTCCGGTTCTTTCCCGGAGGCCTTGCAATCGTTAACTAATGCGTATTTTATCTCCCAGCCGCCGGGCAATCAATACCCTGCCCTGCCGGTCCTCCCTGGCCATCGCACCTTGAATGGAAAGAATCGGATATTGCTCCACCAGCTTGGCGTAATATTCAACCATTTCCTGTGCTGTATAAATAAAACCTTCGCCGGGAAAATTATATTCCCCATTTTCATAATAGTCGGAAGCCGCTACATCAACTGCCAAGGCGATTTGCTCACCCGGCTTATATCCTGCTTTTTGTACGGCCCCTAATATAACCGCTAATGCCTCTTCATTGGAAACGAAATTTGGCGTAAAACCACCATCACCGTCAATGCAAGTGCCCCGTCCCAGGTTATCCAAAATTTGTTCCACAGTATGGTAAACTTCCGTACACATTTGATGCGACTCAGCAGCTGTCAATTGACCTACAGGCACAATCATAAACCTGCAAAAATCAAGTGTATTGGAATTATTTTTTCCTCCGCTGAATATATTAACCGCCCCATCCATGCTTTCCGCGTACCTCCTTAACCTGCTGTTTACCCCTGCTCATCCGACAAATTATTAGTACGAACAGCTGTGTGAAACTGTTTAATATGATACCATTATACTAACGATTATTTCGTATTTCATGAACAATGTTGTTAAATTATAGCACAAAATTGTACTGGGGGCTGATGTCCATGAAACTGGCGATTGATAAGAATGGCCGTAAATGTGATTTTAATATCAACAAGGATTTCCCTGTTGATATCCATCGCAGTGAGCATTACCGTCAAGGAACAGCCTTTGAATGCCACTGGCACGAGAACTTCGAAATACTCTATTTTGAACAAGGCGAGGCTGTAATCCATTGCAACTCCCGCCCCATGCATGTCGGCCCGGGAGAACTGATTGTCATTAACAGCAATGATCTTCATTATGGTGAGAGCTTATCCAATTATCTGGTATATTATGTAGTTGAGTTTAATCTTTCCTTTCTGCACAGCAATCAGCTTGATTTATGCCAGATAAAGTATGTGGCGCCCCTGGTAAATAACCGTATTCTTTTTCGTAATCAAATTGAACATAATGACGAACTGCTTAGCGAAGTCCGTCATCTGATTGCTGAATATTACCGCCAGGACTTAGGTTATGAACTTGCCGTAAAAGCCTATATTTATCGCATTCTCGTTCTGCTGCTTCGCTTTTATGGCGAAAAAACCATCAGCGAAACGAAAAAAGAGCGCCAGCGCAGAACAGTTGACCGCCTCAATCCCATACTGGAATATATGGAGTCTCATTACACCGAGCAACTCAGCCTTGGCTGCTTGGCCCAAATGGCAGCGATGAGTCCTCACTATTTTTGCCGTCTTTTTAAAAGTCTTACAGGTAAGTCACCAACCGAATACATGAATCATCTTCGCTTAAACAAAGCAACTCTTTTACTGCGGGAAACGGATCTTACCATTACCGAAATAGCGGTTGCCGTCGGCTTCAATGACAGCAATTACTTCAGCCGTCTTTTTAAAAAATATAAGCATGTGGCACCTTCACAACTACTGAAATAAGAACCTAAACAGTAAGGGGTGCGCACTAGCATCTTCGTTCCTTTTGGCCCTTCTGGAAAAATGCGATCCGCAGGATTGGGATATAATAGAAGAAACAGCCCGTATAGCAAGAACCGAGTAAGGAGCGTGATCACAATGGCTTACTGGCTTGCCAAAACCGAGCCTGAAAGTTACAGTTATACCGACCTTGAGAGACTAGGCCGTGACCGCTGGAACGGTGTAAAAAACTTTGCTGCCTTAAAACATATCAGTAAGATGGTACCAGGTGATTTGGTCTTTATTTATCATACCGGCAAGGAAAAGGCCATCGTAGGCGTCGCTGAGGTTGTAACCCCGGCGTATCAGGATCCTGATGAAACTGACGAGCGCTTCATCTTGGCCGATGTCGAACCGCGCTACCGCTTAGGCAGGCCGGTAACCCTAAAAGAAATAAAAGCAAATCCTGTCTTTCAAGAATGGGAACTCGTCCACCAGTCGCGTCTTTCTGTCATGCCTGTAACCCCAGAACATTGGCAGTTGCTCCATGCTATGGCAAAACAATAATAATTGGAAGGAAAAGGACAACCTTCCAGCCGTGGCCAGGGTTGTCCTTTTTATCATGCAGCAATTAAAACCGGATAGTTTTCACAACACCTTGCCGGTTATAGAAGACAGCTTCTGCCTCTTCCATATAGAATAATTCAAAACTAGGGTCTTCAGCACTGTATAAATTGCTGAGAAACGGGGCGGCTGCTAATGCCGCCTGTTTTGTTTCTTTGGTAGAATGAAAAACAGCTTTGCCTTTTAACCGCAGCCATTCCTGTTCCTTGGACGTTGTAGAGATTTCAAAATAAGGATTTTGTGCCAGTTGCTTATAGACGTTCTTTTTATTACTGGTGCAAAAGTACAGTTTTCCCTGATAATCCATTACAAAGCCGAAAGGCCGCACTTTCGGTATAGTCCCCTCTACAGTCGCCAGATAAAAAGTCGGGTTTGCACTAAGGAATTGCAACACTTCATTCATTATAGATCCGCCTTCTTTCCCTTTTTATATTTATTATAACACGATCGAAGAATAATATGCTCCCAACTGCCGGACGAATAACAACCCCTTTTCAGAGGACCGTATCCATACGCTAAAGCCTATACTGGCATAGCCAATAAGCAAAAGCGAATGATAAAAGTTGTGCCCCCCTTGCCTGTCTTAACACTAATTTTTGCTCCATGCCGTTCCGCTATCCGGTAGCATACAGACAGTCCCAGCCCGGTTCCTTCTTCTTTAGTCGTGACAAAGGGCATGCCCAGTTTTGCCATTACTTCCTCCTGAATTCCTGTCCCCTTGTCTTCAACAGACAGGATCAGCCAATTGTCCTGAGTATACGTGCGAATTGTCACAACTCCCTCTTGCTGCATCGCTTCCAATCCGTTCCGCACCAAATTCAGAATCAGCTGGCGAATTTCGTTTTCGTCAAATTCACTATCCGGTATGGAATCCAGCTTGATGGAAACATCATGCCCCCGGCGCAGGGCATCAGCCTGCAATAGCGGATATAAAGCATGGATAACCATATTCAAATTGCCAACCTTTATATTGACTGTCTTATTTTTAGCCAGCGATAGAAACTCGGATATGATGGAATTAGCACGGTCCAGTTCTTCGATCATCGTATTAATTTGCTCTGCATGTTCTGCAAACTGGACCTTTCTTTGAAAAAGCTGCAAGTATCCCCGCACAGTTGTCATGGGGTTGCGCACTTCATGGCCAATGCTGGCAGCCATATCGCCTACTGAATCCAGGCGGTCAATCCGGGCAATCTCCTGCAGGACTTTTTCCCGCTGCTGATGCTCCGTCTCCAGAGTATTACGCAGACAGGCAATCTCCTCAATGAGAAATTGCAATTCGGGAAACTCGCGCTTTAATTCATCCTGCTGCTTGCGACCTTTAATGTACGCTGTAAGACGTCTCAAGCCTCTGGACCACTTATCAAAGGCAAACCAAATTACCGCCAATATGACTATATAAATAGCGGCTGCATACAAAATTACCTGTGAGCGCAGCACCTGCAGCTCTACCATAACATCCTCGGTTTTGGCAGAAGCCCAGGTATGCCCCACCACCTCCCCCTGATAGACAATAGGATAGGCAATATTCAGGACCGGCTTACCGCCCCAGCCGGTAGAGTTAGTAAACTGAGAGTACTCAGGCTGCCGCGATTCATATACTTTGAGTGACTCAGGGCGTAATACCTTTATCAAGCGATTCTCATCGAACTCCGGTCCGATGGCAATAATTCTTTCCAGTTGTTTCGAATAAATGCCTAGGCCATAATCAGGATTCTCTGCTGCTAAATTCATTAACACCGGCTGGAGCCAATCATTGAGAATAAGGGCCTTTTCCTTTTGGCTGATGGCCCTGCTGTCAACATTTTTCACTTGATTAATGAAGCTTTCTGTATCGATATTCCGTTCTAGTGTCGATGAAATTCTGAGCAGCTGTAATTGCTTTTTATGAATCAGCAGGTCTTCTTTTTCCTCTAAGAATAAATAGGTAGTTACTAAAGAGCATACGGTAGCAATTATTGTCAGGATAATGTATGTTTTGGTTGCTGTCCCTACCGAAAAGTACATTCACTAGCTCCTTATAAACATACGTAAGCATAATAATTCTATTAATTCTTGCAAATGTTAAAAATCCCTTCCTTTTTTACCCATTTACACGTATCACTGCCCATTGTTTGTCGCTAAATAAAAAAACTTCTGTAAAAATAGCACAAACATACCGCTATTTCTACAGAAGTGGATATGCAGTTACAATTTGAGTTGATAAAAACGTGTATCAACTTTCATAACAGGGAATGCAGCAGGCAGCTCACTCTTGCCTAGCTGAATAAAGTTATTTTTTTCATAGAAGCGATGAGCAGCTAAAAACTTTTCAGTAGTTCCCAGATAAATTTCCGCAATGTCCTGTGTTTTTGCCCATGCTATCAGCTGTTGCAGCAACTGGTATCCCGTATTGCAGTTGCTGCCTCTAAAAGCAGCTTTCACAAACATTTTTCGCAAAGCGCCCTGCCCATTCCCAATATCGACCAACGCAATTGTCCCAATAACCTGATTATCATAAACCGCGAGCCAAAAATTCCCTTTCCCTTGTTGATAGAAGCCGTGAATATCACTTAAGTCCGGCTGATCTTCTTTAGTAATGGAAACCTGGAACTCATCCCGCTGAATACCAAGAATTAAATCAATAATTTCCTCCTGATAGTTAGCTGAATACTCGATTATCCGTATATTTTTCATATTTCCCTCCGTATGTTATGCTTCTTTGCCAGTCTTAAGCTGTTTCCAGTCCAGCTCAATACCTTCACGCATTCGCTTGAGCAACAAATAAACTGTTTCCTTTTCTTGTTCGTTAAAACCGGCAAAACAGCTTTCAATATTGCAGTTTTCTTCCTCAATGATATAAGGGTAGCTTGCTTTTGCTTTTGCCAGTGGATAAAGGTGCCACATCCGTTTATCCACACAATCCCGTTCCTTTATAACATAATTCTCTTCAATTAATTTTTGAATCGCCTTCGTTGTCGTTGCCTTATCTACCTTAAGCATATTGGAAAGCTCAACCAGGCTAATACCGGGACATTCGCATATGCGTGTCAAAAATATAAACTGGCCTCTTTGCAGCTTCAGCTCCCGGAATTTAATATCACTAATGGATTGAATACAGCGGGCCAGCATACCAACTTCCCGCAGAACTTTATTTGTTAATTCGCTAATGCCAATCCCTCCCTATGACATTAATTGAAAGTTCAACTAAAATTAGCATATCAAAAATAAGTTGAACTTTCAACTATTTAAAAAAAAATAAATAACAATGATACCTACCGTGAGCTAAAAAGACAAGCATTGCCGCTTGGGCAAGCTTGTCTTTTTTATTTATAGGTGAATAAGCATGGCCTTCCTCTTCTCAAGGGATGGCTTTACATCAATTATTCGCTGGTTCGCAGAGCCTTTGAACTGAAGATCATAGCTTTTCAGTGCTTTAATGAAAGGTCCGTCAATCAGAATATCTGTATGGCTAAGCAGTTCCCATACCGTTGGATCGGATTTTGCCTGTACCAGCAGTTCTTCAAATGTAAAGCCGGTATAGGTAATAACATCAAAGCCTTTTTCCTGGGCAGCGTGCGCCAGCTGCGCCATGGCCGCGCTTTGGCAGAAAGGTTCACCGCCGCTTATCGTCAGGCCTTTTATCAGAGGATTCTTCAGCATTTCCCCGATAATCTGCTCAGGTTGAGCGGTAAAGCCGCCGCCGAACGGCCAGGACTGAGGATTGTGACAGCCCGCACACTGATGGGGACATCCCTGGGCAAAAACAACAAACCGTATGCCGGGCCCGTCCACTATTGACTCGCGAATAACCCCGGCTAGCCTCAACTGAATCAAAGAGTTTCCATCTCCCTGGCGTCTGCAGTGACATTAAGATGCTTAACCCGGTCTCTGACCTCAGCTCGCTTAGCATTATTGAACCGCTCCAGCGTGCCGACAAGGTAACCGGTAATACGGCGAATTCGTTCGAAAGGAGGCTGTTCGCTCTCACTACGGCCGCATTTTGGGCAATGATCGCCGATAATCCCGTTAAAACCGCACTCAGGATCACGATCGACAGGATGGTTAATGGAACCGTAGCCAACTCCCTGCTCTTTCATGCAGCGGATAACGGATTCAAAAGCATCAAGATTGCCTGTAGGATCGCCGTCTAATTCAATATAAGTGATATGGCCGCCGTTGGTAAACTGATGGTAAGGTGCTTCCAGGTTAATTTTTTCGTATGCACTAATGGGATAATAAACCGGAACATGAAAGGAATTTGTATAATATTCATGCTCGGTTACCCCCGGTATGCTGCCAAAGCGCTTGCGGTCAATCTCAATAAAGCGTCCGGAAAGCCCTTCGGCAGGTGTTGCAATAAGGGAAAAATTTAATTTGTATTTTTCAGCAGCCTCATCCATGCGCTTGCGCATATGACTCACAATTTCCAGCCCAAGCTGCTGTGCCTTTGCCGATTGTCCATGGTGCTCGCCGATCAAGGTTTTCAGACATTCTGCCAAACCGATAAAGCCAACCGTCAGGGTTCCATGCTTCAGAACTTCCCGGATTTCGTCATCAGGCCCCAGCTTTTCCGAATCGAGCCATACATTCGTTCCCATTAGGAAGGGGAAGTTGCGAACTTTTTTCCGGCACTGAATTTCAAAACGGTCCATCAACTGATCAATGCACAAATCAATCCTATCATCCAGTTTCGCATAGAATTCTGTTATATCCTGATTGCTCAAAATGCCGATACGGGGCAAGTTAATCGAAGTAAAGCTCAGATTGCCTCTGCTGTAGGCAATTTGCCGTTTGGGGTCGTGCACATTGCCGATAACACGGGTACGGCAGCCCATATAAGCAATTTCTGTTGCCGGATTGCCTTCCTGGTAATATTGCAAATTAAAAGGAGCGTCAATAAAAGAAAAATTGGGGAAAAGGCGTTTGGCGCTGACACGGCAGGCAAGCTTAAAGAGATCGTAATTAGGATCACCCGGATTATAGTTTACCCCTTCTTTGATCTTAAATATCTGGATAGGGAATATCGGTGTTTCGCCAAATCCGAGTCCGGCTTCTGTGGCGAGCATGATATTCTTCATTACCATACGTCCTTCCGGCGATATGTCGGTACCGTAATTAATTGAGCTGAAGGGAACCTGGGCACCGGCGCGGCTATGCATCGTGTTAAGATTATGAATCAAAGCTTCCATAGCCTGGTAGGTTGCCCGATCGGTTTCTTCCAGAGCCTGTTCGCGGGAAAAGGCTTGAGCTTTTCTTACTATTTCCGCATCAAATGCATCAGCCAAAAGGGCATATTCCTGATTAATATAATCATTATCATTTGCTATCACGGGCGCCAGCTGCGAATCAGCAAAAATGGTTTTGGCGGCTGCTTTAACTTTGTCAGCAGCAGTTGTACGTCCCACAGCAAATTCAAGCGTTCTAATCAGATTCTCCCTATACCTGCGGGCAAACGTTTTCCGTACGCCATCAGCAAGTCCAAAATCGAAATTCGGAATACTTTGCCCTCCATGCTGATCATTTTGATTGGATTGGATGGCAATGCAGGCAAGCGCAGAATAGCTGGCAATATCATTAGGTTCACGCAAGAAACCGTGTCCTGTGGAGAATCCATCTTTAAAAAGCTTTTGAATATCAATTTGGCAGCAAGTTGTAGTCAGTGTATAGAAATCAAAATCGTGAATATGAATATCTCCGTCACGGTTAGCCGCGGCATGTTCCGGTTTGAGAATATACATTTCGTTGTATATCTTGGCACCCTCTGCGCCGTATTTCAGCATAGAGCCCATAGCAGTATTACCGTCAATGTTGGCATTATCGCGCTTCAAATTACTCTCTTTCGAATCGCGATGAGTAATTTCTTCATACGTTTTCATGAGCCTGGTATTCATTTCCCGCGCTCTAGTACGTTCCGCCCGGTAAAGAATATAGGCTTTTGCCGCTCTGGAAAGATCGGCATCAATCAAAACCTGCTCCGCAATATCCTGAATTTCCTCAACCGTAGGAGCTGTCTTTCTAGCAAAGCTCTCTTCACTCACTTGCCTGGAAACATCAATTGCAAGCGCGAGCGCCAGTTTATCATCGCTCATTCCGCTTGCCTGAAGCGCTTTATTAATAGCATTACTAATCTTTTCTAAATTAAACGGTACTTCCCGTCCATCTCTTTTTACAATTGTTGTAATCATAACTGTTAGTAGGCCATGAATAAGCTTCTGCGGCCCCTCGCCTCCTCATTTGATTGCTAACTATAATGTTATTACCATATATTGTGTTTGTCAATAGCCGTACTATCAAGATATAGTGCAAAAACCCCATAATTCACTACAATACCTGCTATCTAGTATTGCTGCAGTACAAATAAAATAAGCCTTAAGTTCGAGCCTTAAGGCTTATTTCGCCTATTTATTTATACGCCGACAGTCAAAACCGTCAAATCTGCCCTAACCGGAAGGATACCTAAAAATGTTGTACTGTCAATCGCGCTCACCAATTGGAATGTTACCGGAACAGCCGCAACAAAAATTAAAGCATTGCCGCTAAATTGCCCTGAACCAATCGGACTTGAAGACAAGAACGTGCCGGCAGTAGAGGTTACAATAGCAAAGGTTGGCACCGTAGCAGTCCCGTCACCGGCGATTCCATCCGCAGCCAGCCACCAATTAACATAATAGGTGCCGGTTGCTGATAAGGTCACAGTTCCCGTCGTAGTATCATAAGAAATGACTGTTGACAAGTCATTGACGATAGCGTCAAAGATAACCGGGGCACCTGGCGCAATTGAGTCAACTTCACCTACTAGTTGAACCTGTAGGCCCGCTAATGCTGCTGCCGCTCCGGTCGGGCCGGTCGGTCCCGTTGCGCCTGTCGCCCCGGTTAGACCTGTTGCACCGGTTACGCCGGTCGCACCTGTCTCGCCGGCACCCG
>Ga0074195_1002871_pt1 | contig 17639 bp, 14 predicted proteins | sample EPASupsiteHSE623_FD_64525 | JGI IMG/M metagenome (GOLD analysis project Ga0074195, IMG submission 64525) | Bioremediated contaminated groundwater from EPA Superfund site, New Mexico - Sample HSE6-23 | ecosystem: Environmental > Aquatic > Deep subsurface > Groundwater > Contaminated ...
TCCACGTCCAGGCCGAAGTCCGGCAGGGTAGGTACGGTTTTGAGAACTCCGCCGTGATTGTCGGCGATGAATCCGTATTCGACGAAATAGGGAGAGCTCACCAGAACTTCATCCCCGGGCTCGAGGAGGGCCTTGCATACGATGTTCAGTCCGCCCGCGGCGCCGCAGGTGACGACGATGTGCTTTGATTCGACAGGCACGCCCTGATCGGCGGCGAGGCGGGCGGCGATGGCCTTTCTGGTCTCGGGAAGCCCGGCGTTCGGCATGTAGGAGTGCAGGCCCGGCTCATCGGCTTCCACCACCGCCCTCAAGGCGGATTTGAACAGCTCGGGAGGGGGGACGTTGGGATTGCCTATGCTGAAGTCGAAGACCTTGTCGGCCCCATGGATGGCCTTGAGGCGGGCTCCTTCCTCGAACATCTTCTTTATCATCGCCCCGCCATCCACGAACTTTTTCATTTTACGGGCTATCGCCATCGTTATCTCCCTTTTTGTTGACTCGCGGGCCGGGTCTTCAGGCTTATTCCCGCGGATAGAGGCCGAGGGTGCGAGCCTGAAGCCGCGCCAGCCCCAAAACGATATCGATGTGAGGTGTTTTCTCTCCGACAAGGGCGCCGATTTCCACCACCGAGCCAAGGAGGGCATCCAGCTCAACCGGGCGGCGGGCTTCGATATCCTGGAGCATGGAGGTTTTGAAGGCTCCAAGCTTCTTTGTCACCTCGATTCGATCGTCGATGCTCTGTTCGATCGGGCAGCCGATTTTCGCGCCGATGCGCTTGGCTTCGGCCATCACTTCCCGGCAGAGATGGTTCACGAGGGGATCCGCGAGAATGCGATCCATCGTCGCGCCCGTAAGGGCGGAGAGGGGATTCATCGTCATGTTGCCCCACAACTTATACCAGATGTCGCGCTGGATCGAGTCGCTGAGCCGGGGCTCGAAGCCCGCCTTCTCCAAGGTGGCGCCAAGCGAGGCCAGGCGCTCGGTCATGGCGCCCGAGGGTTCGCCCAGGATGAGCGTCCGCAACGGAAGGGACTTCACGAAGCCCGGCTCGGGACAGGAGGCCCCGAGGTGCACGACACAACCGATGATGTTCGGCGCGGGAAGGGCCGAGGCGATGGCTCCTTCGGGATCCACCGACGCGAGGGCCGTCCCGGCGAGCCGCCCGCCGAAGTCCTGGAAAAACCACCAGGGCACGCCGTTCATGGCGGGCAACACGATGGTTTCGGGGCCGATGAGAGGCGCGACGCTAGCGGCCGCCTCGGCTAAGGCCGGGGCTTTCACGGCGATCACCACCAAATCCTGGACGCCCAGGTCGCGCGGATCATCCGAAACGCGGAGCCGCGCCGACTCCACGGGGCCGCCGTTGGTGAATCGCAGGCCCTTTTCTTTTAGCGCCGCGAGCGTCGCGCCCCGCGCTAGCGCCGATACCTCGCAGCCGGCTTTCGTCAGCCCGAATCCGATGAGGCCGCCTATGGCTCCTATTCCCACGATGCATGCTTTCATGAGCTTCCAATTCCTTCGCGGCAGAATACAATACTCTGTTTCTACGCGCAAGAGCGCATGGAAAAATATGGCCGCGAGCGGGAGAGCGTCATCATTTTCAATGCCTCAGCGAAGCGCCACCGAGAGCGCCAAGGCGTACGAGGTGGCAATCGCGATGAAAATGGCGAGGGGGAGGGCGACCCTGCGTATGGTGTTCGGCAGGCTTGCCTTAAAATGTTCGGCGCTCACCACCATGCAGACATGGAGAGGCGAGACCATCATGCCCGCGTAGCCGAAAGCGCCCGCGAGAACGATGGCGGCTTCGCGTGGAAAGGCGCTTCCCTCCGGAACAAGGCCCAGGACGATCGGGAAAGCGAGGCCCACGTAGCCGAAGCCAACCCCCGTCACGAGCCCCGCGATGAAGGGGATGATTGCCACCGCGGCGATCGTCGGGATTCCGGCTCGCGAAAGTTCCGTGGCCGCTGTCCCCGCCAATCCCGCGGCGCTTATGAGGGCGGAAAAAATCCTGATGCCCGCGATAACGGCCACGAGGGTGAGCGTCGCCGCGTTCACGCTTCCCCTGAATATCGAAAAGCCTTTGGGGCCTAGTCCGATATAGGCGCTGCCGGCGGCCAGCCCCAGGAGTATCGGCAGATATCGCCCAATGAGCGTCGCGGCTGAATCGGAAAGCTTGAGCCAGGGTGCGATATGGTTCCAGAGGGCATAGAGGATCGCGTAGAGGCCAAGGACAAGCGCCAGGGGCACGATGCCCCGAATCGAGGAAGCCAATTTTTTTGCGTAGGGAACACTGCCGGAAAGCGCCTCTCGCTTTCGGCCCGCATTTTTCCTCAAGGGGGGCAGGACGAAAATGAGCCCCAGCGCGAAGAGGATCGGCGCGGCATAGAGGTTAAGCGATATGAGTCTCGTCGCCGAAATCCCGGCGAGTGACGTGGTCAGGATAAAGGAAGGATAGAGCGGCCAGGCCAGCTCGAGATTGTGCCTGAACCAGTAGTTGGCCGCCGACAAGGTTCCCGATCCATGTTCGCGGTCCGAATCCATCGCCTCGACAAGGGGCGCGGAGAGAATGGCCCCGCCGGGCATCGGCAAGGTCCCAATGAGAAGGGGAGCTATCGCCATCGCCAATCGCTTGGAGGGGGCGATAGCACCAATCGCGTTCGCGAAGGAATCCATCGCCCCGGATTTTTTCATGGCGGCGGAAAAAGCCATGATGCAGATCATGAGCGTGAAGAGAAGGAGCGTGTCCGGATTGAAGATTTCGTCGATGATCGCGCCCGATACCGCGGAAAAGCCGAGGCCCTGCCATAGGGCAAGGGCTATGCCACCCAAGGCGGCGGCCAGCCCCATATGCACTTTCAGAGCTGTGGCCAGGACGACGAGGGAGAATATAACGAGTATCTGCGCGATCGCCGGAATACTGGACATCAGATCGCGGTAGTGGACAGGCGCTCTTTCTGGCCGATTTCGAAGGCCTGTTCCGAAATGGTCTGTTCCTTTTCCTCGATGAGGGCTTTGACGACATCGCCGATGGAGACGACACCTATCACTCTGCCTTGTTCCTTGACGGGCAAATGCCTGAAATGATTGTCCGTCATCAGGCTCATGCAATCGGCGATCGTGGTGGCCGGCTCGGCGCAAATGATCTTGGTTGTCATCATTTCTTTGACTTTGGAATTCTCGCAGCTGTATCCCTTTAAAATGATGCGTCTCGCGAAATCGCGCTCGGAGAAAATGCCAGCGACATCGCCGCTCGGCGAAAGAACGAGGATCGCGCCGATATTCCGTTCCGCCATGATTTGGAGGGCTTCCAGCACGCCAGCCTCCGGGTCCACGGCAATGACAGCCCCACCTTTAGCCTTCAGGATATCCTTTACCGTTTTCATGGTTTGCTCCTTGCTACTAGTATATGCGCCTGGATCGCGCCGGCAAGTGGCCCAAGACCACAGTGCCCGAAAATTCCGCCTTGGCGAGGCTGGGATTTGAAGGATCGGCTCGCGGCTTCATGCGCGGGATGACATCGCGGAGCTCGCTAATCGCGGCATTTTGCGGTCAATAGCCTTGACATTTCTTTGTATTCCGTCAGTATCAATAGTATACTGTGCAAGAGGATTCCTTAGCGGCCTTCGCATGGCGCTGAAAAGCGGGATTCCCTTAGGAGCGCTTATGAACAGTCCTCTCCTCTCGGTTCCTTTTGAAACGGCTCGCCGCTTTCCTGAACGCGTATCACACAAGTGGAAGATCAAAGACAAGACAAAAAGCCATACCTATGCCGAGTTTGCCCATTTCATAAGAATCCTGACGGCGGGTCTGCGATCCGCCGGCGTCGCCAGGGGAGACCATGTCGGCTTTTTCGTCAACAATCGCTTCGAGTGGATCGGTAGCGATTTTGCCATAATGGCGCTCGGCGCGGTGAGCGTGCCACGGGGTTCGGACACTTCCCCGAAGGAAGTGGAGTTCATATTCCGCCATTCGGATTCCCGGCATCTCATCGTTGAAACCGCGCAGCAACTCGCGGATCTCGACGAGGCTTTCAGCCTCTCCGATTGGGAGCGTTGCGCCACGATTTTCGTGGTTGACGAGGGCGAGGGCGAGGGCGACAGGAGCCTCGTGCCGGAGAGGCTCAAAGCCAAGACGCGATTCTACGCCGATGTATTGGCGGATGGCGAGGCGGCGTATGCGAAGGAGCCTGATCTCCTGGAAAAGCTGGATGCCCAGATCAAACCGAACGATCTTTTGACGATTGTCTATACTTCGGGGACGACAGGCAACCCGAAGGGCGTCATGCTCTCCCACGCGAATTTCGTGCAGAATCTCGTCGCCAATACGCCGCGCCTCCAGATCGATATCGAGAAAGCTGAAACGACCGTCGTCATGCTCCCGTCCTGGCATGTCTACGAAAGGGCCTTCGAGTATTGCGGCATTGCCTCGGGATTGACCTTCGTCTATTCATCGGCGGGTCGTTTCGGATCCGATCTCACGGCCGAAAAGCCCCAGGTGCTCATCTCGGTTCCTCGTGTATGGGAATCCGTCTACCAGAAGCTCATCAAAGCGGTAAGCGAAATGCCCAAGGGAAAGCGCAACCTCGTCATGGGCCTTATAAAGAACAACCAGGCCTGGATGAGCTCCGCACTGTATCTGAAGGGCTGCTACATTTCGCTGCATGATCGCGCGGCTCCGGAAAAAGCGCTCGCCGCGATCTGGCATTCCCTTCGATTCGTTTTTCTATGGCCCGGCCACGAACTGGCCGGCCTTCTCTTCAAGCCTTTCAGGGAAAAAGTGGGCGGGAAGCTCCGGCTTGCCACCTGTGGCGCGGGATCTCTTCCCAAGTACCTGGATGAGCTGTTCAACGCGATCGGCATTACGCTCATCAACGCCTATGGCATGACCGAATGCGCGCCCGGCATTCTCTCCCGGCAGGTCGACCGCAACACCTTCGGTTCGACGGGCTCGCCTTTCGACAATACCGAAGTGGAGATTCGCCTTGAGGATGGATCGAAGGCGGGCACTGGGGCGAAGGGCGTTTTGTTTGTGCGCGGGCCCCAGGTGATGTCCGGCTATTACAAGAACCCGGAAGCCACGGCCGCGGTTCTCTCTTCCGATGGGTGGCTGAACACGGGCGATCTCGCCGTGCGTTCGGAGAATGGCGAATACATCATCGTTGGCAGGGCCAAGGATACGATCGTTCTCATGGGCGGCGAAAATATAGAGCCTGAACCAATCGAGGAAAAGCTGAAGGAAAGCGCCTACATCGACCATGCCGTGGTGATAGGGCAGGACCAGAAACAGATATCGGCGATCGTGGCGGTGAACGAGGAAGAACTGATGAGGCTGGCCGCCGAACTCAAGCTTTCGCGCAACGAGATCATGACGAGCGGCACTGCCTCGATCGAAAACGATCAAGTCTACAATATTCTCATCAAGGAAGTGGGCTCCCTCATCACGAAGGAACAGGGCTTCAAGCCTTTCGAGAAAATCACGAAGATATTCCCCGTCCTGAATGATTTCTCCGTAGGAAAAGAGCTTACGCAAACATTAAAGGTTAAGAGGAAGTACGTGGAAGAGCGATTCCACCACCTTGTGGACAAGTATTTCAAGAATGTGAAGTGATCGTTCCCGCGCTTTTTCCCCCGGGCGGGGAGCGATCGACGATTTGAGCCATCGCTCTCCGCCCGAATTTTGCCTCATCGTCCCTCTTTTTTCTCTCCCCTCCCTGCCAATGGTAGGATTATTACACAAAATCTTTGTATTTTTTTCTTGACATCCGAAAATCTTCCTCGTACAATGTTACTAAAATAACATATATTGTTAGAAAAGTTTCTTTCTGGAGGTTTCGGTGAGTGCTCGCTGTTTGCTTTCTGGGAATATAACGATTGACGACCTTGTGTTCCACGATGGCAGGGTCCGGATGGGCATTTTAGGTGGCGATGCGGTCTACAGCGCGCTCGGAGCCTCGATCTGGGTGGAAAAAGTCATGCTTTCGGCGGTTGCCGGCCCCGACTATCCGGTGCAGTCCTTGGCTGAGCTTTACGGCTTCGACGTCAGCTGCGTAACCCACAAAGCCAAACTTTCCCTCCGCAATTGGGGACTCTACGAAAAGGATGGAACGCGACAATTCATTTTCCGGAATGAAAGCGGGCAGTGGGCCGAGTATAGCCCCGAACCTTCCGATCTGCCTCCCGCGATTCTGGAGGGCGCTTTCTTCCACTGCGCCCCCATGCCCTGGGAAAAGCAGATAGCCTTGGTCAGGCACGCTCGACAATGCGGCGCGAAATTCATCTCCCTTGATCCTCCCTTCCAGTTCATGGAAGCCATGTCGATGACCGAACTCGCGGAAGGGCTGAATTTCGTGGACGCTTTCCTGCCCAGCAGACAGGAAGTCGCCTCGCTCTTCCCCGGTCTTTCGCCCGATAAGGCCCTCGATGTCCTGATCAGGGAATTCCCTCACCTGAAAGCCATCGTGATAAAGCTTGGCGAAAATGGCGCGATCGGCTACGACGGCCTCGGGAAGCTCAGGTTCTCAATTCCCGCCTATAAGGCGCGGATAGTGGATCCCACGGGGGCGGGCGATTCATTCTGCGGCGGATTCCTCGCGGGCTATATGAAGACGGGGGAAGTGAAAGCGGCGGTCATGCATGGGGTTGTTTCCGCTTCCTTCGTCGTCGAGACCGAAGGCACCTTTGGCATGAATGGGATAAGCCTGGCCAAGGCACAAGAGCGTCTGGAGGAAATGATTCATAACTATTGAGCGCGTTTTCAGGCAATTCCATGAATGGAAAGGGAGCGGCTTTTGCGCCGGTCCCAAGCAGGCGATTTTTGCAAAGGAGCAGCGCACATGCACTATGAGAAGAAGGTTATGTTGGATGAGATACTTCTCCAGCCCTCGTTTTTGAAGGAAAACGGAAGGCCAATACTGGAGAATCTCGCGAAGAGTCTTGAAAAGCACGACATCAGCAAGGTCAAGCATGTCTATATTCTTGGTTGCGGAGACTCGTATTACTCCGCGCTGGCGAACCGGATGTCGCTGATGGAGCTAACCGGGCTCTATGTCGAATCGATCGAAGCCCTGGAGTTTTCCCGATATGTCGTCAACCACATGCCGGAGGGATCGGCGGTCATCGGCGTCTCGAATTCGGGCACCGTGTCGAGGACCATCGAAGGCGTAAAGCGAGCCAGGGAAAAAGGCGCCCTCACTTTCGCCATCACCACGAGCAAAGCCGCGCCCTTGGCACTGGCGGTGGATATTCCTCTCATCGTCAATTCTCCGCCCAATATCAAGGAAAGGCCCGATGGACCTCCCGTCGTCACGCCCGGATCGGTAACTTACCTGGCCAGCCTTCTCGGCGTCTATTGCGTCGGCATCGCCTTCGGCAGGAAGCTCGGCCGCCTCACCGAAAAAAATGTCCAGGAGCGGCTGGCCGAACTCGATGAGCTCTCCGCGAATGTTCTCGAAACGATCACGTCGCTCAATCAGGTTACTCGCGACTACGCCGAAAAATTGTCCCCCGGGAAACGCCTGATGATCCTCGGCGGCGGACCGAACTATGCCACCGCGTTCTTCTGCGTGGCGAAGCTCTTCGAATCCTTGAGACAGCCGGCATCGGCCGTGGAGATGGAAGAGTGGGCCCACGAGGAATACTTCGTTTCCGACAAGGACGCTTCGGTTTTCGTTATCGTTCCGCCGGGCGAATCGAGGGACAGGGCCTTGGAGCAGATGCGCGCGGCCCGCGACATGGGCGCCGAAGTGATCGCCGTTTGCGCGGAATCGGACACCGAGATGGAGAACTACGCCGATGTCCTTTTCCGCATCAAGGGAAAGGTGAGGGAAGAGCTCAGTCCCTTCATCTATTGCGTTCCCTTCCAGCTTTTCTCCTGCTATCTATCCTCGGCTCGCGGCAAGTTTTTCCTCGGTTTCGACGATCCAAAGCGCCGCGAGGTGAATTTCCGCCAGATCTTCAATTCGCAGACCAAGAATCTGCAGGGTGAAAAATGAGCAAAATCCTCGACCGGATGCACGCCGGAGAAAAAATTTCCATTGGCATGGTCCAGCTCACCGCATTGCCGGGCAGCTCTACCTACGCCGGCGAAGGGCTCAAAGCGATGATCAAGGCCGCCATCGACGAGGCGAAGGCTTTGGAGAAGGCGGGTTTCGATTCCATCATGATCCAGAACCTTGGCGATTTGCCCGTGAGCCATAAGGTGAGCGCGCCACAGCTCGCCTGGGCCTCCAGGATCGTCTTCGAGGTCGCGAACAGCGTATCGATTCCGATTGGGCTGAATTTCATGGAAAACGACGCCGAAGCCATGCTTGCGCTGGCGAGCGCGGCCGCTCTCGATTTCGTGCGGCTCAAGGTCTTCATCGGCGTCATGGTGACTCCCTTCGGACTCGTGGAGGGCTGCGCCCACGACGCGAATAAAGCGCGCAATCTCCTGAACGCTGCAAATATCGCGATGTTCGCCGACGTGCATGACAGGACGGGCATCAATCTCGGTGGCCGTGATATCGATCCCGACATAAGGGAGGCCATCGATCTGGGCCATGCGGACGGGCTCGTGCTCACGGGCAAGGATTACGACGAATCGATGCGCTTCATCGGGGCGTCCAAGAAAAAATTTCCGCGAATCCCTGTCGTGCTCGGCGGCAGCTGCAACGAGGAGAATCTCGCCCAGACCTTGCGTTTGGCGGATGGGGTGATCATCTCGAGCGCGCTCAAGGACACGAATTCCGCCTTCGGGAAGATTAACCCCGAGAAGGCCAAGAGATTCATGGAATTGTTCAAGAAACTCGGATAGCGTGCTTCCGCGGCCGGCCAGGTCCGACCGCGCTGGAAATGTAATGTTCAAGGAGGTACCGCGGCGTTGTTCGGGATGTCACGCATTCGCTCGGCGTCACCTGAAAGTCATGGCGCCGAACCTTGATTGTAGTACTGGGCTTTCGAAAAATTTTTTGGATTCCTTTAAGGAGGGAAGAATGAAATTTCGCAGAATGATGCATGTGGCGCTCATCGTCGCCATCATGGTCAGCTCGGTCGGCTCCGCTTGGGCCGCCTCAGGGCTCAAAGTCGCCATGATCACGTCCGAATCGGGCTTGGGTGACCGCTCCTTCAACGACATGATGTACCAAGGCATGCAGAGGGCAGAAAAAGAACTCGGCGTCAAGGTAAACGTCATCCAGCCGAAGAGTATCTCCGAATTCAAGTCGACGCTCGCGAGAGCGGCCGAACTCGGTTTTGACATCATCATCGGCTCCTCGTTCGACATGATCCAGCCGATGCAGGAAGTCGCCGCGCAGTATCCCAAGCAGAAATTCGGCCTCGTGGATGTCGGCGCGGATCCGATAGCGCCCAACGTCGTGAGTTCCGTGACCAAAGACTGGGAAGGTTCCTTCCTCGTCGGCGTCATCGCCGCCAAGACCACGAAAACCGGCGTTATCGGCTTCGTTGGCGGGAAAGACATCCCGATCATCCATAGGTTCTATCTCGGCTACTACTATGGCGCGAAAACCGTCAATCCCAAGATCCAGGTTCTCGAGAGCTACAGCGGCACCTTCACCGACCCCGCGGCCGGCAAGGAATACACCCTCGCCCTCGTGAACAAGAAATCCGACATCAACTTCGCCGTGGCCGGCGCCACAAGCGCGGGCGTCATCGACGCGGCCAAGCAGACCAAGACCTTCGCCATCGGCGTCGATTCCAACCAGAATTACCTCGCCCCGGGCTCCGTTCTCACCTCCATGGTGAAACGCGTCGACAACCAGGCGTATGACATGATCAAGCTCGTGGTCGACGGCAAATTCAAAGGCGGCGTCGTGCTCAACTACGGACTCAAGGAAGCGGGCGTGGATTATGCCATGGACGAGTACAATAAGGGCCTCATCTCCGACGCGACCCTCAAGCTCGCCGAAGAGTATCGAAAGAAAGTCATGACGGGAGCCATCGTTGTTCCGAATTTCATGGAGCTCGCCGAAGGCCAGAAGATGGTCGGCACTCCGCCTATGCAGAATCCCTACGTAAAGTAATATACTAGCAGGTTGAAAGCTTCGAACCTCTGTCGGGGCGATCCGGCAGAGGTTCATTGTGAAGGAGCAGGCGATATGACCGAAGCCCTGGCGATGACAGGCATAGTCAAGCGATTTGGAGCCCTCACCGCGAACGATCATGTGGATTTTTCGGCGCACAAGGGTGAAGTGCACGCGTTGGTCGGAGAAAACGGAGCGGGCAAGACAACCCTGATGAACATCCTGTATGGAGTGCTGACGCCGAACGCCGGAACGATCGATATCGATGGAAAGAGGGTCGAGATCACCAGCCCTTCAGTCGCCATTAAGCTCGGCATAGGCATGGTGCATCAGCACTTCAAATTAGTCCCCTCGCTCAGCGTGGCGGAGAACATCGTGCTTGGGCATGAGCCGGGGAAACATTTTCTTCTTGATTTGGCTTTGGCGAGAAAACAAGTCAAAGAAATCGCCACGAAAAAATTCGGCATCTCGATCGACCCCGACGCCATCGTGGCCGATTTGCCGGTAGGTCTCCAGCAGCAGGTCGAGATCATCAAGATGCTGTACCGCGAAGCCCAGATCCTCATTCTCGATGAACCCACCGCGGTGCTCACGCCCCAGGAAACCGAGGAGCTCTTCAAGACGATACGGAAGCTGGCGAACGGGGGCAAGACCATCATCTTCATCACGCACAAGTTGAATGAAGTAATGCAAGTCTCGGACCGCGTCACCGTTATGCGTCAGGGGCAATTGGTCACGACGATCGAGACGGCCCAGACCTCGGCCGTTCAGCTGGCCGAAAAAATGGTGGGTCGATCCGTGCTTTTCAGAGTGGAGAAGAAACCTTCGGTGCCGGGCAAGGTGCTGATGGAAGTCAGATCGCTCAAAGTGGATAGCTCGAGAGGAATTGAGGCCGTCTGCGGGCTTAGCATGCGAGTTCGCGCCAATGAAATCGTCGGATTAGCCGGCGTGCAGGGCAACGGGCAGGATGAACTGGTGGAAGCCATCGCGGGTTTGAGGCAGTCGCGGGAAGGCGATATCCTCCTCGAGGGCGAAGCCATCCACAATGCCTCGCCGAGGAAGATCAGGGACATGGGCACCGCCTATATCCCTTCCGACCGGACCCTTGTTGGATTATCGGTGAATGACAGCATCTGGGAAAACATGATTCTTGGCCACCACGCCTACGAAAAATTCGGCAAAGGCGGAACCCTCGACAAGAAAAAGGCCAATTCATTCACCCAGAGCATGATAGAGGAATATGACATACGAGGGGCTTCCCCCCAGGCTCCCGCGAAATCGCTCTCCGGTGGGAACCAGCAGAAAGTGGTCCTGGCCAGGGAATTATCCAGGGGCGGCAAGCTGATCATTGCCGACCAGCCCTCGCGAGGCGTCGATATCGGGGCCATAGAATTCATACACAGGCAATTGATCGCGATGCGCGATCTCGGATGTGGCGTGTTTCTCATTTCCGCGGATCTCGACGAGATCTTCTCGCTCGCGGATAGAATATTGGTGATTTTCAAGGGCCGCATCATGGGAGAATTGTCCTCCTCGGAAGCCACGATCGAGGAAGTCGGAAGGATGATGGCTGGAATCGCTCGCGATGGAGATAAGAAAATTGACGAATAAAAAAATACTCATCGAAATCGGCAGGCCGATCATCACGATCGCCATCGCTCTCCTGATCGGGGCCGCGATCATAGCGCTCATGGGCGAAGATCCGGTTTTGGCGTACAGCATGTTGTTCAAAGGGGCCTTCAAAGGTCTCGGCAACATCATCGCCACCTTGCAGAACACCACCCCGCTGCTCTTCACGGGGCTCGCCGTTTCGTTCGCGTTCAGGTCGAACGTGACGAATATCGGGGTCGAGGGCCAGATGCTCTTCGGCGCGCTGGCCGCCGGCATCGTCGGCTACTATGTGCATCTCCCCTGGTTCCTGCACATCCCTCTCGCCATCATCGCGGCCGGATTGGCCGGAGCCCTGTGGGCTTACATACCGGCGATCATGAAGGCGAAACTGAACGTGAATGAAATGGTCGTTTGCCTCATGCTGAACCCGATCGCCTTGCTGATTACGGGCTATCTTTCGTCCTATCCCCTGAAGGCGCCAGGGCCGACCAATAAAACCTTCGATATCATGAAGACGGCGCGATTGCCGCAATTCTCCAATTCCTCGCAATTCAACGCGGGATTTTTCATCGCGATTGCCCTGCTTCTGATGTTCTGGTACATCAACAACCATACGAAGAAAGGCTATGAGTGGAAGCTGATTGGCCAGAACCCGGTGTTCGCTCGGTATGGCGGCATCAATGTCGAGAGGAACGTCGTCCAGATATTCCTGCTGTCCGGCATGGTGGCGGGATTCGCGGGGGCGGAACAGGTGCTCGGCGTCTACGGAGCTTTCTACAATGGTTTTTCCCCCGGCTATGGCTTTGACGGAATAGCGGTCGCCATGCTCGCGAAATTCAACCCTCTCGCCGTTTCGCTCTCGGCCCTGCTTCTCGGGGCGCTGAACAGTGGGAGCATCGTCATGCAGATGATGACCTCGGTGACGCGCGATATCGTGAAGGTGCTACAAGCGGTTATCGTGCTGCTCTTGGCGGCTGATTTTACGCTCGACATGTTCCTGAAGAAAAGAAGGGACGACGCGGCTGGGCGCAAAAAGGCGAAATTGGAGATTGAAAAACCATGAATGAAATCCTGAACCTGAATCTGATAACGACGATAATAAGAATATCGCCCCCTCTCGCGTTCGCGGCGCTTGGCGGCCTTTTAACCTTCAAGGCCGGCATTTTGAACATCGCGATGGACGGCTTCATGCTCGTGGCGGCGTTCACTGGGGTGGCCGCCGCGTATTTCACGGGGAACCTGTATATATCGGTCGTCGCCGCCGTCCTGGCCTCGATGGTCCTCTCGGCTCTGTTCGGATATTTCAACCTAAAATTCAAGGCCAATATATTCATAGCGGGTACGGCGATCGGGATTCTCGCCTCAGGCCTTACGGCCGTTCTGCTCAAGGGCATATTCGGCCAGATGGGCGTGTTCACCGCGCGCGAAGTGCTTCGTTTCCCCCAATACAAGATTCCGATTATCGACAGCATTCCCGTTTTAAGGGAATTGTTCAGCGGTTATACGATTCTGGTTTACATGGCTTTTATCTTCACGCCTATCATCAGTTTCGTTCTTTACAAGACAAAATGGGGACTTAGGGTCAGGGCGGTGGGCGAGAGTCCGGACGCCGCGGCGGCCCTCGGCATCAACGTGTTTTCCATCAAGATGCAGACCGTCATTTTAAGCGGCCTGTTCTGCGGCCTCGGTGGCGCCTATCTCTCGCTCGATTACGTGAGCCTGTTCAGCCGGGATATGACCGCGGATCGCGGCTTGATTGCCCTGGCGGCGATATTCTTCGCGAAGGGCGATCCCTTCAAGACCGTAGCCGTGACGATGCTTTTCGGCAGCGCCCAGGCCTTGTCCGTTCGCATGCAGCTCACGGCGGGAATCGCCCCCCAGATCATGCAGATCATACCGTATTTCGTAACGATGCTCGCTCTCGTGATTGTCGGCATCCAGGCGAAGCGGAAGCATTTCAACATCGAAGCGACAACGGCGAGGTAGCCGTCCCCTAGCGCGGGTTCCATACCCGCTCCCGTCCACGAGGAGAAAATGATGAGCGCAAGCGTTCGAAAAATCGCCGTTCTACCGCCGATTCCCGTTCTTGAGTTCGAACGGACGCGAAGGCAGCGGCAGTATGAAAGATTTGCCCATCCGGGGACCGCGGTGGATGTCCGCTTCCTGAAAGGCGGCCCCGAGCTGACGGACAGGGAATATGAATTGTTCTGGTCCACCGGTTTCATGATCCTGGAAGCGGAGAAGGCCGTGTCGGAAGGGGCGGCCGGGATTTTGATCGACTGCACGGCGGACCCCGGGATCGAGCAGATTTCCGAGGCCGTCGACGTGCCTGTCGTCGGGGCGCTTGGGGCCGCCGTCCATCTGGCGCTGCAGCTGGGAAGGAAATTCTCCGTGCTCGCCCTTGACGCGCATTGGGCGAGAATGGTCGAGACGAGGCTTAGGGACTATGGCTTGGCGGCGCATACCGCTTCGGTGGAAACCGTTGGAAAGCATGTCTATCAGCCCGCCAGGGGGCGGAACATGGCGGAGGATGAAGCCGCGGGATTTTTCGCGATGCTCAAGGCGGCCGGGGAAAAGGCGTTGACGGCGGGAGCCGATAGCGTCATCCTGGGATCGACCACTATCATCGATGGCAAGGACGAGCTTGAGCAAGCCTTGGGCATCCCCGTGATCGCCCCGGGGATCGCGGCCTTGAAGACGCTCGAGTTCATGATGGAGCTGGGGATCAAACCGTCGAGGCGGGCTTTCCCCAAACCCGCCATATCCTATGGTTCCACGATGGCTGGCCTTCTGGGGATATAATGGTTCGATACGACACAATTCTCTTCGATCTGGATGGCACGCTCACCGATCCCAAGTTGGGAATCACCAAATCCATCCAATACGCGCTAAACTCGTTCGGCATGGATGTTCCCGACCCGGCCTCGCTGGAGAAGTGCATAGGGCCGCCCTTGCAGGATTCCTTTTCCGAGTTCTTCGGATTGTCGCCGGCCGATACCGATCGGGCGATAAAAAAATACAGGGAATATTTTTCCGAAATAGGCTTGTACGAAAATGAAGTCTATCCGGGGATCGCCGATCTTCTGGACGCTCTCGCGCGCGAAGACAGGACGCTCCTCGTGGCTACCTCCAAACCTACACTCTATTCAAGAAAGATTTTGGAGCATTTTTCCTTGCGGCGCTATTTTTCTTTCATAGCGGGCAGCACGATGAGCGGAAGCCGGCTCAGGAAGGCCGATATCATCCGCTATGGCCTCGGGAAGCGTCCTCCGGCCCAAGGCTCGCTGGTAGCCATGGTTGGCGACAGGAAACACGACGTTATCGGCGCGAAGGAGGCGGGCGTGGATTCGATCGGCGTTCTTTACGGGTATGGATCGCTTGCCGAATTGCGGGGCTCAGCTCCGGATCACATCGTCGCTAATGTGAGGGAATTGAAGAATCTCTTGCTGGGCGGCGAGAGCCCTTTGGCGGTATAGCGGAAGCGGCCAATCTCTGAAACGGGCCATAGCCTTAGCGCCCGCTCGCCGGGAATCGGGGCAGATACCTTCCCTGCCCCTTGCGTCCAACAATGCCTCTCCCCGCCTCGTAGACGATGGAACCCCTGATAAGGGTCATGCGTATGGCGCCTTGACGCTCGATGCCTTCATAGGGCGTATAATCATTCCGCTGATGCAGGGTTGATCGCGAAAACAGGCCCTTCGCTTCCGGATCGATAAGGACGAGATCGGCGTCGGAACCTATAGCGATTTCTCCCTTGCGAGGATAGAGCCTCAGATATTTGGCGGGGTTCGTCGAGGTCACTTCGACGAAACGACGCAGAGAAAGACGATGCCCGCGCACGCCCTCCGAATAGAGGAGGGGGAGCCGGGGCTCGATTCCCGGCAGACCATTCGGAATTCTCATGAAGTCCGAGCTGGCTTGATCCTTTTGTCCAATGATATTGAAGGGGCAATGATCCGAAGCAACGATGTCGAGCGCGCCATCGGCCAATCCCTTCCAAAGCGGCTCGAAATTGAGTCGGGAGCGAAGGGGCGGATTCAGCGTGAATTTCAGCGCCTCAGCTCCGCCGGCGGCGTATTTCTCCTCCGACAGGATGAGATAATGGGGACAGGTCTCGGCGGTTATGTCGCAGCCTTCGGCCCGGGCCTTCCCGATCTCGGCGAGCGCCAAGGCCGAGGATACATGGACGGCGTAAATAGGTATTCCCGCGAGTCGCGCGAGAAAGGCGGCTCTCGACAAACCCTCGGCTTCGATGAGCTCGGGTCGATTGCGCCCGTAATTCGCGAGGCTGGCGCGCTCCTCAGCGCTGAAAGCCTCGGTCACGAACCGCTCCATCCCGGGATTTCCCCCGTTCACCAGAAGTTGCCCGCCACAATCCTTAAGCGTCCGCATGATCCTGAGCGCATTGAAATCGCTCATCGCGGTATCCGAGCCGAGGAATACTTTGAATCCGGGATAGCCCTCGGCGACGAGAGCGCGAATCGCCGCGAGCGTGGCATCCGACGCGTCGGCGAGCGTCTGCTGGAAGCAGTAATCAGCGAGGGCTTCGGCGTCGCCACTCTCTCTTGCCTTGTGAAGCGCGTCCGCCAGGGATTCGCCCGAGGGGGGCGGAGGAAGGAAGACGGCGATCGTCGTGGTGCCGCCGGCGACGGCCGAGCAGGTCCCTGACCAATAATCGTCGTTCGAAATAAAACCTTTCAGGGGAAAGCAGATATGGGTATGGGCGTCGACGCCGCCCGGCACGACAATGCAGCCTTGCGCGTCGATAATTTCGAGATCGGCCTCGGGCGCGCCGACGCGAAGGGCCCTGAAATCGCCGATACCGGCGATCGCGCCGCCATCGATGAGGATATCGGATTCGAGGATGCCTGAGCCTGCGACGACAGTCCCGCCCCTGATGAGTTTTCTCATGGCTTCACGATAGCCGCATCGCGTTCAGAAGCCTGGCTGCGCGCTTCGTTTCAAGCCGCTTCCCCTCCGAGACGGCGATTTCGCCTCGCGCGATGACCGTATGAGGCCAGGCGGTGAATTCATAGTCAGAGAAGGGGGAATAATCGGAAATCGAGCCCAATTCCTCGGGGCTGATCGTCTTTTTTATCCCGGTATCCATGATCACGATATCGGCGTCGCTCCCCAGTTCGAGCGAGCCTTTTCTCGGATACAGACCGACCTGGCGCGCCGCGTTCGCGCTGCTTACCTGCACGATCCGGCTCACGGACAGCTTTCGCTTGCCGAAGCCTTCAGTGAAAAGAACCGGCAGGATAAAAGCGTTGTTGGGCAAGCCCGCGAAGCCATTCCAAAGCTCGTTCTTGTGCCTCTTGAGCCAGGCATTGTGATCCGAGCCTATCATCACTGAGGGATATTCCTCGATGGCTTCCCAAAGCCGATTCTGATCGCGTTTGCTCCGAATCGGGGGGCTGACCTTGCCAAGGCTTCCCAAGTCCATGTCGTTTGAGAGCGCGAGGTAATGGGGGCAGGTTTCCAGCACAGGATTGATGGAGCTGTATGCTTCGATCATATCGACGGTATCTCCCGCGCTCACGTGGGCGATGGCGACCCTGTTCCCGATCTTCGCGGCGAAATACAGTATCTTGTTGGCGGATTCGCTCTCGACGATAGCCGGGCGCGTGGATTCCCACGCCGCGAGGCTCTGGTCGGCCGCCCTCTGATTCTTGGCCATATAATAGTCGATCAAATCCGGGTTCTCGCAATGAACGATCGGTAATGCGTTTAATTTCTTGAGGACCGCGAAAGCTTCGAGCACCTGGCCGTCACTGAGGCTGTTCAGCCCGCCGAGCTTGTGCGCTTCTTCCCCTTTATAGGGCAGGAATATCTTGAACGAAGTGAGGCCGAGTTTCTTGATGTAAAGCGGCAGGTTGTCGATATGGAGCTGGCTCAATAGGCCGCCGTGGAGCTTCATGTCGATCAGGCTCGATTCGCTCACCCATTTCGCGTAATCGCCTATCGTCGTCTCGTAGGAACTTTCGCTGAACATGTAGTTGAGTGCGGTCGT
>Ga0074195_1002873_pt1 | contig 17620 bp, 30 predicted proteins | sample EPASupsiteHSE623_FD_64525 | JGI IMG/M metagenome (GOLD analysis project Ga0074195, IMG submission 64525) | Bioremediated contaminated groundwater from EPA Superfund site, New Mexico - Sample HSE6-23 | ecosystem: Environmental > Aquatic > Deep subsurface > Groundwater > Contaminated ...
CGCTCCGCCACTACGTGGCGCAGCTCCTTCATGCACAAACCACGCCAAGCCTTCGCATCGTTGCTACGCAACGCAGCTCAGGCACGGATTTAAAGGTTAAGCCAATGTTAGCTGGACCCTCCGGGCAGGAGAAAATATTGAACAATGAAATCATATTTATGTGGTTTTGAAATCTTGTAAATATATGTATTAAATATACATATAGAATATTATAAAAGCATATTGAAAATATGGCAAATAGTATGTATAATATAAACATGAAATTTGAGTGGGATGATAGAAAAAATCATCTAAATTTTGAGAAACATGGAGTATCCTTCGAGGAAGCACAAGAAGGATTCTTCGATATAAATAGAATAATAATTAAAGATGATAAGCACTCTAAAGTAGAGGAACGTTTCTTTTGTATAGGTAAGAATGATAAAGGAATAATTACTATTAGGTTTACAATGCGTGGTGATAGTATTCGTATCATTGGAGCAGGTTATTGGAGAGAGGGGAAACAGAGATATGAAAGAGAAAACGATTTACACTAATGCTCCTGAGAATATCAGGGAATCCATCGATAATGGGGAAAAGGTAATTGACTTTTTACCGCCACCTAATCAACTAATTAGGAAAATTCCAAAGGTTAAAATTACAATAACATTAAATACTCAGAGCGTTAACTTCTTTAAGCAATCAGCAAAAAAGAACAAGGTAAAATATCAGACAATGATAAATGAAGTTTTAGATCAATATGCAAGACTGTATAGCAATAATAAATAAATAGTAAGAAGAGACACCTGAATTCAAGGTTGAAGTGCAACGGAGAGGGGACGTTGTAGAATAACTCGAAAGGGGTTTTATAGCCATGCCTCTTGCGAGGTCTGGTATTGAGTTTATAGGCAATACGGTCACACTCAGCCTGAGTAACACGTTTCATACAGGATCCTTTAGGAAGGTATTGGCGAATAAGGCCATTAGTATTTTCGTTGGTACCTCGTTCCCACGAATGGTAGGGGTTGGCGAAGTAGCAGGTAACAGGAAAGAGATATTCGAGATCTTTATAGGCATGGAATTCAGTGCCGTTATCGAAGGTAATTGAAACGAATTTCTTTCCGTGTTCACGAATAGCGGCACTACAAGCAGCATTGACTTGGAGCGTTGTTCTCGCTTTAACCTTCTTGATAATAAGGAAGCCAGTTTTACGTTCGACCAAGGTCACAATACAATGGTGACGATCCTTACCCATAACAGTATCGCCTTCCCAGTGGCCCAAGGAAGCTCGAGAATCAATTTCGAAAGGGCGGTCAGCAATCATACGCTTTCCTGGTAAGACACCGCGGGAATCATGCGAGTTGTAGCGTTTACGCCGGCGTTTAGGGACGATACGAAGATGCGTAAAGAGCGTACCGCCTTTCTTTTTATCATAGAGCAAGTATAAGTATATGGTTTCATGACTTATAGAAAAGCCAAAGTATTCTTTGATGATATTTGAAGCTTGTTCCGGGCTGTAGTCAGCCTTGATAAGGAGTAGAACGATACGCCATTGATCAGGAGAGAACTGAGAACCTCGTCGATTACGTTTCCTTCGAGCCGTAGCGTAACTGTGAGCGATTTCTGGGGAATAGGTATTGAGCTTAGGTCTTCTGTTCCGGTTTAATTCACGGCATATAGTAGATTTATCTCTACCAAGCTCTTTGGCAATAGTACTAAGAGAGCAATGGGTTCGCAAAAGGGCGTGAATAGTGTATCGTTCACTTTGGGAGAGTTGCTGATAGCTCAACGGTGTATTCCTTTTCTTGGCAGAATGAGGGTGCACTTAGTATCGTGACTCTCCCTCTTTTCGCCTACACCGTTGCACTTACTATTTGAACCCAAGCCAGCTAACAACTGCTTCAACCTTATAAATCCTTTGGCGCGTTTTGTGCAGAAATCCCATGCACAAAACGCGCCAAGCCCTTCGGGCACGGATTTAAAGGTTAAGCCAATGTTAGAATGGCGCTCCCGCGCAGGAAGAAATAAAAAATGAATGTAAAACTTGATGAGCATTCAAAGATACTTGTTGTTGGTACTAGTGGATCAGGGAAAAGCATATTAGCTAAAAATGTAAGTAATATTTTAGGAATAAAAGATATAGAACTTGATGCATTATTTTTGAAAGAGAATTGGCAAGAATCAAGTAATACTGATTTCAGAGAAAAAATACTACAATCAATAAAGGGCACGAGTGGCTATGTGATTAATGGAAATTATAATAAAGTTAAAGATTTGACATGGGGAAATGCCGATACAGTTATATGGCTTGATTATTCTCGATTTATTGTAATGTGGAGAGTAATCAAAAGAACATTTATTAGAATAATAACACAAGAAGAGTTATGGTCAGGAAATAAAGAGACAATAAAGAAATCATTCTTTGATAAAGATTCCATAATACTGTGGGCATGGAATACCTATAGTAAAAGAAAAGCTCAATATAAAGAGATGATTAAAGAGAATCCATATAAGATAAAGACTTATATTGTGTTTAAGAGTCCAAGAGAAGCTAAAGAATTTGTTAAAGAATTGAAGAAAAAAAGAATTCTAACACCTGCTTCGACCCTATAACGCTATTGTCACGCTTCTTGCGAATCGCTGTAAAGTAAGAGCTACAACGTAAAGTGGTGCAAGAAGCGCGCCAATGTACGCGTTAAGGGTCAAGCCAATGTTAGATGGACGCCTTCGGCGCAAAAGTATACATGTTGAATCTTGTATCAGTAATGTTAACCTGATTGCAATAAGACTTTTCATCATAAATAGAATCAGCATATTTTAAAAATATTGAATTGTTCTCATAGAAATGATAGATAGATAATTAAATATATGGAGTGCTTATGGAAGCATTAGATGCAATTGCGAATAGAAAGACTTCTCGACGCTTTTCTTCAAAAAAAATCTCGTCTGATATACTTACTTCAATTCTAGATGCAGGATTGCATGCACCGTCAAATGATCATATGAGGAAATGGGAATATGTCATTATTGATGATCTTGATAAAAGAATGCTACTTATAGAAAAGATAGCTAAAGAGAGAACTACGAATGAGGCGGCGAAGATTGTTGAAAAAGTTGGATATAAAAATGAAGAGCAAAGGAAAATGTATATTGATGCGATACCACTACAGAGGAAGATGTTGTTAACGGCAAGTGCATTAGTATTACCATTTTTCTTTCAAGGGAAAGAGCTCTTAAAGCTTAAAAGTTTATCTGATCTTAATTACTTTGCATCAATTTGGTGCAGTATTGAGAATATCTTAATCGCAGCTGCTAGTTATAATATTCAAGGAGTAACGAGAATACCTTCTGAAGAAGAAAGAATTCATATAAAGAAAGAACTAAATATTCCATCAGAGTATGAGTTGCCCTGCTATTTAGCATTAGGGTATCCAGAAGAAGATGAACAGGTATTTAAGCAAGTAAATATGAATATTGCAGATCACATTCATATTAATTCATGGTAGTAAAAGAAGACATCTAACACATGCTTCAACCCTATAACGCCTTTTGTCATGGTTTTTGCGAGAAGATCACGCAAAAACCACGCCAATCCTTCGCTTCGCTCAGGAACAGGCGTTAAGGGTTAAGCCAATGTTAGCTTGACGCCTTCGGCGCAAAATGTAATTAGTATATTCGCATGAAATTGAGGCAAAAATGAAATATAGAGTAACTCCACAATTGATTGCTTTAGCTTACGAAGCAGCATTAAAATCCTTTTGGAGAAAAAACTCATTAAAGAAATTTCTTCTAGGCTGTAATGTTTCTGAAGCATATCTAAATACATGGAATACAGATGAATCAAAAAGATCTTTTCTAGATAGAGTATTTGAAATTCTTCAAAAAGAAGATGGTGGAACAAAAATAATATTAGATATATCATTAGCTTTAGCTGATCAAATTGCATTTCCTGATCTTAGAAATTGGGAAGATTCTGATGAAAAAATAAGAGAAGCTATACTTTCAGTTAATCAATTAAAAACATATCTCAAAAAGCAGAATAGTACGATTGTTGAAGAACAAGAAAAAGAAGCAGCAAGAAAGAGAGCATTCTCCGATAGTGTAAAAATACAAAAAGAGATAACAGATAAACAAAAATTGAAAACTGAATTTGAAATGCTTTCATTAACAATTGGAAAACAGGATTCTGGCTACAAATTTCAAGAGTGGTTTTATAAGCTCCTTGATTTTTGTGAAATTGAAAACAAAAGACCATACATAATAGATGGACGTCAAATTGATGGATCACTAACACTTGATGGTACAACATATTTAGTTGAATTAAAATTTAAAGCTGAACAAAGTCCAGTTACTGATATAGATTCATTAAAAGCAAAAATTTATAAAATGGCCGATAATACAATGGGAATACTTTTAGCTGTATCAGGATTTAGTAGTGTCGCAATATCTGATGCATCTTGTGAAAAAACTCCTTTACTTTTAATGGATGCAACGCATCTATTTTATTACTTAACTGGTGTAATGGAATTTAAAGATATCATTAATAGGATCAGAAGAAATGCATCTCAAACTGGCCATGCATATCTTGCTATAGCAGAATTTTCTAAGTAAAGAAGAAAGCTAACACATGCTTCAACCTTATAAATCCTTTGTCATGGTTTTTGCGAGAAGATCACGCAAAAACCATGCCAAGCCCTTCGGGCGCGGATTTAAAGGTTAAGCGTATAGTTAGGCTCACTAAACAATGAGAAAATCATTTATGGGCAACGTAATAAAGCTGATTGAACCGACTAAAGGTGATTGGCAACTCGTACAAGGGATATGGGAAGATCCCGAGACAATGGAAGATGTAGGAGGCGTACAACCATTGTCAGAGGAAAGATATAATCAATGGTATCAAAAAATGTTTGTACTTGATAAAGATAAAAATAAGTACTTTTTGATTCTTCAAGGCGATACTAATCAGTGTATTGGAGAAATAAGCTTTCATAATTATGATAAAGAAGAAAAGAAAGCGAGACTCAATATAAAGATTAAAAGCAATTGTAGGAATCATGGATTTGGTAGACAAGCATTAGATTTACTACTTCATTATTACTTCAATGTATTTAAAGGGGAAATAATGGAAGATAGAATCGATATAAAGAATACAAATGGATATAAGACATTAAAGAATTATGGATTTAAAGAAATAAGCAGAGATAAAGAAGAAATTATAATAGGGATAAGAAGAGAAGAATACGAAAAAAGAGGAGCCTAACACCCGCTTCAACCTTATAAGCCCTTTGGCACGCTTCTTGCGGGATTCTGTAAAGTAGGAGCGGCAACGTAAAGTGGTGCAAGAATCGCGCCAAGCCTTCGCTTACGCTCAGGCCGGGCTTAAAGGTTAAGCGAAAATGTTAGGACGACCAGCTTTATTGAAATAATATAACATATTACATTAACAGTACTTAACAACATGTACAAATAGTATTGACATATTGTACAATATAATGTATCTTTGGATCGGAGGCAATTATGGTTAAGCAGTTATCAATCTCCGAAACAAGGAAGAGGATCACTTCTCTCGAGGATGATCTTTCTTTCAATGATACAATATCTGTTACCAATCATGGTAAAGAAGTTTTTGCATTACTTCGTTGGGATACATATGAAAGTATTGCTGAGACTTTAGATATCATTTCTGATGAAGTTTTATATGATGAGCTTAAGATTGGAATAAAGCAGTTTGAAAATAATAGCCTTATCGATTTTGAAGATTTTAAGAAGAGCTTAAATGTATAAGATAAAGCTTACTATTATTGCAGCTGACAATATCAAGAAGCTGGATAGTAGGACACAAAATCAAATAATCAATAAGATAGAATCTTTAAAAGAAGAGCCATTATTATTAGGAAAACCCTTAAAAGGGCCATTGAAGGAATTTCGTTCAGTTCGAGCTGCAGGACAACGATATAGAATCATTTATAAGGTTCTTGAGAAAGAAATAATAGTAATCATAATTGCTGTTGGAATAAGAAAAGACGGTGATAAAAAAGACATTTATGAATTGATGAAGAAATATATTAAGACTGGATTATTAAAAGAGGATGATAAAAAAGGGCGATCCTAACACATGCTTCAACCTTATAAATCCTTTGTCATGGTTTTTGCTAAAAGATTACGCAAAAACCACGCCAAGCCCTTCGGGCACGGATTTAAAGGTTAAGCCAATGTTAGGTGTATTCAGTAAGCAGGAAACTAAATGAATCGACCAAGTAAACAAAAACTTGAAATGCTCATAAATGAATACGAGAGATTGCATAAATATTCAACTACAACATCATCAAATCTAAAAAAAATTACACTAACAGTGGGATTGGGAATCACAACAGCAATGATAGGAGCTTTTTCTCAAGTTGCTTTTTCCGCATCAAACAAGAAAACAACATTCTTTATTTTTTGCGGATTAATTCCAATTATTGTATTCATAACAATATTTGCGTGGCTTGGAGAACATATTAAAATGGCTCGAGTTGGCAATTATCTCATGCAACAAGAAAACAAAATTAATGCACTATTTGGCAGTGATGTTTTAGGTTGGGAAAAATTTATTCGAAAAAGACAAAACAAAGCTGCTTCATATATTGATATTCTTGTGGTTTTTGGCTTGTATTTGATCGCGGTAGGTTCAACATATTATGGATGTTATATAATAGATAAAGGTAAAGCTATTGAGTTACTACTTATTATAGTTTTTTTATTAGTTGGCGTAATGTACTTAGTAATGTTGCTACTCACCAATAAAAGATTTGGCAAAGTAGACTCATGCAATGCCACTATTAATAAAAAGATTATAAAAAGCATGAGCATTATTATTCCTTCATATAATGAATCAAAATCATTAGCTCACTTTGTTCCAGAGTTCATAAATTCCGCCGAAAGATATTGTAATGATGTAGAATTAATTATATCTGATGATGGAAGTGTTGATGATACAAAGTATCTAGTAAATAAGTTACAACGAAATTATCTCAATATTAAATATATTAATAACGCTAAAAATAAAGGAGTTGGAGCGGCAATTAGAAATGGTCTTTCAATAGCAGAGAAAGATTACGCACTAATCCTAGACGCAGATGGACAGTATTCTGTTGATGAGATTGGAAAAATATTAGATAAAATAAATCAAGCTGATTCTTTTTTTCCAATCCGAGATCATAGATATTATAGTATTACTAGACTTATAATTAGCTATTTACTAAATTTCTTGGCTAGAGTCATATGGAAAATTGAAATTAGGGACATATTTTGTGGATTTAAGCTTTTCAAAAGGGACTTAATTAATCCAGCACGACTATCTTGCAATGGTTCACTTATTAATGTTGAAATATATTGGCAACTTCGTAATAATAATAGTAAAATGGCTCAATTCTATATACATAACAACCACCGTATCTATGGATCTTCGAAAATTGTAAATGTAAAAACTGCAATTTGGTTTATAAACGATCTAAGAAATATTACTGTAAATCGGAAGCACCTAACAACTGCTTCAACCTTATAAATCCTTTGGCACGTTTTGTGCAGAACAACAATGCACAAAACGCGCCAAGCCCTTCGGGCACGGATTTAAAGGTTAAGCCAATGTTAGGTAGATTTATGAAATACATTTTTACATATAAGGTAAAGTACTACACATCTTTGTTGTGCTCTTAAAGGGAATATATCCTCGTATGAGGATTAATCTTTTTATAGGAGGATCAACATGGATCCGAAAGTTATGGTTAAGGTAGAAAAGGATGCAGAAGGGAAGTATTTCTTAACCGATGGACAAATTGAAATTATCGTTGATATTTTGCTAAAGGTGATTAAATTACCTGAGTATTTAGAAAGCATTATTAAAATAATTCTTATAAAAGTTATTAAACGAATTGATAGTTTGCTTTATCAATTGCTCCCTAATGAGATATATGACTTCATAAATAGTACAAAAGTAGGATTTTCTCCTGAGGAAGCAAAAGAAATAAAGGTAAGAATAGTGAAACTTATTAACGATAGAATTGATATTCCATTTCTTTCTGAAGATATTGAAAGGTTAATAATTGAAACAGTTATAGATATATTATTTACTGCTATGATTAAAGGGAATATGCTAAAATAGTATGTAAAAATTGAATTAGTATGCTTGAAAATGCTATTTGGTATTATTTTCTTTATAAGAATAGTACCAAATAGCAGAGAATTATATTCAGATGTATAAGAGTAATAAATACTTAATAGTAATTTGTAATGGAGGAATTATGAATCAAGATAAAGATTCAAAAAATATGAATAATAAAAATATAAATATTATTGTAAGTTTGCTTTCATTGTCAATCGCAGCATTGTCTTTAGTATCTTCCTTAATAGTAAATGTAACTTCGATGAAAATTGAACAAGAAAAATATCGACGAGATAGTATAATTAATGTCTCAAGATCAAGTTATCTTGAGTTGTATGGCATAATGAAAAGTACTTATTTTAAAGTCGCAAATAAGGAATATGCAAAAATCGAAGATAGTATAATTGCTTCAGAAAAATGTTATAGAGAACTTCGATTTATATTACCTGATGATTATAGTAAAGATTACTATGAAAACAAAGATAGGCTAGAAAAAATTAATGAATATTTGATGCGATATTTAAAAAAGAAACCAGATATTAGCCCAGATTTAAGAGAAAAGATTATTGGAGACTATATTGCAACAGAAAAAGAATATGATAAAGAATATAGAATATTTACTAGATTTATAAATTCTGAAATATTTGATAGTATATTTAGCAATTTAAAGATTAATAAATAAAACTACCTAACAACTGCTTCAACCTTATAAAGCCTTTTGTCATGGTTTTTGCGAGAATATCACGCAAAAACCACGCCAATCCTTCGCTTCGCTCAGGAACAGGCTTTAAAGGTTAAGCCAATGTTAGGCTTAGAAAATTAAAAACCAGTTATAAGAAAATCAATCGAAGAGATAATATCGTTCCTATGTTGTATACAGTCATCAACATATGATCCAATATTCTTCTTTTGAATTGCAGCCATTTGTGGCGTCAATACTAAATATTCTATCCCTTTTATTAGTATTACTGGCGTAAGGTTTTTAATAGCTTTTTCATTGAATCTAGATTTTAGCGAAAGTGGAATTACTAAACGAGTTTCAAGAGAATCTAATAGAGGCGACTGAACATCAATAATATAAGGATATACTACTTTTGTTATTGGATTAGTATTTGTATAGATTGAGTATTGGGCCATTAAAAAGTCCTTACATCATCGCCGAATACACCAAAATCACTAATATGATTATTATAAGCAACTATAGATTCTGAGTTTTCTAGAAGCCATGCATCTCGTTTAGTCTGCTTTACTTTTTCTGCTAAAGCATTTTCCAGAACAGAAGAGATATTGATTTTGAGTTCTTTGGCTTTTGTAAGTAAATCACTATTTATAGTAAGGTTTGTGGGCTTTTTAGGTGCATTAAGGTTATAAAGAATAAGCATATAAACCTCCATAATATAAAGAAATAATACATAGATCATTCAATATATGTATAGTATATGCGTATATATCACAAAAGTCAAGCCTAACAACCGCTTCAACCTTATAAATCCTTTGTCATGGTTCTTGCGAGAAGATTACGCAAGAACCACGCCAAGCCCTGCGGGCACGGATTTAAAGGTTAAGCCAATGTTAGAAAGGCGCTCCCGCGCAGGAAGAAAATAATATTCAATGGTATATAGAAATAGTTCAACATCAAATACAATATGTTAAAGACTTGACAATTACATAGTGTGCACATATACTGTGTTTGAGGTAAGTTATGAAGAATATTACTCTTTCAATGGATGAAAAAGTACTCAAGGCAGGAAGGGATTATGCTCGTAAGCATAATGTCTCTTTCAATGTTCTTGTAAGAAGATTGGTAGAACAGACTGTTCTCTCTACAAAAGATCAATGGCTTGATGATACCTTTTCTTTGATGGATAAGCTTAAAGTATCTTCAGAGAATGTGACTTGGACAAGAGAGGAACTTTATCGTGTCTAAAATATTCATAGATACAAATATCTTAGTATACACATTGGATCAAAAGAATATTGAAAAACGAGATACGGCACGAAAGATAGTTAAGAAAGTAGTAGAATCTCATCAGCCTGTTATTTCTACACAAGTGATAAAAGAATTTTATGTTGTGGCATCAAATAAATTAAAAGCTGATCCGATAGTTGTGAAAAATATTATTCATAATTTTCATAACATGGAAATAGTAAATAATGATTTAGATTTGATAGAACAAGCTATTGATATTAGTATTTTATCACAATTATCATTTTGGGATTCGTTAATAATTGCTGCAGCTGAGAAAGCAAATTGTGAATATGTTCTATCAGAAGACTTAAATTCTGGACAAAACTATAGAGGAATTAAATTACTCAATCCATTTATAAAAGAAGATTTCTAACAAACGCTTCAACCTTATAAATCCTTTGTCATGGTTCTTGCGAGAAGATCGCGCAAGAACCACGCCAAGCCTTCGCTTCGCTCAGGCGCGGATTTAAAGGTTAAGCGAAATGTTAGGTCGACCCTACGGGCAGTAATAGTTGAACGGCATATTAGAACATGGATATAATTGAGTTTGTTTTTACTTCACTTTTTTTGATTGGAAGAAGGTATGAAGACGTATAAGATACTGCACTTTGGTGAACTAGAATTACGAAAAAAGACTAAGAATGTCACTGAATTCGATAAAAGACTATTTGGCATTATTGATACATTAAAAATAACTCTTCAAAGCACAAAAAATTCTGCTGCATTAGCTGCAAATCAAGTAGGTATACTAAAAAGCATTGTAGTTATCGATTACGAGGATGAAGAGTTTGAACTAGTAAATCCAAGAATAGTTAGTACTTATGGTGAACAATATGAGTATGAAGGCTGTTTATCATTTCCGGGTTTTAGTGGAAAGGTAAAAAGGGCATATACCGTAAAGATAGAATATCAAGATAGAAATGGGGTAAAGAAAGAAGTAGAACGATCTGGGCCTATGGCACTATGTTTTCAACATGAGATAGACCACCTGAATGGGATACTTTTTATTGATAGGGTAGAAGAGGGCTTCTTAACGAATGATGAAGATGATTCAAAGCTAAACATAGACAATTTGTTACTACTGACGAAAGTAGGAAGAGAAGAGACCTAACACTCGCTTCAACCTTATAAGCCTTTTGGCACGCTTCTTGCGAGAATCCGTAAAGTAGGAGCGACAGCGTAAAGTGTTGCAAGAACCGCGCCAAACCTTCGCTACGCTCAGGTCAGGCTTAAAGGTTAAGCGAAAATGTTAGGATGACGCCTCCGGCGCAAGGAGATAAAGATCAATATTCAAAAGGAAATGATGTTATTAAAAGATGAAAATATTTTTCCATCGGATGAAGTTCTAAGTGATACATTAGGTATAACATTCCCAGTATTCCAAGAATTCATTAAGAAAATAGAATCAGATGAATTCAAATTGGAAAAACAATGGATTTACTACCATGATGGGAAAGCATGGTTCTGTAAGGTACAATTTAAAAAGAAGACAATATTATGGCTAACTGTATGGGACAAATACTTTAAGATAATCCTGTATTTCGCAGAAAAGAGTGATCAAGATATAAAAGCTTTAGAGATCTCAGAAGAGATTAAGAATCAATTTATAGAAATAAAAAGAATAGGAAAGATTAAACCTATTGTTATTGATATAAAGAATTGTGATAGCTTATATGATGTATATAAGCTAATTACATATAAGAAAAGCATTCATTGAATGTAATAGGTTGAAAGCGTCAAGAGTAAGAATCCTAACACCTGCTTCGACCCGACTCACGAACCGGAAGGTTTTCATAGGCAATGAGAAACCTGAATGTTAACCTGAAGCGCAGTAGCGCATGACTGTTCGCGGGTCAAGCCAATGTTGGGCGGACGCGCTTTACGCGCGCCCTAAAGCGGCTGTGTGCAAAATAATGTAGGAGCATGGAGCATAATCGATGCAGTATCACCCTAAACGTGTAAGAAACGAAATACTTGATTCAAACGAAATAGAAGAGATTTTAATATCCAGTAATCATATTACGCTAGCTTTATGCGATGATGATATTCCATATATCGTTACCATGAGTTATGGATACGATAGAGAAAGAAAGCTTTTATATTTCCATTGTGCAAACAAGGGAGATAAACTAGAATTTATAGAAAAGAATAGCAAAACATGTGGAACAGTAATCATAGATAATGGATACATCAAGACTAAATGTGATCATGACTATAAGTCATTAATAATAAGAGGAAACCTAGAAAAAGTTGAAGATCTTGAAGAAAAGAAACATGGACTTCAAATTCTATTAAATCATCTGGAAGAAGATCCAAAGCCAATATTTGAACGAAATATCAAGAATGATGAATCATATGAGAAAGTTACTATCTTACGACTTACAATTGAATCAGTAATAGGCAAAAAGTATATTGGTTGAGGCGCCCAACAAGTGCTTCAACCTTATAAATCCTTTGTCATGGTTTGTGCAGTCGCTTCGCCACTGCGTGGCGCAGCTCCTTCATGCACAAACCACGCCAAGCCTTCGCATCGTTGCTCCGCAACGCAGCTCAGGCGCGGATTTAAAGGTTAAGCCAATGTTAGGTTGACGCTAGCGCGCCAAAAGACTTAAGTATTTATGCTAATTGTAAGAGAGCATACTAATTGATACAGTTTTACTTTATCTAAACTGAATGATAGAGGATGCAAATATGAGTTCAAATATTATCGATACAGCAATCAAAAGCATACAGTACAAGTATTTACTGCTTCGTAAAGATTACAAAGGACTAGATCAAGCTATTGAGGAAGAAGAAGATAAAGCAACTGATATCATCTTATGTTTGAAAAAAGCATAGCGCAACAAAAGTATGATACATGCTTTGAAATACTCAAAAAGGCTAATAATGAAAATATGTTAGTAGAGAAAGATATTGAGCTTTATATCAAGGGAATCCTCGCTAAATATGAAAAAGATAAAGACTATAAAAAGGTAATAGTATTGGCTCTGGACATACTTACTTGGTCAGGTGTTGATACAAGATTAAAGAGCCTGGTGTATCATTTACTAGGAAACTCGTATTACTTTTCAAACAGAGAGAAAGAATTAGTTGATTTGGTAGAATTTCTTAAGAATGATAAAGACTATAAGAATCATCCATTAGTGAAATGGGCAAATACTCCGGTAAAAGAAGAGAAGAAAAAATAACCTAACAACTGCTTCAACCGGACAGCGCCTTTTGTCACGGTTTGTGCATCTCGCTACGCTCGTGTATGCACAAACCGCGCCAACCCGCTTCGCGGGACAGGCTTGCCGGTTAAGCCAATGTTAGCTGGACGCCTTCGGCGCCCCCAAAAGAAGAAGATTTGACAATTCTTATCGATAGTGGTATAGTAAGACATGGAGGCTATCGATGAAAACTGTAACCATATCAAGTAAGTATCAAGTTGTAATACCAAAAGAAATAAGAGAAACCATTGGATTGCATGTTGGGGCCAAGCTTGAAGTCATTACCTATGGATCAAGAATTGAACTTGTGCCAATAGTACCAATGAGGAAATTAAAGGGAGCTTTCAAAGGGATCAATACTGATATTCAAAGAGAAGAAGATAGACTATGAATATTGTAGATTCATCATGCTGGCTTGAATACTTCAAAGGAAGCCATGTAGGAGAAAAAGTATCATCAATTATAGAGGATATAGAACATCTCCTTGTTCCTTCTATAACTATCTATGAAGTATTCAAGAAATTAATAGTTGAATTAGATGAAGATAGAGCAATATTCGCAATTGCCCATATGAAACAGGGCAATGTAGTAAATCTTGATACAGACTTAGCAATCTATGCTGCAAAAATTGGTAAAGAGAATAAACTAGCAATGGCTGATAGCATTATCTATGCAATAAATAAAAAATATGATGCAACTTTATGGACACAAGATAAGCATTTTAAAGATCTAAAATCAGTTAAGTATTTTGAGAAAGAATAAATAGCTAACAAAAGCTTCAACCTTATAAATCCTTTGTCATGGTTTGTGCAGTCGCTCCGCCACTACGTGGCGCAGCTCCTTCATGCACAAACCACGCCAAGCCTTCGCATCGTTGCTACGCAACGCAGCTCAGGCACGGATTTAAAGGTTAAGCCAATGTTATGTTGACCCTTCGGGCAGAAGATAGCCGCCTAAACGGCGGCTAATCAGTGGGATTTTATAATATTTCTCGTATAATTTTTGTAAGCTTTGAAAAAGGAACACTCGATGGAAAATATAAACAATCAGTATAAAGTTGTAATTCAAGAATTTTATAGGCTTATGATTGATAGTCATAATATTGCTGATATTAAAATAGGTGATGACAAGTGGACATTAAAAGAAATGGTTGGGCATTTAATTGATTCAGCATCCAATAATCATCAACGATTTATTAGGCTTCAGATTGATAAAAGAATAGATTTGCCGGGGTATGAAGCAGAAGAATGGAATAGTAAAACTAAAGTAACTACATTTGACTATATAAATCTTGTAAATCTATGGAAACTTTATAATGACTATTTGATTCATATAATTGAAGTAATGGATCCAATGAGTTTAAAGAATGTTTGGGTGAGTTCAAATGGAGAAAAAGAACTGCAATATATAGTTAAAGACTACTTTAGCCACATTATGTGGCATGAAGCTTTATTTAAAGAAAGAATGGAAGAGATAAAAAGAAGAAACATAACACCCGCTTCAACCTGACAACGCTATTGTCACGCTTCTTGCGAAATTCTGTAAAGTAGGAGCGGCAACGTAAAGTGGTGCAAGAATCGCGCCAATGGACGCGTTGCAGGTTAAGCGAAATGTTGGACGGACGCGCTATACGCGCGCAAAAAAGATAATGCAATCGCCTGTTTTTATATGTAAACTATTTATTAGCAAAGGAATTATAAGGCAAATAGTAGAAGAAAAATAATCCACAATCTATAATCCTTGCTTTAGTTGTAACAGCATTAATTATAATTTCTTCTATGTTTTTGATGAAAGGAATTTCTGTTGAGACTTCAGCTGAATCATTAAGGATCAAAGGACTATATGGAACAGAAATATTATATAGGGATATTGAAGAAATAAAAGTATTAGATACTATACCAATATGGGGCTTAAAAACGAATGGAATAAACTTAGGGTTTATGAATATAGGAATGTTTACGTATAAGGAATTAGGGAAAGTACGACTGTTTGAGATTAAGAAAGAGAAGCCTTATATTTTAATTGTAAGAAAGAAAGAAAAGATTGTTTTAGGATTAGGAAAAGAGAAGAACGAAGAGATTTATAGAATTGTTGAAGAAAAGATCAAAAGCAAATAAGAATGAAGACGTCCAACACCTGCTTCGACCCTATAACGCTATTGTCACGATTCTTGCTAATCGATGTAAAGCAGGAGCTACAACGTAAAGTGAAGCAAGAATCGCGCCAATATACGCGTTAAGGGTCAAGCCAATGTTGGACTGATTAAGATCTAATTACTTACAGATTGCCGACAGAAAAGGAAAAAACATGGGCGGAACTGAAAGAAACCAAATATACAAAGGTCTTGAAGTAATGATTGTTTTAAAGAATGATCAGGTCACAGGCAAATTAACTAGAGGGATAGTTAAGGATATATTAACTAATTCAATGAATCATCCTCATGGTATTAAGGTGCGACTTGAGAGTGGAGAGGTTGGTCGTGTTAAGGAGATTGTATCAAACAATGAATGAGCAAATAAATAATCCGCTTCATGGAATAACTTTAGAACAAATTGTAGAATATCTTGTTGAGCATCTTGGATGGGAAAAGATGAATAGAAAGGTAGAAATAAACTGCTTTTATAGTCATCCAAGTATAAAATCCAGTTTAAAGTTTTTGAGACATACACCATGGGCAAGGAATAAAGTAGAAATGCTCTATCTGGAGACAATTTCAAAAGTTGAAGAAAAAGAATAATCCGAATAAAATAGGGTAACAATATTTTAATAGTTAAAGAAAAAAGAATAAATAAGAACAGTCCAACACCCGCTTCAACCTGACAACGCTATTGTCACGCTTCTTGCTGATCAACGTAAAGTAGGAGCTACAACGTAAAGTGGTGCAAGAATCGCGCCAATGGACGCGTTGCAGGTTAAGCGAAAATGTTGGAAGGACGCTAGCGCGCAGCATTTAGAAGAAAATAGGGCTTATCAGAGTAAGCATAGAAGAATCAAACATTTGAAAGGAGACAATGGCTTTGGTGAATCTTGTCATTACTCACGATAAACCTGATGTTAACTGGAAAGAACAAGAGCAAATATTTAAGCAAGAAGCAAAAGTGCTCTGGAACCTACAGAAGAAAGGTGTTATTCGAAGTATATGGTTCACGAAGAATACACGAGAAGCAATTCTGATTATAGAAGCAGAAGATACAATAAGAACAAAAGAGATTGTTGACACATTTCCTCTAGTAGAAAATGGTTTAATTTCCTATGATATTGTTGAATTGATAGCATATGATGGCTATGAAAGACTATTCATATGAAGAAAGAATAAGTTGATATAGAGTAAAGAGAAGATCATTTACGAAGAGCAAATCCATTTGCAAAAGAAAAACATCATATAGAGAATATAGAAGAGAAGACTTCCAACACCTGCTTCAACCCTATAACGCCTTTTGTCATGGTTTTTGCGAGAAGATCACGCAAAAACCACGCCAATCCTTCGCTTCGCTCAGGAGCAGGCGTTAAGGGTTAAGCCAATGTTAGGCAGACGCGCTTACGCGCGCGCAAGATAAATCAATATAATTACAGTAATTATGCTGCAACTATGAATTATAAAATGCTCTTGACAAATAGATGCAATGTGAATACTATTGAAGCAAGAGGTGCTGATATGGCAAAGACTATTACCGTAAGGCTTGATGAAACAAGCTATGATATATTCAAAAAAGCAGCAGAAGGACAGAAGAGAACTATCTCAAACTATCTTGAGTACGCTGCTTTAAACTTTACTGTTAATGAATCAATTGTTGATGATGAAGAGATGAAAGAAATACTAACCTTTGAGAAAGATCTTAAGAAAGGATTAAAAGATATCTCTGCAGGAAGGTATAAAGTAATTGCCTAAATATAAAATTGCAGAGACTGAAACTTTTGAAAAGAAGATCTGTACTCAGAAGTACAAATTCTTATATAAGAAGATCAAAGAATACATATATCCAATATTAAGAGAGAATCCATATTTTGGATCAAATATAAAGAAATTAAAAGGCGAGTATAAAGAACTCTATCGATATAGAATTGGGGACTACAGATTATTTTATAAGATTTCAGAAGAAACAGTAATAATATTCATAATTGATATAGAAAATCGTAAAGATGCCTATAAATAAAGGCAAAATTGCCTAACAAATGCTTCAACCCTATAACGCCTTTTGTCATGGTTTTTGCGAGAAGATCACGCAAAAACCACGCCAATCCTTCGCTTCGCTCAGGAACAGGCGTTAAGGGTTAAGCCAATGTTAGAATTACCTATTAAGATTACATAAAAACATAGGA
>Ga0074195_1002874_pt1 | contig 17607 bp, 15 predicted proteins | sample EPASupsiteHSE623_FD_64525 | JGI IMG/M metagenome (GOLD analysis project Ga0074195, IMG submission 64525) | Bioremediated contaminated groundwater from EPA Superfund site, New Mexico - Sample HSE6-23 | ecosystem: Environmental > Aquatic > Deep subsurface > Groundwater > Contaminated ...
CTCTCAACATGTGGAACTCCCTCCGGGTTAGCATCTACACAACTCCTGAGTATCGACCTCAGGAATTTGCAGGTGAGGAATTTTACTTTGCCACTATTGAGGAATTTGAGATTGCCATTGACATATACTACTATAATGAGCACCTGTTATTACATCCAGATGGTTGTTGTTGTGTACAATCTCACCCATCACTCAACCGATGGACTATCATTATGGCTTTTTGCCTTCCCGTACCCTCATTCTATTCCAGGTGCAATGGAAGGCATTGGCTACGCATTTATGTGTCTGTCTCTCATTTCTGCATCAAGGCTTTTTTCTGCGGACAAGCTTTCAAAATGGATTAATCGGTCGTTTCTGCTTTCGGGCCTCAGCGGATTTATCATTTTTACAAACCCTCTAATCGCCTTGCCTCTGAGCATTACCTTGATTGTTGCCGCTACAAACGCAATCATTCTATTCAGTTCTATGATTCTTGCGTCCATTTGGTTTAAACGATCTCTCCAGGAACGGTAGCATGAAAATGATATACTTAGCAGATTGGCAGAAGATTATCTTATCGATCCAAAAAAGGATATGTAGTCCCGAAAGTATTTCGCACACGTTTAACCCCTGACCCCGTAACACGGGTTATGAAATTGGACCACCGCAAGATTCATTGGATTATCCGTTAAATGCAGAAAGGGGTGACTACAAAGCAGATTGCACTGGATATGAAGATATCGCGCAGGAGAGCCAAACAAATCTGGAAAAGCTATGCAGAGAGCAAGCAGGAACCTGCAATCGGCGAGAACATGGGTCGCCCCAAGAAGCCTTTTGACGAACGCGAGTCACAGGTCGTTGGCGAAGGGTATCGGCCTTATAGATTTGGGGCTCGGATGTTGGAGGTCGCTGTAAGAAAGGTGTTTGAGATCCGCATCTCCCACAACCGTATTCACATGCATCTCAAGGCAGCGGGCCTGGCTCATGAAGATCCGAAGAAACAGAAGCGCCGCAAGTGGGTTCGGTACGAGCGTAAGCATAGTTTGTCCGCAGGACATATCGATTGGCATGAATCAGGTTGGTCGGATCTCAAGGTTTGCGTTATCATTGATGACGTATCAAGTATGATCCTTGCCGGCGGGGAGTTCACGAATATCAATACCGAGAACAGCAAGTCGGTAGTGGATGAACTTGTTGAAAGATACTGGTGGCTCTGCCCCATGCGAGAGCTTATTTTGGATCATGGTGCTGAATTTGGTGCCCATCGCATTCATGAAGACGGAACGTAGGATAGCGAATTCAAGAAACACCTTGAAAAACATGGTATAAAGCCAATCCTGGCGAGGGTTAAGCATCCTCAGACAAATGGAAAGCTAGAACGATGGTTTGGCGAGTATAAGAGGCATCGATTAGCTTTTTCTTCATTTGAGGAGTTTAGGGAATGGTACAACAATAGGCCGCACGGAAGTCTGGAGTTTGAACATCTTGAAACCCCTGAAATGACGTTCAGGAGAAAGATGCGCCTGGAGATGTATTTTGCTATTGGCCACAGGTTGTTTGGACTATGATAGGATATGTGAATTATTCACACGAAATGAAATCAGAGCAGGTGCGAAATACTTTCAGGACTCTACACGTCAGTCCCTAAGTCCAAAGCATGATATACCCCAAGAGATTTGTACTGGACATGGATGTCTTGCAGGGTATTTTTTTGGGCATAATGCAGGGGGTATTCGAGTGGCTCCCTATAAGCAGCGAAGGCCAGACAATGCTTGCTATGATCCATTGGCTAGGAATATCTCCAGATAAAGCCCTTTCCTACTCGATTTATCTTCACCTGGGCACAATGTCAGCAGTCCTGATACGATTCAGACAAGAATTTTACAGGATGATCACTGAGATAGACTCCAAATTGACACGAACGGTGATCGTCTCAACCATCGCTACCGGCATCACAGGCATTCCTTTATATCTGCTCTTTAAGGAGAGCTTCACGGGTGGGAGAGAAGCTACTTTGCTCATTGGTGCTCTGCTCATAGCGTCCGGCCTGTTGCTCAGGTTTAAAGGATCAGGAGTGAAGGCTTTGGAGGATATGAGCTTGGTAGATATGATCACGCTGGGCCTTGCCCAGGGATTTTCCATATTGCCTGGCGTATCCAGATCAGGAACCACTCTGACAGTGCTGCTCATGAAAGGCCTCAAACAGGATGATGCGTTGGCTTTATCGATCATCATCAGCGTCCCGGCAGTTTTAGGTGCCATTGTGTTGGACCCCTCCCTGGCAACCATCCCTTGGACGACAGCCGCCGCCATGCTGTTCACATCCCTGACAGTGGGGTACCTGACCATGGATCTATTGATAAGGTTTGCAAAAAAGATCAACTTCTCGGGCTTCTGCCTGGTCGTGGGGCTGATGACTTTGTTGCTGGCCCTATGGTTCTAAACAATTGTCAAAGAGGTAACGGAATAATAATGACCATAGCAAATAAGCATCTTTCTGTCGTAGTGCCTGGGAAGACGGCGTGCCTGCTGGTTATATTTATTATAATTTTATTAATAAAATCATTCATCTCATTGAAGTTTGAGTCTCCCTGGGTCTACAGGGACGAGATGATTTATGCCGAGATGGCGGAAAATATTTTAAATTCGAGTGACAACAGCCTCCCACCGTTATATCCCCTTCTATTGTCTCCTGGGTACGCCTTTTTCGCAGATAAGTCAATCATTTATCACATAATGTTGTTGATAAACGGTATCATAAATACATCCGTCCTATTCCCATCCTATTTCATTATGAGAAAATACTGCAGTGAGAGCTATTCGCTGGCAAGTTCCGTCGCTATTGCATTATTGCCTTCAATCGTCGCCTACAACTTCTCATTGATGTGCGAAAACCTGTTCGTACCCTTATTCCTCTTCAGCATATGGTTCTTGCTTGAGGCTTACCAAACCAAAGACAGATTATGGATAATAGCGGCAATTCTCTCAGTAATATTTCTATTCTTCACCAAGCATAGCGGTTTATGCATGGCTATTGGCCTGACAATGTCAGGACCATATTTTATTTTTACAAATTATAGTTATTCATCATTTAAGAAATCAGTCTCCCAGAAACGCATCATATTCGCAGCATCTCTTTTGCTGATTGCCGGTATGATAATATATGGAATCGGTATTAGCAAATTGAATATAATTGAGTACTTGGCGTATCAGTTGGAGCGGTTTGGGTTATATTTAGACTATTTCTTTAATATATTTTTAAATTTGAAAACCTTACAGGAATTTTCAATTTGGCTCTTGCACGAGCTGGAATATCTGATGATTTCATCTTATTTTGTTGTATTTCTGGCAGCAGGAGCATTTTGCATTGCTATTTTTAATATTATCAGGAGCCACGCTGCAAATGCTACAAATCGTGAGGGCTTTGCTAAACTGAGAAGCGATAGCGCACTTAAGTCAGTAATCATTTACTTTATCGTCTCGGGCATCTCACTGGTCATGGCAGTAGTCATCTTTATGCATCAGATGATATCAGGACTTCCAGAAGGCTATTCGAGTCAACTCCTGCATTACAGTGACGATTTTCAGCTCGTTGGAAGGTACATAGATCCACTTGTCCCGGCGATATTCCTTTTTGGCCTCATGGGTCTGCACAATTTAGATGTCAAAAGGATGGGGACCAAATTCAAAGTTATCTCAGCATTCATCCTAACGTATCTGGCCACATCCATCTTATTTGCCATGACGTTTCCGTTTAAAAATCAATTCAATACAGATCCGATATCCTATCTGAGATACCTGGAATCCCTGATGCCACCGTGGGCAGTAGTCCCCACCATTATGGCCCCTTTCTTAGTCGGATTATACATCACACTATACCACCGCAGATACCGCTACCTGCTATTGTTGATTATTATAATATATTCTGCAGCCGCATCTGCGTATACAGTTCAGTGGCAGATCGCCACCTCAAAGGAATACGGCGACCAGAATCAGATCGGATTATACCTGGAAAAATATTCAGAGGAAGGCTCGCGGATTCTCATGGATGGTGAGGACGACCGTAGAGACTGGCTTATGCTGCCTTTCAGCAAATTCTGGTCAAGGGGAGACGTGGGCACCTATAGCACTGCAAAAGACCCCTCCGGAGTCAATACAGACTACGCAAAAAAAAGCAGCTACATTATATCCTCCAAGGTCCTGCCATATGAACCGGTTGCTTACTCAACGAGAGGATACATACTATACAAACCTGTTTTGTTCAAACCTGAAGAGATGTCAAGCATACCAGACGACTCTGATAATGCCAATGGAGAAACGAATATGACTCTACGGGCTCTGCCAACCTCAGGCTTTCACGCAGCGGAATCGTGGTCAGGGATCCAGACGCGCTGGATGCAGGAAAGCGCAACCCTTGCGATCTTCTCGCCAGATAGTCGCTTTGTTTCCCTGAGCTTCTGGGCTTCAAGCTTCCATCATCCACGTATCATTGAGATCCTTGTTGGAAACAAGGTCGCTGCAAGCAGAACAGTTCCCACAGACTTTGTCATTGTGGCAGCCTTCATTAAACTTAAGCCGGGCGGCAACGCCGTGCGGCTACGTGTCCCCGAGGGATGCGAGCGGCCAAGGGACATGGCAGATCTGAACAGCCCGGATCCGCGATGTTTGAGCATCGCAATTCAGGACATCAAGATTTTCAAGCAGAATCCATCCTCCCCAATTGTCTATCCATCCAAGGGCTTTTACCCACCTGAATCATGGTCAGGCATCAGAACATTTTGGATGCAGTCTGACGCTGAATTGGCCTTCACCTCTGCCAGCAATCGTACTGCAAAGTTGAGCCTGCGAGCCCAGAGCTTGAGCCGCCAGCGCACAATCGAGATCATCGTTGGAAATGAGACGAAGGCAAATGCAACTGTTCCACTAAGCTTTGCAGATGTGACAGTTCCGGTCGCTGTCACCAAAGGCAAGAGCATTGTGCAGCTACATGTCCCAGAGGGCTGCGAGAAGCCGTGCGACAGACCTGGATCGCATAGCTCCGACTGCAGGTGCTTGAGCATAGCGGTGCAGAATGTGAGCATATCTTGAGACAAGGACATCAGAGGATTCCTAAAACCCCTGATTTTGCCACAACAGCGAGCCAGATACGATATCAGCGAGATTTCTTGCTCTATAAAATAGGGGTTTATAGGAATCCTCATCAGGAATGCTTGATAAAATTGGAGTATGTGTTTAGCTCCTCTGAATGGCTTGATAGAAGCTGGTTTCAGTCAATAATAGGCACGAAGAAGAAAATCTCTGCTGGGCCGAAAAATGATATCAATAGCCTGAATTGCCCGAAATTTGCTTACGGGAATAAGCTGAATAACGATCTGCAAAATAGGCTCATTGATACTGATTAAAATGAGCTAAACACATACAAATAGGACAATATTTATAGGGAAGGGGGCCAGGGGTAGAGAAAACCTTGGTCTTCAGGCCAGGGATGAATCGGTCCCCTGGTGAGATATCTATATATATAGTTAGCAGTTCATTAACCGGGCATGGAAGTTAAATCCACAAGGCATAGTAAGTATAACATAAACTACCATCTGGTTTGGATCCCCAAAAATAGGGGGCCCATATTAACTGGAGATGTAGCCCAGCACCTTGAGGAGATCTTCCATATCATTGCAGATAAAAAGGAAGTCGAGATACTGAGTTTGGAGATCATGCCTGATCATATTCATCTGTTTGTATCATCCCCTCCACAGCACTCACCCTCCCTGTTAATCAACTGGTTCAAGGGGATCAGTTCCAGGATGTATAACTACTGCTGTAGTTTCCAAGTTTTTGATTTTGCATATAAGATAAAGCGCCAAAGTAGATATCATGTTATTAAATTGCATAATATTAACTATAATAGGATATAATCACCAATCCCGTATGCTAAAAAGAAATCCTATATATAAAGGTGACGGACTGGACGAAAAACTTGGAAAGTACAGTAACTACTGGTACAATGAAGTCCACATAAAATGGACTAATTCATACTACGTAGGCACTGCTGGAACTGTCACAGCAGAGACGATCACGAAATATATTGAGGAACAAAAATCAAAATGAAGACTGCCTACAAGTTCAGGATGTATCCTAACAAGCAACAGGAGTCCATGTTAGACGTTGCTCTTGAAACATGCAGGCACCTCTACAATACGGCTCTAGCCGATAGGAAGAACTGCTATGAACTTGAAGGCATCAACAGATCCTACGAGGATCAGGCTGCCACGTTAACCCTTGAGAAGAAAGAAGGCAAGTGGCAGGGAGTCTTTTCCCAGGTCTCTCAGGACGTTTTGAAGAGAGTAGATAAAGCCTTCAACGCTTTCTTCCGAAGGGTCAAAGCGGGAGAGAAACCAGGATACCCCAGATTCAAAGGACATGGATGGTACAAGTCGTTCACATACCCCCAAGCAGGTTTCAAGCTTGACGGATCGAAGCTGACTCTCTCCAAGATTGGATCTATTCGGATCTTCAAGCATCGCGAGGTAGAAGGCAGGATCAAGACCTGTACCATCAAGAAAGACCTTCTTGGGCACTGGTATGCCGTCCTGGTGACTGAAATCGAGGATATCCCTGTGGTTGAGCCTAAGATTACCATCGGTGTAGACGTTGGACTTAAGAGCCTGGTTGCTCTTTCAACTGGCGAGACCGTTGAATATCCACAGTACTACGTCCAAGCTGAGGAAAAGCTTGCAGTAGCCCAAAGGAACCTCTCCCGGAAGAAAAAAGGATCGAGCAATAGAAAGAAGGCAAAGGCCAAAGTCGCTAAGCTCCATCAGACGATCCAGCACCATCGAGATGAATTCCTGCATCAAGTATCCAGAAAGCTTGTAGATTCAGCCGACCTAATTGTATTCGAGAACCTTAATATTTCAGGTATGCTCAAGAATTATCAGCTAGCAAAGCATATCCAAGACCACGCATGGGGCAAACTAATCCAGTTCACTCAAAGCAAAGCTGCAAAGGCTGGCAAAGTAGTAGAGCTGGTAGATGCAAGATATACTTCACAGAAATGCTCCCAGTGTGGTATTCTAGTTCCTAAGACTCTGGCAGATCGTGTCCATCACTGCCCAAAATGTGGACTTGAGATGGACAGAGATCTAAATGCCAGCATAAACATACTCACCCTGGGACTCAGGGGAAGAGCCTCTAGAGACATTATAAAAGCAGGTCCGTGAAGGAGGAAGCTCTGGACTTCAGGCCAGAGAGGAAGTCACCAATGCAGCACGGCTTAAGCAGGACTGCATGGTTGACACGGTTACAAATCCAAAATATTTGCCTCAAGCAAGATGAGGGACCCGAATGATCGACGAGAATTTCTACCGCGCCTTTGAGGATCGTCATCGTGGAACGAGAGAGACGATTAAATCTCGCTTGAGAGTCTATTTGCCCATTATCAGACCACTATTAGCATTTGATTCAGAATGCAAAGTTGCAGATCTGGGCTGCGGGAGAGGAGAATGGCTGGAGCTGATGGCAGAAGCAGGATTTGAAGCTCATGGAGTTGACCTTGATGAAGGAATGCTGGATGATTGTCGTGAAAGAGGGCTTTCGGCCTCGAAAGAGGATGCATTCACATATCTGCGGGCTTTGTCGGACGAAAGCATTGCAATTGTTTCCGGATTTCATCTTGCTGAGCATCTTTCCGTCGATTATTTGCATAATCTTGTAAGAGAATCACTTCGCGTTTTAAAGCCAGGCGGACTTCTGATTATGGAAACGCCTAATGCAGAAAATCTGATTGTCGGCGCAAATAATTTTTATATGGACCCCACACATAAGCGACCAATACCACCATTATCATTCTCATTTTTGATGGAGTTTTATGGTTTTGCTCGCATAAAGATCCTGCGTCTTCAAGAATCTGCCGAACTCACCAACTGTGAAAAGGTCCAGATGATGGATGTAATTGCAGGAGCAAGTCCGGATTATGCAGTCGTTGCGCAAAAGAGCGATATTGCAGAGCACATGAGCCTTTTTGATTCTGCTTTTTCCAGAGAATATGGATTGACCCTGGAAGTCCTGGCCAGTCGATATGAAAAACGCATATCCGATCTCGAAAGACGCTTATCAGATCTCGAACGCGAGCATCTTGCAGTATATAACAGCCGATCCTGGCGAATTACAGCTCCGCTGCGCGCGGCTTTCGATTTGCTGCAGAGAGCACAAGGAAAGATCTCACCTGACGTTGGGACTGCCTCAGAGCCTCATTGGGATATAACCAATAAGATAACTTCAACGTTATCATCCATTCCGCAAAACACCATGCGATACATCAAAGGTCTGGCTAGCCCATTCTTCGTGGCTCTGATTCATTTTGCCATGGCCCACCCTGAATTGAAAGCAAAGGCCCTGGCCATATTGAGCAGATATCCAGAGGTTACGGCATGGCTATATAGGTTTGCTGCTGCTAAAGGAATAATCTCCGGCGGCTCAATTGCGCATATATCACCAAGGCAGACTTTAGAGCCATTAGGGCTTACAGCTAGCTCTCAGGCCATCTATTCCGATCTGAAAGAGGCCATAGAACTACACCGGGGTAGCTCTTGATGCGTATTGTCATTGACTTGCAGGGGGCACAAGCAGAAAACCGTTTTCGCGGCATAGGGCGCTATTCACTCTCTTTTGCCAGGGCCATTGCCAGGAACCGGGGTGAGCACGACGTGCATTTGGCCCTCAACGGCCTCTTTTCTGAGACAATTGAGCCAATTAGGGCATCATTTGAGGGCTTGCTTCCTCAAGAAAATATCCACGTGTGGTATATTCCAGGACCGGTCTGTCAACGCGAGCCAGGAAACGCCTGGCGTCGTGAGGCTGCGGAGACTATCCGCGAAGCATTCCTTGCTAGCCTGCAGCCAGACATGGTTCTCGTTCCCAGCCTATTCGAGGGCCTGGTTGATGATGCAGTGACGAGCATTGGAAGGCATTCGAAGATCATCCCTACTGCAGTCACGCTTCACGATCTGATACCATTTATCTATCAAGAGCCATATCTTGCGAATCCAGCAATAAAGAGCTGGTACTTGAAAAAGATAGATCATTTGCGTCGTGCAGATATTTTGCTGGCAATATCCAATTCCACTGCTAACGATGCCGTGAACTATCTTGGCATTCCAGAAGACTCGATTGTAAATGCCTCAGAAGATACTGATAGTCATTTCAGTTTGAGGGAGATTTCTGCTGAAGAAGAATTGAGTTTGAGGAAAAAATACGGACTCGTTCGTCCCTTCATCCTATACACAAGCGGGATTGATTATCGCAAGAACAATGAGAGATTGATCCGTGCTTTTGCTCTTTTGCCAAAGGATATACGCCAATCTCATCAGCTTGCCATAGTATGTTCGATACAGCCGGACAGCAAGAGCATGCTTGAAAAGTTAGCTCGACAGCATGGACTCGATGCCGATGAGGTTATTCTTACCGGCCACGTCCCTGAGGAAGATCTGGTTCTTCTTTATAACCTGTGCAAGCTTTTTGTATTCCCATCATTGTATGAGGGATTTGGCCTGCCGGTCGTGGAAGCTATGCGCTGCGGCGCGCCGGTGATTGGTGCCAATACGTCCAGCCTTCCGGAGGTAATTGGCAGAGACGATGCCCTGTTTGACCCAAATTCGGAGGACGCCATTGCGGCAAAGATCACCCAGGTGCTGACAGATCCTGCATTTCGCGATGATCTTATTCGTCATGGCACAGATCATGCTAAAAAGTTTTCCTGGGATGGAAGTGCCAAGAAGGCTATCGCAGCTTTTGAGCTATTTCATGCCAAGCGACAACAGAACCATAATAGAGATATATTGCTTGCTCGACGCCCAAAGCTGGCCTATGTCTCGCCTCTGCCGCCCGCGCATAGCGGCATAGCTGATTACAGTGCAGAATTGCTTCCTGAATTGGCCGTCTACTATGATATCGAGGTGATCACCGCCCAACCGGACGTGTCTGATCAATGGATCAGAGCTTGCCTGCCAATTCGTTCTGTCGAGTGGTTTGTCAAGAATGCTCGCAGATATGATCGGGTGATCTATCACTTCGGAAACTCGGCTTACCATGTGCATATGTTTGAGCTTTTGGAGCGTTTTCCCGGTTTAGTGGTATTGCACGATTTCTTCTTAAGCGGCATCCAAGAGCATCGCGAGATCTATAACCTTGCTCCGAATGCCTGGACACGCGCGCTCTATAGCTCCCACGGCTATGCAGCCGTGAGAGAGCGTTTTCATGCAAGGGACAGGACTGGTGTTGTCTTCAAGTACCCGTGCAACTTCGATGTCCTCCGCCAGGCAGTGGGCGTAATAGTTCATTCTGCTTATTCGGTTCGTCTGGCATCGAAGTGGTATGGAAATGAGATGGGAGATGACTGGTCTGTCATTTTACATTTGCGTATTCCTGCCAGAGACATTGACAAAAGAGAAGCGCGAAAAGATCTCGGACTGGATCCAGATGATTTTATTATTTGCAGTTTTGGTTTGTTGGGTCCTGCTAAACAAAACCATAGGCTTATCCATGCATGGCTGAGCTGCAGCCTCGCACAAGATCCCCATTGCAAACTGATATTTGTCGGGGAAAACGACGACGGTGACTATGGCAGGCGAATAATTGACGCCATCCGCCAAAGCGGTATGGGAGATCGCATTCGCATAACCGGCTGGGCAGATACGGATGCATTCCAGAATTATCTTGGAGCCGCAGATCTGGCTGTACAGCTTCGCACGCTCTCCCGCGGCGAGACATCGGGGACGGTCATTGATTGCATGAATCACGGCCTGGCCACGATTGTCAATGCGAATGGCTCCAATGCCGAGCTACCGCAGGACGCAGTCTGGATCTTGCGTGATGAGTTCGAGGATTCAGAGTTGATCAAGTCCCTGGAGACACTGAGAAACGATGATGATAGACGCCGATCCCTGGGCGCGCGGGCACGCGAGGAGATCCTGACCCACCACGCGCCTCGGATTTGCGCTCTGCAGTATGCACAGGCCATCGAATCCAGTTATGCATCAGGAAAAATGAACAGGAGAATATTGGTTGATGCACTGGCAAGACTGGATAATACGTCTGTAGTGGATGGTGATATCATTGCCCTGGCTTCAGCGATCGCCCAAAATCTGCCAAATAAGCAGCCATCTCGCCAGCTTTTTGTTGACATCTCAGAACTCGTACAAAGGGATGTCAAGAGCGGAATCCAGCGCGTAACTCGAAGCATCCTTAAGGAATTGCTATGCAATCCGCCAGACGGCATCAGAGTGGAACCAGTCTATGCGACCGAGGATCATCTCGGCTACTACTATGCAAGAAAATTTGCCCTAGCCTTCCTGGAATGTCCTGCAGTCGTCTTGGATGATGCTCCCATCGAGGCTTATCCCGGCGATATCTTCCTGGGCCTCGACCTGCAACCACTGGTTGTGCCCAAACAGCTGGATTATTTGAAGTTGCTACACAATCGATATGTTCAGATCTACTTCGTGGTGCATGATCTTCTTCCAATCACATTGCCTGAGGCTTTTGGGAAGGGCGATGATGCGAAACATGCCACATGGCTTAATGCAGTTGCCAGCTTTGACGGAGCGCTATGCGTCTCTCAGACGATAGGAGATACGCTAAAAGAGTGGCTTGACTCAAATGGCCCTAAACGCCTTCGCCCATTCAAAATCGGATGGTTCCATCATGGTGCAGACGTCGAAAACTCTGTGCCGACTCATGGCCTCCCGGAGAATGCAAAACAGGTCCTTGATCTGCTTTCTGCCAGTCCAAGCTTCCTCATGGTAGGCACCATCGAGCCGCGCAAATGTCATGCACAGACCCTCGCCGCCTTTGAACAGATCTGGCTTCAGGGTGCAAATGTCAACCTCGTCATCGTCGGCAATCAAGGCTGGATGGTAGATGAGCTTTTGAGGGACATACGCAATCACCCTGAACTTGGCCACAGGTTGTTCTGGCTCGAAGGCATCAGCGACGAATACCTGGAGCGGGTTTATGACGCATCTGTCTGTCTCATCGCAGCGTCTGAAGGCGAAGGCTTCGGCCTGCCGCTAATCGAGGCCGCACAGCACAGGCTTGCCATCATCGCCCGCGATATCCCCGTATTTCATGAGGTAGCGGGCGAGCATGCGTACTATTTTTCCGGGCGCGATCCGGGTGACCTCGCAGCAGCAGTGCAGGAATGGCTGGCGCTGTACCAATCCGGCAAGCATCCAAAATCTGATGGCATGCCCTGGCAGACCTGGAGGCAGAGCACAAAGCAGCTCTTGAATGTCATCCTGAATGATCAGTGGTATATCGAATGGATGCCATGAGGCGGATGATGCGAGGTCCGGATTCAACCATCCACCGCACGCATTTTTACTGTCGTACTGCCCAGCTACACGGTATGGCAATTGAGCCGTCATCGCCGCTTGTCGGCACCACCTCAAATGAGTAATGCTTATCGATCCAATCGTAAGTGGTTTTATAGTCAAGGCTCTGAGCTGCAATGCTGATAAGATACCTCCCGGAGAGCATTGGGATGCAGTCAATTAGCAGATCGATATGGCCGCCGCCCTTTCCCACGGAGAGCGGCACCCTCCTGATCTTGGTGTTTGTTCCAAATATGTGACGACCATCATCTGAATGAATTGCAATGCCAAAAGTGATATCTGATATAGCCTCAGCTGCGTGGTAATGTATTCGTATAACCATCGGGTCCATAGAGTTAAATCTGGTGCAATTCGCTCCAGATTTGTTCAGGAACTGCACATCCGTTATGGTCACACACCCATTGCCCCACCGATTGGTGCGGGACTGCCCATCCTCAGATTCGTCTGAGCTGCTCTTCGTCTCAGACCTGCAATAGACGTATTTATCCAGTACCTCTCCGGTCTCACCGAATGCTCGCTCTTCGCCACCGCCTAAAAGCAGCGTTCTGTCGCAAAACCGCCTCACTGCCCCAAGATCATGGGAGACGAAGAGTATGGTCACACCCTCTTTTCTGTAACGGTTGAATACATCAAAGCACTTCTGCTGAAACTCCATGTCCCCAACGGCCAAAACTTCATCCACCAGAAGTACATCGGGATCGGTCTGAATGGCTGTTGAGAAAGCCAGACGCACCTGCATCCCTGAAGAGAGGTTCTTCAGCTTGGTATCCTCGAACTTATGCAGACCGGCGAATTCTATCACGTCATCGGTCCTCTCTCGGATGTCCCTGCTTGAGATCCCCATGACTGTGGCATAGACGCCAATGTTCTCGCGTGCTGTGAGGTCCGGCTGGAAGCCAACCCCAAGCTCCAGAAACGGTGTCATCTTGCCCACTACCTTGATTGTCCCCTTGCTGGGCCGCAGGATGTTGGCTATGATCTTGAGCAATGTGCTCTTGCCTGAACCGTTATCGCCAATTATGCCGACGCATTCGCCCTCATCAACCCTGAAGCTGACATCCTTGAGCACAGTAAACGTCTCGTATCTGTTCGGCCTCATGATACCCACAAGGTTCTCGAAGAGAGTCGTCCTTCTTTCATGAGGGATCTTGAAGGTCTTCCAGAGGCCTTCGACCTCCACCGTCGTGGACAATCAGATCGCCTCCGCAAATTTCGGCTCAAGCCGGTCGAAGATGAAGTAGCCTATCAAGAGCAGAACTACCGTTGATACAAAGATATATGCCAGACTGGATGGCTCAGGAGGTATCTGGTATAAGGTGCAGTTTCTCATTGAGATGATGATATGGGCGATGGGATTGAGCATCACAATCCATCGAATCTTTTCGGGAAATATGGTTATGGGATACAATATTGGGGTGGCAAAAAATCCTATCTGGACTATGACCCGCCAGATAAACTGAACGTCTCGGAAATAGACATTCAGCGCAGAAATGGCCAGAGATACGCCTAAAACAATCAGAAGCTCCAGGAGCAATAGCAATGGAAAGTAAGCGACAGTCCAACCAGGCAAGACTCTACTGCCCACCAGGAATAGTATGAAGACTATGAACTCCAGAAAGGTCATCATCAATGCCATGATGCATGTGGATATGACCAATATGTCCCGTGGGAAGTAGATCTTTTGCACGAGGCTTGGCTTTCCCACAATGCTCCAAATGCTCAATGACGTGCCCCGGTCCACGAAGTTCCAGAGGATTATTCCGAGGAGTAAAAAAAGCTGATAGTGCTCCACCTGTATTTTCATCAAGTTGCTGAAGACCTCAAAAAGCACGACCAGCATGAGCAGTGGTTCGAGCAGCGACCAGAAGAATCCAATTGCAGAACTCTTGTAACGCAGCTTAAAATCGCTCCAGGCCAACTTGATTATCAGCTCTCTATAGCACCACAGCTCACGAAAATGTTTTAAAGATAGCACTTCAATGCACCTATTATTATGAAGATGGCAAGATTTGGCGGATCTTTTTTATAAATTCAGGCGTATCGAATTCGAGGGCACGCTTCTGGCAGCGCTCTTTATATCTCATAGGATCTCGGTCGATTTCTCGTACGGCTCTACTCAAGTTGTCTGCATTTGCTGCCACCAGCATACCCGTCTCTCCGTTTATTACCGTTTCCCTGAAGCCGCCCTCATTTACGGCCACCACCGGCTTTCCGCTGGCCATAGCCTCGAGAGGAGTCAGCCCAAAGTCCTCGTCAACTGCCGTGCATATTAATCCTCTGCACCTGGCATAAAGGTCCTTCAGTTCGTCCTCAGAGACCATGCCCCTCAGTTCTACGTTGTCAGGGATATCTTTTATGAGTCTCTCATAGTATTTGGCCGCATGGTCTCCGACCGAGTACCCACCAATAACAATCAGCTTGAGATGGGGCAGCCTCCGAAAGACATCGAACTGCATCTCCAACCGCTTCTCCGGGTAGATGCGGTTGACGGAAAGCCAGAAGTCGCCGCACTCTTTGAACCTGAATCTCCTGGCATCAACCGGCGGATTGATTACAGTCGATCTCCTGCCATAGGTATCGATGATCCTTTTCTCGACATTGCGGCTATTTGCAGCTATTCTGTCAATGTGTCTCACAGACATCTGGTCAAAGAACGTGTGACATCTGATCCAAGAGGAGGCCGCAAACCTGAGAGGTGCATTTGGCAGCTGTGAGATCATCTGCGTCCTCTGGTCATAGAAGACCCTTGCAGGAGTATGGCAATACCAAAGGTTGGGGCTATGTTTCCTTGCTGCGTAATGGGCCCAGTTGCCTGAGAATATGAAAAAATCATAGTTGTCAGAAAGGTCGCAGGCAGCAAACTTCCAGGAGGCAGAGATCTGACGAAGCGGTGGGACTTTGACGGTCTCGCCGAGGCTGATCAGGTTGATGTCTGTGTATCCGAGGGCAGAGAGGGCATCATCGTTTACGTCTGTGGTGACGAGATCAGCCTTCAATTCTCTAGCCAACAACAGGACGACTCTTTCGCCACCGCCGATGGACCCTACATAATCGTGAAATATGGCAATCTTCAATTTTGCCCCTCAAATCAAAAAAGAGAAATCAAGTGCATCTAAGGCGTTTTGTGCACCAACTGACCAATTCCGTCTTCAAGTGAGACCTTGGCGGAGAAGCCTAGAATCTCCCGGCATTTTGTGGTATCAGATAACGTGTCCTTTACGTAATTTTTTATTGGATTTTCAGTATATTTCGGCTTTATTCTGGTGCCAAGCTGTTGGTTGAGGATCTCAATCACATCATTGAAGCTGTAGGCTTTTCCCGTGCCCACATTCAGTATGCCGTGATAATCCGACTGCATAGCCAACCGGAGGGCTCGGACCAGATCCCGGACGTTCGTGAAGTCCCGGGTCTGCGTTCCGTCCCCGAAGATGACCGGCGTCTCGTTCTTTTGCATCTGCCACATGAACTGGCTGACCATGTTGGCATACTGCTTCTTGGCCTCTTCTTTCGGGCCGTAGACTGAAAAGAACCTCATGCCGGCTGAGCTGATGCCATAGAGCCCCCGGTAGAGTTCAGCGATCCTCTCCATAGCCAGGCGAGCCTCTGTATAATAGTCGGAAACCCGAATGACCATGTCCTCGCGATGAGGCGGCACCAGGCCGTTGTAGAGTGAGGACGACGAAGCATAAACCACTCTCGCCCCGCATTTTTTGGCCAGCTCGAAGACTGCAGTAAAGCCGTTGATGGCCTCGCCCATAAGATATGGATTATTCTTGTACATCGGCGACGATGATGGTATCCCCAGATGGCAGATCTTCTCCGGATGCAGGTCCAGGCCCGGCAGGTCATTGCAGCTAGCTTTGATCAGCTTCAAACTGCCCTTGAGACCCTCCAGATTGCCTGGGCTTCCTGTATGCATGTTATCCAGAACAACAACCTCTTCCCCCGCCGCCAAGAGCTCCTCCACCAGATTGGAGCCGATAAATCCCGCACCGCCTGTAACAAGTGTACTCATGATTATTCGCTTCCTAGAGATCTCTCGCTACTATATCCATCTGTCGAATCCTAATACAGAAAGCCATATCAGTCAAAGCTGATCACAGCGTCAAGCTCAGTTCTTGCTATCATCCATCCATGCTCAAGCTTTCGGATCTTCAGCCTCTCCAGCGACTGCACCAACATCTCCCGCGCTGCCTTGGCAGTACCATCATCGAAGAGCAACTTGCCCTCCAGGAGTGCGTCCACCACGAAGCCGGTCTTGGCTATGACCATGTCCTCTAACTCCTCAGGAGTCATCCAGATGTCCTGGATGCGGGCCGGAGAACGGAAGGGCGGCAGTTCGTCTCTTTTCTTCAACTCCGGCAATCCTGAAGCAACGACTATGATGTCTATATCGCTGTGATCTTTGGCATGGCCGCGAGCCACCGAGCCGAAGAGGATGACACTTTTTATTTCAATATCATTATTAAATTTTTCGAATTTGCAATTCAGAAGGCTGGCCAAATAGCTCTCGATCATCACCTCAAACATTGATCCATCCTCAATAACACGCCCTGCAACTCTTTCGCGCCAAGAGTGGAGAAAAAGCCATGTGCTGCTGCTAAAACCGTCTTCGATCGATCCATTATCTCACGAGCTTTGTCTTCGTCGTAAATCTCAGACGGCTTTATGATTCGGTCTCTTGTCTCCCAGCCATAGCGAGGCATGCTTCGTTGCTTCTCGATCGAAGCTGCATTGTCCGCCATGGCCAACAAAAATCCAATCTGGTCTTTGGAAAGGGTTAGATCTCGCGTTGTCTCAGGCCTATTCAATATCTCCCCCGCCAACAAATCAGATGGGAAGTGCGTTTTTTCATGAAAGATTCCAAAGAAGTACAGGACCGACTTCAGGAGCTTTTCTGCACATTGCTGCGAATGAAAAACGCTGCTTGGATATCTACTATCTCCAAAGTCCGCTAAAGCGTCCTGCATGTCATCAAGTGCCATCTCCAGCCAGTCTTTAGTCTTTTGAAGATTCTTCATAGTCTCTTCCCAAGATAGGTCATCTGCGCTATTTGTTATTATAGTTAATTCATGTCGAGAACTGCTAAATGCTGGCTTTTCCTTCATAAACACTCTCCGCCCGACGGCAGATCTCGTCCCAGTCGTATCTTCGGGCCGCCTCCATGCATTGCCCACGCATCCTTGTGCTCTTTTGATGAGCTAATAAAATCGCGTCAGACAGATCTTTTGCTGTTGGCGAG
>Ga0074195_1002875_pt1 | contig 17602 bp, 21 predicted proteins | sample EPASupsiteHSE623_FD_64525 | JGI IMG/M metagenome (GOLD analysis project Ga0074195, IMG submission 64525) | Bioremediated contaminated groundwater from EPA Superfund site, New Mexico - Sample HSE6-23 | ecosystem: Environmental > Aquatic > Deep subsurface > Groundwater > Contaminated ...
GGTCAGACAGGCGCAATTTGTTTCTGCGCGGCAATAAATAATTCGGGTGTCAAAATTGGCAGGGGAGTGTCACAGAATGTCACAACTGTTTGATTTGAGGACATAACTGACATGGCCGGCATAGATGATGGGCGTGATGAAAATTTGATTCTGGAGGACATTGAGCAGGTCGCTCGGCACTTCGGTAAGAGCCCTCGAACGGTCTACCGCTGGGTTGCCCGGGGAATGCCGGTGGAAGACGACGGCCGGTTCGACCTGAGGAAGATCTCAGTGTGGGTCAGGAAGCGGAAGGGGATGGGAGCGGCGGCCAGCGGCGGTGTTCGACAAGGGGCTCCGGAAGAAAGCCCGATGGATCTTGGCGAACCCATGGCTGATTCCTCTTTGAGTGAACAAAACGGCGGTCCAGATGAACAAAATGGCGTAACAAATGAACAAAGCGCCGTAACAAGGGGGCCCAAAGGGCAAATCTCACGGGAGACAACGTTGCCATTTTCTAACGATGGCTCCGAGACGGTCAGGGACGATCGGGATTATTGGGACAAGGAGAACAAACGGCTTCAAGTGCAACAACGCAAGATCGATATTCAGAAGAAAAAGAAGGAGTTGATTGAGCGTAAAACCGTTGAGGACATGTTCGTTGCGAGGGTGAGTGCCGTGAAACAGGGGCTTCTGAGTCTCTCGAGGGCTCTCCCCCCGCAACTCATCGTGTGCCGGTCCGAGGTGGAGATGTCCGTGGTGATCAGCAAGGCCGTGCATGATCTGTTGGAAACATATTCGAGACCGCTTCCGTCCCACCTTACGGCGGGAGCGGAAAACCCATGAGTGCAGGCGAATGAGCGTTCGTGAAGGCGGCGTACAGCTGACGATGTTCGACCGGGCAAGCTGGTCACCCACCGCGAGATTTGAGCGACCCGGGCGAGCGGCGCCGCGGGCTCCTTCCATCACTATCGAGATGGAATATGATGGGTCGACATGGAGTCCTCGCGAGATGGAGGCATGGGCTCCGCCTCAAGACATCCTCGTTTCTGAATGGGCCGAGAAAAATCGAATTCTTCCAGCGCGTCAGTCGGCTTCTCCAGGGCCTTGGACAAACAAAGCGTATTACACGGTCGACGTGATGGATGCCTTTCTTGATCCATTTGTCGAACGAATCACCATTCTGGCGTCTGTACAGAGCAGCAAGACCGAGAGTATTTACAACATGCTGGGATATGCGACATGCGAGGACCCTGGACCGGCCCTCGTTGTCATGCCGACCGACAAAACGCTTAAGCGCGTTAGTAAGCGCATCAAAATGATGATCCAGGAATCACCGGCCATGCGAAAGCATGAAACCAGCAATCCCGATGACATGACCAAACATGAGATATCACTCGATAACATGACCGTCTCATTTGCTACCGCTGGAAGTTCTGCAGATCTCAGAAACCTCGAAGTAAGATATCTTTTGATGGATGAAATAGACGATTATCCAGCATATATAGAGGGCCAGGGCTCTCCTATCGCTATGGCTGAGGATCGTACAACCACATATTGGAATAGAAAAATCATAAAATGTTGTACGGCTACGTCAGTAGATGGATATATCGATATAGAATATAAAGCATCCAATAAGATGAAATATTGGGTGCCATGCCCTCATTGCAGAGGATATCAAATACTGAGCTTTTGGAGGATCAAGCACAAAGGGGAAAAGCTCGGGGAGTGGCCCAAGGATAAGCGAGATAAAGAATACGTCAAGAGAGAACGTGTTGCGCGCTACGAATGCGAGCACTGCGGGGAAGAAATAGACGACCGGGATAAGGCTTGGATGCTTCTCTATGGGACCTGGGTCCCCGAGGGACATGAAATCGACAAGGACGGGTCTGTGGCCATCCCTCGCCGTCTTCCGTCTCATGTCGGTTTCTGGTGGAATGCGCTCTACTCTCCGTGGCGAACGTTCTCCGAGATTGCCGCTCAGTTCTGGGGGTGCAAAGACGACAAGGAAAAATACAAAGTATTCACCACCCTATGGCTGGCCGAACCCTGGAAAGACACGATCGTCAAAACATCCGAGAGTAAAATATTGGGTTCCATTGCCGGGGATTGTCGCCCTCAGATTGTGCCGAGTGCCGCCGTTGCCCTAACGGCATTCGTGGATTGCCAGTTATACGGTTTCTGGTTCACGGTCAGGGCCTGGGCGAAGGATTATACGAGCTGGAACATCCATTACGGCCAGCTCTCAACCTGGGATGAAGTGGAGAATCTCCTTTTCGAGACGTTTTACCCAATTGACGGCTCCGACCAAGTCATGCGGATCTGGCGTGCCGGCGTCGATATCGGTGGGACAAAAGGGAAAACCAATGCCAGCATGACCGAGCAAGCCGAGCTCTGGATTGGGCGAAACGGAGCCGGGCGAGGATGCCGGGTGTGGGCGTGCAAGGGGTCTTCGGGTGAATTGTCTGGAAAGCTTAAGATTGGAAGGCCCCGCTACAAGACTCCCTCAGGGAAACCTCTCCCGGGAGGCCTCCAGGTCATCAGCATCGACACAAATCGAGTCAAAGACGCTTTCCATATGCGCCTGCAGTTGGCGATCGAGAGGAAAATGGGCGGCAGCTACCTCTATGCCCCGCCTGAAGGAGACGAGAATCATCACAACACCTACGTTTCTCACCTTCTGGCCGAAGAAAAACGCCGAACGACCAAGGGCGTCGAGGAGTGGGTACAGCTCAAGCCGAGAAATGATCTTTTTGATTGCGAGTGCGGGTGTCTCGTTCTCGCAGACCCCGAGTGGCCCGGGGGCGGCGTGAACCTCATTCGAACCGAGTCCGACGAAGACGAAACGCCGCGGAATGATCAGCAACGCAAGCCAAACCCGTTCACACGGCGCTATTAGGGAGGTAAAGCCCCATGAATATTAGACTTTTGAAGGTTTTTATCATCCTGCAAAGCCAAAATAAGGGTGAATATGACCCGATTCATGGGGGTATTTGCCCGAAATGCAGCACAAAAAAATGTCGTGTCACCCATTCAAAACCTTGGCAAAACAGCACGAAAACACGGTATCATCGGTGCGTTTGCGGTTATCAATTCAAGAGCATACAAGAGATATAACAACCATCCGTGAAGTAGCATCAAGCCCCTTGACATCCCGTTTCAAGTCTGATTTCATTACAGCCGACGATAAATACTTCAATAGAAACAAACACTTCAAGTGAAGTGAACACTTCAAGTGAAGTGAACACTTCACTTTTAACAAAGACTTTGACTGAAGTGAAAATCAACATCCAATCGGAGGGCTTGTATGACGCTTCAAGAGCTCCAAACCGAACTAGACAAATACCTGGCTGCAGAGGATCGAATCTTGAACGCCCAGGCCTATTCTCCCGGCCAGGGCATGAACGTACAAAGGGCGGATCTGACTGCTGTGCAAAGGAAGATCAGCGCTCTTCGCTTCGCCATAGCCAGGGCTCAGGGCAAAACGGTTACGTACCCTTACTTCGGGACGAGATGATGGGAAAATTCTATCAGATCACCACGCGGGCCATATCCGGAGCAATCGGTCTTTTCTCACCGGCCCGGGCCATCCGCTACCAGTACACCCGAGGGATGCTAGAAAAATTCGCCAAACGGGGATACGCAGCGGGCCGAATGAGGGGACCCGACCAGGGCTGGACGCCTCAAAATCTTTCGGCGGATGTCGAGCTTCGAATCGATGCCTCCCGCGTCCTGGCGCGTTCTCGGGATCTCGTTCGAAACGACGAGTATGTGGCCGGAGCCTTCCGGACCTGGGCGGCAAACGTGGTTGGAACCGGGATCGTCCCTCAGGCAAATGCGTCGAGAGCGGACGGATCGCCCGATGACGAGTTCAACGCGGCCGCCGAGAAGCTTTTTGGGCTCTGGGCAAAGGCCGAAAAATATTACCAGAAACAAAAACTTATCGCAAAACACCTGTTCCAGGACGGCGAGCTTCTTCTACTCCCCTACTTCAAGGACCACGGCAGGGGACTCCCACCCATCGGGATACAGCTTGTGGAGTGCGATCAGCTGTCGAATTTTCTGGACGGGCAGCCGGTCGCAGGCGGCGGAATCATCCGGAGAGGGGTCGAGGTCAATATGCAGGGTGAGGCCGTCGCCTATTACGTCCTCGATTATCACCCGGGGGACCTCTACAACTACAACTCCAATTACCAGTATCGGCGCATCCCGGCCGGTGAAGTGCTGCATATTTTCGATCAGGACAGGATCAGCCAGGGTCGAGGAATTCCGCTCGTTACGCCCATCATCATGCGGGCCTACGCCAGGAGCGAATATCAAAACACGGAAATGACCGGGGCGCGCGTGGCGGCGGCCATGACCGTTTTCAAAAAGAGGGAAATTCCCGACTACGAATCCGCATCGCCGGTAGTCGGCGCTCGAACGGCCCTGAACAATTCAACGGCTCTGGAATATCTCGAGGCTGGGCGGATAGAAACCCTGGCCCCCGGAGAAAGCATAGAAATCGCCAGTCACAACCGCCCTGGAAACACCTATGAGCCCTTCATGGCCGCCAATTTGCGCGGCGAGGCCATGGGTCTTGGCATGACCTATGAGTCCTACAGCGGGGATTACACCTCGGCCACGTTTTCATCCGCCAGGGCGGCCGCCTCCGAAGAGCGGCGCCGGTATAAAACAGTCCAGGAGCTCATCATCGAAGATTCCTGCAACCCGATTTGGAACCGATTCGTGAGAGATTCCGTCGCGCTTGGACTCCTGAAGGCCCCTGGATTTCTATCCGATCCCGAAAGATACCTCTCCGTGATCCAGGTCCCTCCCGGTTGGGATTGGGCTGGGAACCCGGTCCAGGAAGTGGCGGCCGCGGAGAATGAAATAGCCATCGGGACCAACACCAGAACGCGCATTTCCGCGGCCAAGGGACGTGATTTCGAGGAAAATTTGCGGCAATTGGCTCGCGAGCAGGCCCTCGCCGACGAGCTTGGGATCGATATCAGCCCGTCTGCCAGGCGTGAAACGCTCACGGCTCCGGCGCCTGAAGATGCAACCAACCCGGGAGAACCGATGCCTGAAAAGACGCCGAAGGAATTGAAAGCCGACATGAAAAAGAAGGGGACCACATGACAAATGAAGAGATGCGGGTGCTTTCTGGATTAGTCGAATCCGACAATCCTCTGGTGAGTTTTTTATACCTTCTTTGCAGGGACCATCTCCCAATAGGCACGGTAGAGAACCTGGTCACTCAGGTTGAAGAGCAAAGAGTACCGGCTGTTTTTACTAATGGGTGGTCTGCTTCGTATGCAAAATGCCTGGCGGCCAGATTGTCGATGAGGGTTGAAAAATGAAAATCAAACGACTCACCGTGAGGGAATCGCCCCCGGCGCGCATGAGCACTCGAGGCATGGCCCCGCTACCGTCCACCTGGAACCCTGAACAAAATTCCTGCCGGGTGATCGCGGCGACGGAGAACCCGGTTCCCGTGTGGGATTGGGATCGCTATGAAATTGTCCCCGAGGTCCTCATGATGGACGGTATGGAGATGCCCGCCTCCGGCCAGGTTCCCCTCCTCGATTCCCACGATCGCTCCTCAACCTGTTCCATCATGGGGAGTGCCCGAAACTTCGCTCCGAATGGTCAGCAGATGGAAGCGGATATCCAGTTCGCCGGCACCCCCGACGCCATGATGTGCGCGCAAAAGATGCGGGAGGGCCACCTCACTGATCTTTCTGTCGGATACCAGCCGATCGACTCCGTCTATGTTCCTGAAGGCGAGACGGCCATGATCGGGGGACGTGAATTCACGGGCCCCATGAAAGTCACCCGAAAATGGGCGTTGAAAGAGCTCAGTTTGACTCCAATCGGCGCAGATCCTGCGGCGAAAGCCAGGGCCGCAAGCCCTGAAGGCAATAAACCACCTCAAAAAAAGGAGGCATTCCGCATGAATGCAAAATTGAAGGCACTGCTTGTCTCACGAGGGCTTGCGGAGAACAGCACAGACGAAGAGGCCCTGGCCTTTTTGCAGAGACTGAGCGCAGCGGATCAAGAGGCGCTCCGCTCCGAAGCCGGCTTGTCCCAGCGCTCCGAGCCCTTGAAGCCCGCAGGTCAGACGGCTCCACCGGTGGATGTCGCAGGAGAGCGTTCTTCCGCCACTCTCGCCGAGAGAGAGCGGATCACGACGATCCGTGAGGCCTGTTCCATCGCAGGAATGGACGATCTTTGCGAGAGCTACGTCTCTGGCGGGGTCTCCGTCGAAGAGGCGAGGGCCGGTCTTTTCGACGCCATGAAGAAACGCGGGAATAAGCCGGTAGGAGTCAGGACCGAAGCCGGAATGGACGAGCGCGATAAATTCCGGGCCGCAGCCGTTGACGGAATCGTCATGAGGTCGGGAATTCAGATCGAAAAGCCCGCAGACGGAGCCGGTGAATTTCGTGGCCGAAGGCTCATGCGGATCGCCCAGGAATGTCTCGAGAGGTCCGGGGTCCATACTCGAACGATGGATGACTATGACATCGCCCGCGAGGCCATACAGGGCAGAAGCGGAGCTATGGCCACATCGTCCAGCGATTTCCCAAACATCCTGGCAAATATCGTTCACCGGGTTCTGCGACGGTCTTACGACACCGCTCCCGAAACGTGGCAGGTCTGGACGGGAAGAGGTGGCGCGGTAGATTTCAAAAACATGAGCCGCCTTCAGCTTTCCGAGGCCCCTGATTTGGAGCTGATCACTGAGGGTGGAGAATACAGGGAGGGTTCCTTCTCGGAATCCGCAGAATCCTACGTGGTCAAGAAATATGGAAAAATATTCAGCGTCACATGGGAAGCGATCGTGAACGACGATCTTTCAGCCCTCACCCGAATCCCCATGGCCTTCGGGGCGGCATCCGCCCGAAAGATTGGTGACATCGTCTACGGCATCCTGACGGCGAACGCAAACATGAGCGATTCCGTGGCCCTGTTCTACTCCACGCATAACAACCTCGCTGCCGCAGGCAATGTAGGTGCCCCTTCCGTGACAACGCTCGACTACATGAGAACCTGCATGAGAAAACAAAAGGGCATCGCCAGCAAGCAGACATTGAACGTCACGCCTCGTTATCTGCTTCTTCCTGCGGCCCTGGAGACGTCAACGGACGTCGTGCTTCGCTCTCCCACCTACCCGGGCCAGACCACGGGAGCTGCCGCTGGAGTGACGAACCCCTTTCAAAACAGCTTGATCCCGGTTGTCGATCCCCGCCTTGATGCCACTTCGGCCAAGGCCTGGTACGGCGCAGCCGATCCCGCGCAGTTCGACACCATCGAAGTCTCTTTCCTCGACGGCCGAGACGCCCCCTGGATCGAAGAGGAACAGGGATTTGACGTGGACGGCAGGCGCTACAAGGTCAGGATCGTAGTCGGAGCCAAGGCCCTCGACTGGAGAGGACTGCACAAAAACCCCGGCGAATAAGAGGGCGCCTAAAACGCAATGAACGAGGCCACGCCTCACTGATAAGGAGTCGAGCACATGATAAATTACAGAGGACCGGGAGGAACCATCAATCTCGTGATCGCTGCAGGGTGTCTTTCCGGCGCTCCCATCATGGTCGGGAGCATCGGGGGAGTGGCGGTAGCGGATATCGATGCCGGGCAGTCCGGGGCCATCATGACGGGGGGGATATTCACCCTTTCCGTTAAGGCGGAAAACGACCAGGGCAGCAGCGCGGTGGCCATTGGGGATCAGCTTTTCTATAACTCGAACGACACGCCGAACAAGCTTTCGAAAAAATCGAGCGGGTCATTTTTCGGGTACGCCCTCGAGACCGTCACGGGGAATGCCACGGCCTCCATCGACGTTCTCCGCGTCCCCTACCCGGGGCCTGGAACCGGGGACATCCTGACGGCCGGCGTTATTACCACCGCCATGATCAACGCCTTGGCGGTAACGGCTGCGAAGCTCGAAGCGAACATCGCTCTGGTCGCCCCCGTCATCACGGACGCCAACATCGTTGAGAAAGTTTCGACCCATGATTACGACGGGGCTGCGGTCGACTGGACTCTCTCCGCGGCAGAGCTCAAGACCGGAATCCTCACCCCGACCAATGCCAACGGAGCTGTGAATGCCATAGCGACGCCGACTGCCGGCCGCTGTTACGCCATTTACAACGGCACCGGCTATGCCCTCACCTTCAAGGCGACGGGTCAGACCGGGGTGGTGGTGGCCAACACCAAGACGGCCATTGTCAGGGGCAACGGAACGGACTTCGTTCGGGTCACAGCGGACGCATAAGTGATCGGGGAGGCCTCATCACAGGACCTCCCCGAAAGGAAAAATATGACCTTCAAAGACGACATAGCGCACGATATGGCTGAAACTATTTTCAGTACTGCCGATCTCGCGGGCTCGATCACCTACAAAGGGGAGACGATCCCGGCGCACGTCGACTACGAAGGAAAACCAGGGTCCAGGTACGCGGCCAGGGTCGCCAGGCTCATCATCAACGCCGCGGACGTGGACCTCCCCAAAGACGGCGACGCGGTAACGATTGACGGCCATGCCTGGACTGTTCGAATCGACAGCGAAGCGTTCACGATGACCGGAAACGGCTTTTCCTGGACGGTTTATGCAACGGCGGACGAGAGGCGGATCAGTAGATGAGTCTAGCCGGCGAAACCCTCAAGATCAGAGTCAAGAACGACGCCTCTCCGTACCTGCAGCAGTATGGAAAGAATGTTCGGAACGCTACGGCCACAGCGCTTCTTTCTGTCGGGAAATACCTTCGCAACACCTTGAAGCTCCAGGCCAAAAGCGCCGGTAAAGGCCAAGGCGGATATCTCAACTGGCCGGTTCTGAACCCCTACACGGCAACTCTCGCAAAAATGCGGGACAAGTGGGGCCGGCGCCGGGACGTGAAAAGTCATGCAGGCCGGGGTGCCAATCGCTTTCGGTATGGGGCGCCGGTCCCGGGAACGAAACGAACCGTTTTCGAGATGCCGAATCTTACGGGAGGAACGGGACGCGCACCCATGTCCCGGCTCATCAACGCGGTCGAATCCAAAATCTCAATCGACAAGCTTTCCGTCCGGATCGGCTTCCTTCAGCCCCGCCTCTGGGAAATGATGAACGAAATGGCGGAGGGTGACACCATCCCCGTCACGAGAAGATCTCAGAAGATGCTCTTCGCCATCGGGGTCGGAGGTCTCGGGGGGCTAAAGCAGCTCCGAAGGCCTCCCCGTCCCTGGATCGAACCGGTTTTCGAACATGAACGGGCAGGGATAATGGACCGGTTCAACGCGAGATTCCAGCGCTCCCTCAAAGAGGGCTTTGTCCGTCAAGGCGGTAAATCATGAGCGTCATCACCCTCGACCAGATCGGGCGCGCGGCGGCCACGGCAATCGCCGGATCCTCGGCAATCGCCGCAAAGATCGCCGAAATTTACGACGCGGAGAAGGCATGGACCGTCTTTTATTCGGCCACCGGGTCCCGCGGGGCGTTGAAGGAAGACATGCCGTCCTTCACTTTCTATCCGGAGCATAGAACGCTCTCTGAGACCACCTCCTCGAGGAGCTACGGGTTCGTCCTGGAGCTCGCCTTGGAGGCAAAGAAGAACAGTGAGAGCGTCGATCAGTGGACCACGGTGACCGAGGCTGGAAACGTAACACTCACCATTCATGACGGGGCCAAGTATATCGAGGCGCTTCTCCTCCTGGCCCTCGACGCCGTGAGGGCGATCAGCCCGAACCTGACTTATGATTCCAGGGACATCACGATCGAGCCGGAGCTGTTTTACCCGGTCGTGATTGGGGGATCGGCTCTCATGATCACGGTTCCCAGGGTGTTGGGTTCCGAAATTCAACTGTAGAGGGGTGAGTCATGGAAAAGTGCGACAAGAACCCAAGGCTATGTCCCGGCGCTCCCTTGAACCGGCTTTCGGACAAGATCCGAACCGCGATCATGCTTTACCCCAAGCAAAGGAGGCTCCTTCAGGAGGCGCTTCGCCTGCAGGCGTCTCTTCTCGTCGGGATGGACGAGCTAAATTCTAAGAAGCACATCGAAGAGTTTCATCAGGCGCTCTACAGCCTGGTCGCCATCTAAAATATTTCGCCCTCATCGAGGGTGCTCTGACCGAACACTCTCAGGAGGGCCACCGTGAATATAACCGTCTATCATTTCGTGATCGCCTCTCTCATTGCGCTGTTGAGCTTTATCGCCGGATTTTTCGCAAACCTCATCGCTATGAGAAAGATGTTCGTAGCAAAAAGTACCTTCGATGATTTCAGGAAGGAAATGGCCGAAACACTCGTCTCGACTAAGGCGGGTTTCGAGAAGATCTGCGATTTGAAACAGGCAAGATGTCTCCCGATGTTGGAGGATATCAAGTCGATAAAAGACGACATCCGGGAATTGTTCCAGGAAATACGCTCAATTATCAGGGACCAAAACCACAGATGACGCGATTGAATGGGGGAATTCGCCATGTCGATTGATCGAACGCAGCTTGAACGGCTCGTGACGGATACTCTGAAAAAGCACAGCCTCCATTCGGATTCGGCGGTGGCCCTCATCCTGGCCACCATCGCCCAGGAATCGGCACTTGGTACGTACATCCACCAGATTCACGGCCCGGCCCTCGGGATTTGCCAGATGGAACCGGCAACGTTCGAATGGCTGCGGGGAAAATTCCCCGGGCGACTCGGAGGGCGTGAGGCGGAAGAGCTTGTCGGGAATCTGGAGCTTTCTATCCTGGCCTGCCGCCTTCGCTACCTCGCATCGCCGGGAGTACTTCCGGACGCGGACGATCTCGAAGGGCTCTGGAAGTACTACAAGCGCAATTACAACTCGGTCAAGGGCGCGGCCACGAGAGAGCAATTCATGGCCAATTACAAAAAATACCTCACATAGAAAGGGAGAGGGAATGAAAGGATTTTTGTCGATAGCTCGAATCTGGATCGTTCTGGCAGTTTGTATCGCCGGGTGCGCAACGAACCCGGTAACCGGTCGGATGCAAATCGACCAGAACAAAATCAAGCAGGTCAATACAACCCTGGCCCAATACAAATGGCTCGTCCCGGTCGGCTTGAAGATCGCCGCGGCGTTCATGCCCGGAGCGGCCCAGGAGATAGCACTTGCCGAAGCCAGCTACAGCGGGCTCGAGGCGGCGGTTGCTTTTGCCAAAGCCGCCTACGAAAACGAGCCGACGGCGGACAATGCTGCGGCCCTCGAGGCGGCGATATCCGGCATACAGGGCGCCGTTAAAAACCTCGATTATTCCAAGGGGGCTACGCCTGTAGTCGAGGCCGTACTTGCTCAGGCGGGGAAATAACATGAACTTCATACTCTCCAAGTTTCTTTCCGAGTCCAACGGATCGCTCTCGTCCTTGCGTCTGTTGATGTTCGTCTGGGTCCTGGGGGTTTTCGTGGTCTGGGCCACCGTCAGTGTCAAGGTTTGGGCGCCGGCCGAGCTGCCTGATTCGGTGATCACCGTTCTCGGGCTACTCTGTGCCGGGAAAGTCATACAAAAACCCATGGAAAAATGTGGGACCACACTTGATCCCACTCAGAAAGGATAAACGATCATGGCCCAGGCAATAGGCTCCAAGGCCCAGGTGCTGATTCGAAAGGAGGCGGCTTATGGAACCACTCCGGTTTCTACGGCTGATTCCGTGTTGCTTCCCATCAACACGTGCGCTCTCACCGGGAGTCGGAACCAGACGGCCCCGGTTACGATCAGGGGGAGCCGTAACCCCGTCATGCCGATCCGAGGGAATCTCGATGCCAAGGGAAGCATCGTCGGGCCGGTCGACATCAGAAACATCGGCTATGTGCTCCAGATGATGCTTGGGGACCCGAACACCACCCAGGATGCGGCCAAATCGATCAATAACGGCGGTGTGGCGGTCGACGTGGGAGGCGGGGTGGTCGGTATTCCGGTCACAACGCACGGGTTCGTCGCCGGGGAGACCGTCACCATTGCGGCAACGACCAACTACAACGGGGCGCATCCCGTTCTGCCCTCCAGCACGGCCAGCCAGGTTAATATCACGGCATCCTACATCGCCGAGACGTTCGGAAGTGATGACACCATCCGGGCGAGCCGGTACACGCACGTTTTCAAGGTTCCGACTGCCGCGCCCTCTTTCGTCATCGAAAAAGGATTCACCGACATTGGTCAATACTTCCTCTACAACGGGGTCAAGGCGGACAAGATCAGCTTCAAGCTTTCCGGAGACGGCGAATTCACGTACAGCATGGATATGGTCGGGGCCAAGGAAACACTTTCCCAAACGTCAATGGATTCCACCCCTACGTCCCTTGCTTTCAGCCGGTTGAACCTCCCCGACATCACGGTTCTCAAAGAGGGCGGATCGACCTCGACCATCCTGCAGGAGTTGGAAGTAGCAATCGCCAATAACCTCGACTCGTCGGTGTTCGTTTTGGGAGGGGGCGGGATTCGCGGGGCGCTCCCGGAAGGACTCGTCAACGTCACCGGGATGATCAAGGCTCTCTTCACTGACGCGGTGCTTCTCACGAAGGCCTTGAACGACACTGAGACTTCGCTTCAAGTCACGCTCTCCAGCTCGGAAATATCCGCCTGGTCGCTCGATTTGACCATTCATGAGCTCAAGTACAAGTTGCAGAGTCCTGACGTTTCGAGCCCTGGAGGCGTCTACATGTCGCTCAGCTACGAGGGATACTACAGCAACGATGCTGCTCAATCGGCCATCGTGGCGACGCTCATCAATGACGTTTCCACCTACGCCTGGGCGTAAGGAGGTTCGTATGATCACGATTACCGGAGGTCCTCATGCGAACAGCGTCAAGGTTTTCAACGACGCAGGTGAAGACATCACCGCTGAATTGGGAATCATGCAAATCAATATTCTCGTGGAGACCAAGGGGTTTATCGCTGCACATCTCGTGGTTCAGGTCGCAAAATTGGATCTACAGGTCGAAAATATCGAAAAGGAGGATTTGTGATAACGCTTCAGCAGACAGCAATGCAAACGGTCACGGTGGGAGGAATCACGTTCAAGATCCGGCCCGAGACCTATGTGGACTATTTCCAGACTTCCGAGTTTCTGAGGGAGGAAGGCCCGGCCGATGAGAAAATGCTGCCCAAGGTGGCAATGACGCATGGGTTGATTGCTCGGGTTGAGGGATGGGAGGGCGTAATCCTTCCCGATGGATCGGCGGCTCCATGCTCGGAGGAGAACAAGCTCGCTTTCTTCAACCAGAACGCCCAGTTCATCGCTAAAATTCTCGTTGATTTGGACGAGCAGGAGGCATCGGCCTCAAAAAACTCCGAGACGTCGCCCGATGGATCGCCACTCGAAATGGAGATGCTTGCGACTCCTGTCGAAAAAGCTTCGAGCGACGACGAGCTGCCGCCCCCTGCGGAACCTGTGAGCACCGAAGCCCCACAATAACGCCGGAGAACAGAACGGTTTTATGGCTGATAGAGCGGATCGGGTCCGCTCTATTTGGAGGATGGGGAGAGATCAGGACTGAAGCGATTGAGAGTGCGCTCAGAATGTATGGAGTGCCGGAGTCTCACAGGGGCAGGCTGTTCAGGGGCTGCATGATACTTGCGGCGGAGATCTCGAAATGTCGGAAGAAAAATTAACCCCAGACTTTTTGAGACCTATCCCTCAGTTCGTTGGATATTTCGGAGGCCGGCAGTCCCGCGGGCTCCGAAGATGGTTCCACGCGTGGTCCGGGGACCGACGCCCCAGCAATTTTGCGAAGGAGAACGTTTGTTTCTTCCATGTGGTCGAGCATGCGGTCGATTCCCCAATACCACCAGACGACTCGGCGCAGAATGAGAAACGCCCCGATACTCACGAGAATTATGAAACATACCGTCAAGGCATTCATGTAAATCTCCTTCAAGAGGTGAATTGTGGCTGATGCCAGCAACATAATGATACAGGTCCAGGCCAAGGATGAGGCTACTCCACAGTTGAATGCCATGGCAAGCCAAATCAACGGGATCGCCTCAAAAATACAGGGGAGTTGGGAGGGCGCTTTCACTGGCATGGGGTCCGCCGTGTCTGGGTTTGCTGTTGGGCTGGCCAGCTTCGAGGGTGTCAAGAAGTTCATTGATACCGGGCAAAAGTTCGAAGACATGTCCTTTAAAATGAAGGAAACGTTTGGGAAAAATGCCGACGAAATGGCGGCTAAAGCTCAACAACTCTCAGATAAGGGGAAACAGGCGTTCAGTTCGCTCGATATCGAAAAGGCCATGCTCAAAAGCTCCAATGTCATGAAACGCTATGGAGTAGAAGGGAAAGAATATTTTGATTTAATGGCCCGATCGGAAGATTTTGCTATCACAAAATCAATGGACCTCATTGAGCTCATGAAGTTGGAAACCAAAGCCTTCCAAGGAAAAGCCAAGGCAGCAGAACAGCTTGGAGTTGTCTTAAACGATAATTACATGAAAGGTATAGCCGGAGGAGGTAAATATAACGATACGTGGGGCAACATGTCGGATCAGCAAAAATTCCAGGCTCGTGAGCAGGAATTCATGGCCCAGACTAAAAAAATGGCCGATGCCACAAACAGGTCCATGGATACCCTTACTGGAGCCTGGCGATCTCTGAGCAACGAAATGCTGAATGGGCAATCGTGGACTGAAAGCATTAGCCACGCTATGGCCGATCTCGTCAATAAAGCTCATGAAGCTTATTCCGCCATGAAGAAACTGACTAAGCCTCCATCAGAATCAGAAACGCCCAGTCTTGATGCAAAAACTCCATTCGAGAAAATGACTGACTGGTTCAGCCAAAAATGGAAAGATATCGGAACGGTCAGATCCCAGATGCTGCGAGATGAACAAGAGGGCCTTTCTCAGGCACTGGACTATTCATTCCAGCCCGAAGTTTCTCCCAAGGTTGCCAAATTCGATACAGAGGGTTCCGTCCGTGAAGCAATGCAGATCGGGCAGAAGTTCGAAGAGATGCTGAAAAAGCGTGCTGATTTGCTCGGGCGGGCCGCAGAGTTCGAAAAGGACTGGACGAGCAAGCACACTCAAGAGTTGTCTTTCAGAACCGATTCCGAAACGAGAATCAATGACATTCTCAAGGAGCGCGAGGGCCTTCAGTCCTTAATCGAGCAACTCCAGGGCGAAACGGACGAAGAGGGACACCTTCTCCCGGATGCGGCGGCCGAGATTGGCAAAGCCCAATATGCTTTCGATGCTCTTGGAAACACGATGCTTTCTGAGCAGGAGAAGGTCAGGAAGTTCAACGATGAAGTGAACCGGCTGGACGATATCAAAATCAAGAAGCTCACCGAAGACATCAACGCGATGCTTGATAGTGGGGCGAAAGACCTTTTCAGCAATGCGGGATTCCAGGGCAAGATTTCGCAGATGATGAAAATCCAGACCGACCTGGAAGAATCCATGCGGGCAGCCGATGCGAAGAAGGCAAAGGCCGAAGCGGGCATGAGCTCCGGGCTACTGACGGGCGAGGAATGGCAAGCGGCCCTCAATGCGATCTATCAGGCCCAACCCCAAATGGACACGTACATGGCTCAATTGAAGTCGGTCCAGGACGAAATGAGCAAGGTCGAAGCCAAGCGCCGGGGAGACCTCGCCAAAGAGGGCCAGGATGCCATGTCCAAGCTCCAGGAACTTCAAAAGACCGCCCAGGAGGTCATGTCACAGGACATTAAACTCGGAATCGACACCTCGCAAATACAGGCGGCTTTGAACCTGATGGATGATCTCATCGCAAAAGGAACAGTGGCGAGTTATCAGCTTTCCGACTTCAACCCCAAGTCCAAACTGGATCTCTGGAATAACCCGAACAACCCTGCCATGAGTGTTCAGCCAAAATCCGAATACCTTGCCATGTTCGAATCAGTTCGGCCCATTACGTCTGAAGATCTTTTCCCTGTGGCTCAATACGTGGAAACTGTCAATAAATTTGACACCCTTAGCGCAAAGATGTTCCCGAAATTCGACATAGACGTCAGCTCGGCGTGGTCCAACCTGGACAGCATAGCCGGGAAGCTCGACGCCATGGCGAATAAGATGCTCACCTTCAATCAGTTGCTCGCTCAGATGCCGACAGGGAATGACTTCACGGTTGATTTCTACGGCTGGAACGCAAGCAAGCTCCCGCTCACCGAGAAAATCAACCAAATGATTCAGCTCTTTGACGACATGCCGGAGGGTGGGAAGTTCACGACGAAGTTTCTCACTGATGAAGGCCTCCCCCTTTCGGAGGCAATGAAACTCTATGCCGATTACGAAAAAGCCAATCTCATCCATGACAAGTCGGTGAGCGCCGCAGCGATGGCTGATAAATACCGGGATTCCGGGTCATATTCCATGGCCTTCTACTATGACAACCTGGCGCGATCCCTGGCAGATCAGTTCAAGGATGCCCTGAGCGCATGGAAAATCGAGGCTGCCACTTCCCTTGAAGCGGGAACGTCGGGAACGTCCGGTTCGGGTTCAGGCGGGATCACGGTGGATGTGGGTCCGGTCGTACTCCAGTACACCGGGTCCGGCAACGTCAAAGACGACATGATCACCCTGGCGGATCGCTTCGATGAGGCCATAGCCAGCAAAATCCGTTCGAACTCATCCAAAATACCTGATGCTCTGCAGTCGAGGATGCGCTGATGCCGATTTCGGTTGCTCATACCAACATCCTGGAAGCTTCCACCGTCTCTCTCGTCGGGGTCACGGCAGCGTCGGGTTATCCGCTGTACCGGGTCTATGACCGGGTGCTCGGGAGAATGCTCCGGACGTCGGGGACTGGGACGCAAAAGATCCTGGTCGACCAGGGGGCGTCGCCGGCCGTTATCGACTCGCTGATCATCCCTGCCGGGCACAATCTGACCGGATGCGCGCTTTCCCTTGAATGGTCGACCGTGGGAGATGACGTCGACGGGCATTGGACGGCGCCGGATCTGAACGGGAGTTTTACGAATCCGTGGACGCAGGCGGATGCGAACCTCATATTTCGGCAGATGACGACGGCCCCGGAGGCTAAGCGCTACTGGAGGCTCAAAATAGCAGGGGCAAGCGTGGCTCCCGAGCTTGGGGAGGTCTTCCTCGCATCCCTCGTCACGTTTCAGGCCTTCCCTGATTACTCAGGGGCGGCGCTCGGGGGAAAGTGGAACCGGAGTCGTCTGGAGTCCGTTAGCGGGCTTGTATCTTTCTTCGCGCGCGGGGTCGCCCGGCGGACAGTCGCCTATGAGTTTCCCTTCATTTATGACTCCGAGCTCCCGGCATTTCAGGCTTGGATGGACGCTTGGGGAGGCTGCAGGCCCTTCTTTTTCGTGGACAACGCCGGGAATATGTTTTTTGCCGAGGTCAACGAAGAAACCTATCAATTCCGGCCCAAGCCCGTTGGAGTGAACGGGCTGACGGTCAACATCACGGAGGTGCTCTAGTGGCGCTCCATGACCTCACGCAGGCAGAACGGGCCGAGCTCGGGCATGTCGAGCCCGTCCACCTGGTGGAGGTTCAGCTCGCGAGCACCCTTCTCAGGCTCTGCACTCGGCCGTTTCGCTACTCCTACGGATCGACCCATCTTCTCTACGAGGATTATCTCCAGTCGATATCCGGGCTCGGTTCTGCGGTGAACATCGGCGGGAGCCTGGCCAACTCGAACATCCAGCTCCTCTTGAAGAACA
>Ga0074195_1002876_pt1 | contig 17600 bp, 20 predicted proteins | sample EPASupsiteHSE623_FD_64525 | JGI IMG/M metagenome (GOLD analysis project Ga0074195, IMG submission 64525) | Bioremediated contaminated groundwater from EPA Superfund site, New Mexico - Sample HSE6-23 | ecosystem: Environmental > Aquatic > Deep subsurface > Groundwater > Contaminated ...
AAGTATTATGATTGTAGTATTCCAGCCTATTTTTTTGCGGTTATGGTGGAACGGTAGACACACTACCTTGAGGTGGTAGCGCCCTACGGGTGTGCGAGTTCAAATCTCGCTAACCGCACCACATAAAAATCCTAACAAACTCCATTATTATCGAAGATAAAAGCTTTTTTAAGCTTTCTACTTAAAGTATATTTATACCCTATTTATACCCTTTGAATTTTATACACAATGGTAACTTATTATCAAGAACAGAAAAAAGATTAATTAAATTTTATAAATTTTGCTACATAATGAAGATATTTATTTAAAAGCAAGTAGTAACAGGAGAGAGTGATTAATTCTCTCCCTTTTATTAATATGCATTTACAATAAGTATAAAGCATATTAAAATTAATACTACTATTAGGCGATTCACGGATTATCCTTTCTTATATGAATTCCCCACCCAAAACAAAGTTTTTGCTAAACCACCCAGCAAAAAAAAAGGTAAAGCTAAAAAGCTTTACCTTTCATGAATTCATAGTAGGTTAATCACTCCTACAAAGAATAATCCGTGTTACCTAGGTAGAATTGTATCACATTATGTATATTGTGTCAATATTCATTTAAAACTATACAATTGTGATAATTCAATAATAATACTTTTAACTTTATCTGTATCACATTTCCCATCAATAGAAATTAAATCAATTTTTTCAAGATATTCATTAATAATATTATTTTGTTTATTTTCAATAAGTAATGTATTTAAATCAGAAGAAACTATTAAATCTATTTGATGATTTTTAAATACTTTCTTTATATTTTCAATTGAACCAGACTTAGCTGTAACATTATCACAAAAAACTATATTTACTTTGTCTTTAATTGCTTTTCTTAAAATAGAAGGATAATCTTCCGATATAGTAGGTTTTAATTCAATTTTTAAAGTTATACCTAAATTATTTTCAAAAGATTTTTTTGAAGGAAAAAAATTATACATTACATCAATATTATCTCTTTCGAATATTGGCTCACCAATACTTTTAGTATTATTATCATTTTCGATATGCTTTATGAGTTTTGGTAATACTTTAAATGGTTCTTCATTAAAAATATTAATTTTTGTTGCATAAACATTAAGTTCATCTGTTTCATATGAAATATCAAATATATGTGTTCTACTTTTTTCTATATTACAACAATATTTTATTACATATTTATTCTCAAATGAGAAATAAAACGAATATTCATAAACTTCTTCGATTTTCTTGAAATGCAATAAAGGGGATAATTTAGAAAATATATCATTTTTTATTTCATTGATAACATTTTCCACATACTTTTCTTTTTCTTTATACTCATTATTATTTTTAAATCCTAAAGAATATCCTATTTTCTCAAAATAACTTAAATATTCTTCAAGATTGTATTTTTCAAAATAATATTTTCTATATTCTTCAAATTCAATTTTTTCATGACTTTCTATATTATAAGAAACTAATGACTTAAATTGCTTTAATACAATTGTTGTAAGTTCTTTTGATAGTTTTTCTATAATCTCTTTTTTTGTTGTTGTTTCCGTCTTTGTATAATCTGTATAAATAGTTTGTAATTCTTTTGATAGCTTTTCTTTATTTAATTCAAAAAAATAATTACCAACTTTAATACAATAATCTTCATCCATAAATCTCATTTGTAAAGCATTATGTTCAGGAGTATCTTCTGCTTTAATGGCATTTTGAATTATTTGATATAGCCAAGCATACTTATTTTGCATATCTGTTTGAGTTAAAAACCAATTACAATAATCTGTATCTTCAATCATAATCTCAACTGGTTGATTTTTATATTTTCCAAAATTTACAAGTTTGTTATTATTCATATAAATGAACCTTTATTATTTACTTGTATTGATTATACAATAACAATAATAAAAGAAATTTTTATTAATTTAGAGCATAAGATTTAAGATATTCTTTAATGATTTTATTGATAGAATAGAAATTATTTTTAATTTAAGGGGATTAAATGGCTTTAATAAATTGTCCTGAATGTGAAAAACAAGAAATTTCAGTAACAGAAGGAGCTATTTGTCCTAGTTGCGGATTTAAAGTTAGTGAAAAATTTTTATTAAATGAAGATAGAAAATCATGGTCTCAAATAAGATGGTTCTTTGTAGGACTATTTAGTTTAATTATTTGTGTTGCTTTCGGTGTTATATTTAGTCTTGCAAATAGTTATCTTGGTATTCTTGCTTCTTCTTTATTTCTTATTTTTGCTTCAAGAATTATAAAAAGTCATGAACTCTTAAATACTTTAAATAAAAAAATATTTATTTCTCTAATTATTATTTTTTCATTTTTTCTAATTATTATTAATTTAACGGAATTAATAAAATAAAGATTAATTTATGAAAAATTACATAGAATTTGAAAAATTAAAAGCCATTGCAATAAGTATGGGAATAGATACTAAAAATTGTAAAAATGTGAAAGATTTAAAAATAAAGATTCAAATGACTAAGCTAAAAAATATAATTTTAAAATTTAAAAAATTAAATGAAAAAAAAGAACTAGAAAGAATAAAAGAAGAAATTAATAAATTCGTAAATTCACCAAATAATAATATTAAAATTTCAACATAAATAAATACATATGATATTTAAATTAATAACTTCATCTTAAAGCTTTTTATTGCTATCGGTTAAAATCTTCATTATCATTTCGATTACACTACTATCATGGCTATTTAATAGGGATATTGAAAAATAGATAAACTATTTAAATCATCAACTCTTCTTTACTTTTTATTTTTTTGCTACGCACCAGAAGAAAGACTTATTTATTCTCTTTTTCTTTAAAAATTTAGAAACACTTCATTAGTTTTGCTTTTTAGAAGTTTTAAGTGTGATATATTATTTTCTTACTTTACACTGAAAATCTTTTAAAATGAGCATATACTCATTGCATTCCGTTATCCCTCCTTTTAAATATTTTAAGTTTCAACCAAGAAAAAATATATCTTTCCACACTTAATAAAAAGCCCGAAAACTAACGAAAGTGAAAATTTTTTGATTAAAGAAAAAGAGATAAGTTTTTTTAATCTTCTTAAAAATTAAAAAAGAAGAGAAAAAAACAAACCCTCAAATCTTCAAAAATGAAACTATTTTTTTAAGGAATACAAAATGACAAGAGAAGCAATTTTAAATGAGTTTAGAGAAGTAACTGGAATTAATGAAGCTAAAAAGATTTATAAAACATTAGCTAAAAAATTACATCCTGATGTTGGAGGAGATGAAGAGAGTTTTAAACTATTAAATGCAGTTTATAATGATTTAATTGAACATAAAATCTATTTTTCAAATGATATTAAAATTGATGTAGAGCTAGAAAAAATCATAAGTTTAATTTTACATTTTGAAAATATAACAATTGAGCTTGTAGGTTCTTGGGTTTGGGTTAGTGGAGATACAAAAGAAATCAAAAATAAATTAAAAGAGTTTGGTTTTAAATGGGCTTCTAAAAAGAAAATGTGGTTTTATGGAGAGATGAAAGGAAGAAATCCTAAAGAGAAATCTATGGAAGAAATAAAAGGGAAATATGGAAGTGAAACTTTGAAAGAGAATCACAGAAAAGAAAGAATAGCAGGTTAAAAACTTGCTATTTTATAAATAAATTATACTTTAAATACACAATAGTATTATATACTATACTTTATATAATAAGGATTTTAAAATGATTAAAAATGCTTTTGCAGGATTTGTACTTGTACTTTTTCCTATTGCTTTTGTGGGAGAATTAATAAATATGTTTTTAAAAGATAATGGAGTTTATCTTACAGGGAATCAACAAGGAGTTTTATTTTTTGTATTATTTTGTGCATTCGTTTTAATGTTTACAGGTAAGAAAAAAGACAACAAAGGTTCTTCTAAAAAAGATTATAACATAGACAAATTTATTGATGATATGAATTAGATAGAATAAATCTATCTAATTTCACATTCCTAAGATTTTTTGAGCTATCTCTTTATTTTTTTTAGCTTGATTTTTCATATTATCTTCAAAATCATGTTTCCATCTATAATAGCCAATTAAAGGTATCTCTGTAAAGTTTACTTTTCTTTCTTTGATATGAACTTCTGGTGTATATCCTTTATATAATATCTTTTCTTTTGGAGCAAAAAAGATATGAGAAAATCCTTCATTTTGAATAGTATTAATTTGATATTGAGTCACTATATCTCTATTTTCTATTTTATCGCTAAATGAAACAGTTTTCTTATTTCCCGTCCAAGATTCATTCTTTATTCTGTTTACATATTCAGTCTTTCCAATGATTTTATTTAACTTCTCAAAAACTTTATCATCTGTACTTGCAAATATCATAATATATTGAACATTTGAAACTAGCTCTTTTAATTCATCTTCTTTGCTTGGAAAGCTTTGAACACTTTTAACTGCACAAATTCCTTTACTTCTTCCAACTCTAGTAATCTCAGCTAATATCTCATCATCCATGGCAGCTGCAAAAGATAAATATTCATCAAGATTATAATAAACTCTAAAATCTTCATCCCAATCTTTTATGTCAGGCATTGCTAATTGATAGGTAACCAATACAACAGCAGTTGCTGTTAATAATCCAATCATAGATGGGTCGGTAGCATTTAAAAATACATTATTTTTTGTTTTTGTATCTGAAAAAAAATCTTTAACTGTAAAAGTTCTATGACCTTCTTTAATTCTATACGCTGTTAAATAAAGGCTTTCCATTGTTGCTGAAACAGTTGATAATACATCTCTTTCACTTTTTTGGTCTCCATTTTGAGCCTCTTCAAAAGCTTGTGCAAAGAAATTTAAAAACAAATCCCATTTTTCAATTTTATTTAAATTGTTGTCATGTTCTTGTATTTTAACTTTTTCCAAAAACTTTCTTAATTTTTGTTTTGCACTTCCTGAAAAGTAATCTTGAGATTTTCCTAAAGTTGCATTCATAAGTGTATTAATATAAACTTCTATGTATTGAATATCTTCTGATAAAATGTCGTGAACTGTACCGCTCTTAACTTTTGGATTGATTAAGTAATCAATCCCTGGTCTATAAAAAAGTTTTTCAGAATCTCCTTTTTTTGAGAAAAAGACTCCTTTTCTATACCACCTTTGAGCTGATATATTATTAATAGTTACTGTTTTTCCACCACCTGCACTTCCTACAATAAGCATTCCTCGAGCAATCATCGACGCATCTAAAAAGATTTTCTGAGATTCATGTTTTTTTCTTAGCCAGTTTGGAATTCTTATTTTTTCTGCATAATCATCAAAATACCTGAACTGATTTATAAATATTTTTGAAGGCTGCTTTTGATTCTTTAATGAGTAAAATTTTAAATTACGCAAAGAAGTCCATATATGCCCATCTTTATATTTATTCATAGGTGGGTTAGCAGAACTTCCAGAGCCTATTGCAAATCGTAATCCCAATTCATCTACTTTTCCATCGTTGTAAAAGAATACATAAAAGTAGTAAAGAGCAATTACTATTAAAATAGTAATTGAAGAGTAATAAATTACATTAAATATTAAATTTGTAAAGAACTCAAATATCTGAGCATTCGATAGTTCATTTTGCACCTTTTAATCCTTTTAGAATTAAGTAATAGCCTTAAAAAAGGCTATTATCTTTCTGCTTCATGTGACAATTGATTTTGATTTTGTTTCATTTGAGAAACAACATTTTTAAATACACTTTCAAAATCTAAACTTGGGTCACCTGTTGTTAGTTCTTGAATATTTTTTAGTACTCCAACAAATTTACTAATAGATTCTTTCCCATAGATTTTTAAGCCATTATCTAACATCATATTAGCTGCTTTTGATTCTTTTAAATCTAATGATTTAATCTCATCTTTTGCAAGATTAATTAAATCAGATTTTGACTCCACATTTTCAACTAGTTTTAAAGCTGTATCTCTCATATCTACAAAGTTCTCATCTAAATTTAAATCTTTGATTTCTCTTGCAGATTCAACTTTATCTTTTAAATCGAATGCCCTATCAAGAATATCTTTGAACTCATACTCTTTTTTCTCAATCTTCTCAGGTTCTTTATTTTGCTCTTGTTTATTTTCTTCTTTTTGAGCGTTTTGATTTTCAACAGTTTTATCTTTTTCAGCTTCTATTTTAGCTCTCATTGCTTCATTGTAAGTTTGTAAATCTTCAATTCTTGATTTCAGATTTTGAAGTTCTAAATTTAAAACAACATTTGAAGCTGCTAAAGATGATTTTGTAGTAAAGAAATTTTCTAATTTATCTTTTGCGTTGTGATATTTTTCTAAAACAAATTCTTTTGCTAAAGTAAAAATATTTTTATCCAATTTTTTACCATCTTTAAATTCTGTTATTCCAATTTCAACAGGTTTAATTTCTTTAAAATTAAACTGTGAATTTGCGTAAGATTTTCCAACTTCAGTTAAAGTTAAATTCTCTTTTTCATAATTACATTTTAAAACTTTTGAGTAATGTTTTTCTGTGATTGAGTTTGTTAATAAATCTTTTTTATCTTCAATTTCTTGAGCTAAAGAAAGCTTTTTAAACTCTGCATAATCTACAACTTTATCAGTAATCACATATAAAGTTGCGGAACTTTTTCCAGAGTTATCAGCTTGGTCATAGATAAGACCTGTAAATCTTCCAACTTTATCAGCTGTTCCAATTTGTAAATAATCAATTTTTTGACTATTTCCAATATTTGTTTTTATATTAACTTTAATTGACATATCGTTATCCTTAGTGTGTAAATCAAATTTTTCAAGGTTTTTGATTTTATTTAAGAGCTTTTGAATTTCATTGGCGTTGAAATTCATTTGCTCGACTAACATTTCTTTTACTTTTATATTTTTAGAACCTGCGATAATTACATCATCTAACAACTCATATTTATTTGTTAAAACTCCTTTTTCTTGGGATAGATTTTCGTAAACTTCTTTAATATCAATTTTTGAAAAATCGATATTTTGCAACTCTTCTTTTTCTTCAAAATCTTTTAAATTTTGAGCTAAACCAGAATCATTATTTAAAATTAATTCACTAATTTTAATTTGTTCGCTTTTTGCGAATTGAACATTTTTTATATCATTTTCAATTTCTTTTTTTAAATCATTTTTTTCATAAAACTCTTTTTCTTTTTGATTTAAAATTTCTATTTTTTCATCTTTTGAAAGAGTTTTATAAATTTCTTTATAAAACTTAGAATTTTGATTAATATATTTGATTTCTTTAGATTTGTACTCATACCAATCTTTTAAATCTTTCTCATATTTTTCAGTTAATTTTGAGTCATAATTTTCTTTTTTTTCGATAAACTTTTCATCTAATTTATCAGCTAAAAAATTGATTTTATCTTCATGAGAATATTCTTGTATAAACTCTTTTGAGAAACAAAATTCTTTTAAATTTATACCTTTTACAGAGTGCGGATATTTAATATTAAAATATTCATTATCCTTATTTTCATTTCTAACTTTTACAGTTCCAACAGTTTTTAAATAACTTTGAAGTTCCTCATAATTTTCAATTTTTTTATTAATTATGTAATTTAAAATCTCTTCTTTTTCAACTATGTTTTTTTCAAACATATCATTCTTTTGTCTTGCAACAATTGATGAATCAAGATTAAATTCACTTCTTCTATTATCTTTTGGAGATTCAAAACCATTCTTTTGATTAAAGAGTTCTTGGAATGCATCTACATAGTGAGTATTCTTTTTAACATATCCTAAAGGCTCAATATACTTTCCAGTTACTAAATTCACATTAGGTATTACTATATGCAAATGTGGTTTTCTAATTACCACCTCGCCATTTTTTGAAATATAACTTTTTAATTTTGGAAGATGAGCCTCTGCATAAATATTTAATTCATCATTTTTATAAGCAACTTTTACAAAGTTTTCAAATTCAAAAACTGCTTTTTTTAAGTCATCAATTGATACAAAATCCTCTTTGAATGCAAAAGTTATATGAGTATAATTTTCTTTAAATTCTAAGTTCTTGATTATTGAATCTGTTACTTTTAAATCACCAGATAAAGTTACTCTTTTATCGGCTTCTTTTCTTGTGAAATTTCTATCTTTTTTTCTTCCACCCTTAAGATATTCTGCGATACCTGATTCACCACCTGAAATTTCAACTATCATTTTAAACCTCTATTTTTACAAGAGATTTAACATAAGACAAAAGCTCATCAACTTTTAATAAAGTTTCTCTATCAACCGTTTTATTTATATTTGCTCTTTTTGCAATTTGATTACAGTTGTTAGCTATATTATTTAATAAAAAAAGTTTTTTATTTTGAAAGCTTTTATCTACTTCTTTAACTTCCGTTGAAAATATTGAATTCCTCAAAAATTGTGATTTTGAGATTTTTTTATTCTTTATTTTTTTTTCAAGTAGGAGAATTTCGTCTTGAGAACATCTGATTTGAAGTCTTTTATCTAAATTTGACATTTGTTTTACTCCTTTTTAACTTTTGCTTTACATTTGTTTTACAAATACATGTCAAAACAATGTAAGTTTTTACAAACTTTACATTTGTTTTAAATCTGTTTTACATTTTGTATACAAAAATGTACAAACTTAACAAGCACTTTACACGATTGATACAATCGTGCTACATCATACAAATTTGATGATGTAGGAACGACGGTCTTTGTACTGACGCACAAACACTGTCATTCTTAAGGGATACTCCCTTAAAAACCCTAACTTCTTTTTTTCTTCTAAGCGTTCCCACTCAATTTATTCATAAACTCATCTTGAGTTAATTTTTTTCCCAAAAAATTACTTCCTTTTTTTTCGCTCTCGCTTAGCTTTTTTTCTTCCTCTTTTTGTTTTTTTGGTTCAATTGTTTTTAAAAATTTCAAGTGAGTTGATAATGTTTGTCTCGAAACTTCTAATAAATAAAACTCTTTTAAATATTGAAGAATTTGAGCCTGTGTGTAACCCTCTTTTAGAAGATGAATAATTTCATCTTCATATTTCCTAAGTTTATATTTTGGTTCATTTTTCGATTTAAACTCTTCTATATTTTTATTCATCTTTACCCTACTACTTAATCAATTCTTCAAACTCATCATTTAAAATTAAAATTTCATCTAGTGATTTTTTTGAATTTGCATATCTTGTCATCCCCTTTAAATATTCTTGCATATCATCTTTTTCCATGAATAGATTATGAGCTTCACCAGATGAATATTGAAGTGCTAGAGTTGCAACATCAATCATTGATTCTTCAGTGATTTCTGATATTTGATTTTGTTCTGAAAAATAAACTTCAAAGACTTTATTTTTAGGTTTTAAGACCTTACGAATAGATTTAACTCCTAATTTTTCATCTCCCTCAAAAAAGATGAAAGGGTCTTTTCTATCTGTATATTTGATTACTTTATTCTTAATCAAATATGTATTCTCTGGAGCTGCAATTAAAGAATAAGTGTTAATTAAATTTCCCATTTGTTTATAGCTATTTTCAAAAGGCAAAATGAAATTTATTTCATCTTCTAAATGTGAAAATTGTTCTTTAATTAAATTTATAAGCTCATTTGTATCTGTTCCACCCCCAACATCTATAACAACTATCTTATTTTCTTTAACAGCTTCAAAAGTAGCTTTAAATAATTCTTCTTGAGCAGCAACTGTTTTAATAGAAACTGTTCTATCTTTAAACACCTCTGAGTTACTTAATGACTGTGTTGTATCATTTGAGTTATCTATTTCGATATATTTAAACTCTATGCCTCTATATGCTAATAATTGACATAAAATTAAACTTATAGTTGATTTACCAACGCCACCTTTTGTGTTTACTACTAAATTTATTTTTTTCATTTTTTTTCCTTTAGATTAATTTTAAAATTTCTTTTATTTTTGACATATCATTTAATGAAATGTAAAAATTTTCTCTTGTAATCACTTCTTTATTCTGAATATCTATCTCACATCCATATCGTGAATCTGGTTTGTCGTTAATTTCATAATTTAAAATTCCTATATTTCCACCACTATACATAAAAACGGAGAATCCCAATTTTTCTAACTCTTTTAATTCTTCATTTTTATTTTTTAAATTTTTAATTTTTTTAGCAAAAAAATTTTGTGTTCTTTCGGCTTTTTTTTCAATTTCTGTAATCGCTAAAATAGTTGAGTACAAATCATTTGTTCTTGAATTTAATTCTTTTTGCAATTGGTCTTGAAGTCCGAGGATGTCTGGGACTGTCATATTTTTAAAATCCATTTTATTTTCCTTATTTTTGAGTTGATGGAACAACTATAATTCTTCCATCGGTCAATTTTGAAAATTGATTATTCGCTTTTGAAAAAACAACATAATCACTTAAAAAACTACTTTTTTGAAACATCATTCCCATGGCAAAAGATAAACCAAATATAAAAAAAGAACTAACAAGAATTGAAAAGAAAATCATTGTTTTATTGTTTTTTTTAATCTCTTTTAAATCATCTGAAAAATTAGAAAGTTCATAAGCTAAATTATTAATTATTTCTTCATCAACTTTTTCAGGCTCTTTCATTTCAATTTCTGGAATTTTTATTTTTGAGATTGAATCTTCAATCTCTTTTTTTAAATTATTTTTTTGATTCTCAAAAAGCTCTTTAAAATTTAAATCTTCTTTTTTGGGTTCTTCTTTTATTTTTTTACTTGCTTCTTCAAGTTTTGCAGCTGCAAATTGAAACGTTAAAAGTAAATCTTGGATATTCTCAATTCCAATTGCTAATTGAGGTTTTGGTTCTTCTTTTTTTGGTTCTTCTTTTTTTTCAGCCTTAACCTCTATATCTTCAGTTGGAGGTGGAGGAGAAAAATCTTCAACCTCCTGGACAAAATTTAAATCATCTTCTTCCATTTTAAGACCTCATAAGAAATGAAATCACATCTCTTCTATTTATGTTTTTCAACTTTGAAACACTTATTAGAAAAATAGTGCTATTTTTTGTTTTCATTTTTTTATATTTCTTTTGTAATGTTTGAACTTTTTTTAATTCTTTTCTCCAAAATTCAACCTCTTGGAGGTGGAATTGGATTTCATCTTTATAATTTTGAATTTCTAATTCTAAATTCATTTTGTCCACCCATCAGTAATTAAATTTGAACTTTGCATTTTTTCAGCATACTCAACATACTCATTCCATGGTATTTTTGTATTGAACCAGACATTTTGTTTTTCATCAAAAGCTAAAATTTCATTATTAAAAACTACAACTTGATTAAGACATTCAAATGGTAAAGGTTCTGTTTTATATGAACTTAAATTGATAGCTAAAAGATTTTTTACACTCAAACCGCACAGAAACATGGTTTTCTTTTGACCCTCAATCGTTTCATATTTTGTTTTTATTTCCATTTTTTCAACAGCTTGTAAATTTGAAATCAAAGATGCTGCCACTAATCCTATTTTTACTATTTTTTTCATTTTAATTTTCCTTATTTTTTATTAAAAAGTTTAATATTTTAAACCTTTTATATATAGAAAGTATAATATTTTCAAACTTAAATAAACTTTAATAAAGTATAATATATAATACTTTTTTTAACAAAAAGGATAATATATTATGTTAAAGCCTACATACAAAGATATTGCTGCATTGATTGATAAATCAGAAGCATCTATTAAGAACTATAAAGCAGCTCAACCACAATTATTAGAGGTCTTACAATTGGGAGCTACTGTAAAACTTAATAATATAAGTCTTGAGGAACTTGAAGCATTTTTGGAGTTAAAAGATAAACTTTTAAATCCAAAAGAAGATAATTAAGTAGATACTATCTACTTAATCTTTTGTTGAATAACTTGAGATACGGTATCGCTTAACTCATTTATCTCGAGTTTTAAGCTATTTGCGAACGATTTAGGAATATAGTGCAAACATGCTATTATTACTGAAACCTGTAAAAGGATTTTTAAAATGATTAAAAAACCACTCATAAAAGATGTAGTTAGCCATGCAAAGAAACCAAACTCATAAGCAAGTAATGGAATCTCATTAATAAATTCATCTGCTACGCTATCTATTAAAAATAAGATAAACAAGCAAATTAAAATTGCTAAGAAAATAAGTACCACTTTTAAAGAGATATAAATTACATTTGCGATAATTCCTACTATTTTTTCCCTCTGATTAGTCGCTAATGCCCAAATAACTGAAAATGGCAACTTAATATAAGTCAATAGATATTCAGCAAAAAGTAATAGAAAAGCATATGTTCCCACCAAAAAGAACACTATTACCTTAGTATACTGCATAGCTTCGATTATAAAATCAACTGAAAATATAATTAGAGCTAAAGATAGTAAATCTCCAACTTTGTCACCAATCCCGAAAGGTATCCAACTAGTAGGCATAACGCTTGAAATTTTACTCATAAGTGCAATTACATTATCAAGAGGTAAAAACGCTAAAAGTGCTGACTGTTGCAATGCTCCTGTTGTTATAGCTTGAATGTCTAACGATTTGTAGTTTTCCCATTTTTTTGTAAAAGTTTCTTCTACGAAATCTTTTAATCCATAGACCATTTCAGCGGCAGGTAAAAATACTATACTCAAATATCCATACTTTTGATTAAGACTTATAAAATAATCGTTTAATGCCACTATTTGCTCTTTCTTATCACTCAAAAAACTTGGGTTATTAAAATTATTAATATTTTTTTGATAAGCATCTATTTTTACTTGATTGCTTAAAATTGACTGCTTAGCTTGATAACAAGCTGTAAGACTAATACTTGGATTTGAACCATACTTAAGCAAGTCATTTTCATTTTTTCCAATCTTTAGAAGTTCATCAGCTGTTGGAAATGGATTTGCAAAAATAGAAGCTTGATTTTTGTCACCTCTTATTTTTTGAACTTCTTGTTTTATTAGAGTTAAATTATAATCGTTGAAACATTGTTGATTAACATTATCTAACTCAGTATTTTTAATTTTTAATTGGTTTAACTCTTTCTCCTGTGACTTTACCGCTGTTGATGAGACTACTCCTTCTCTATTGCTAAGATTACTCAAATAAATCGACCAAGTCGTTGAGACAATTCCATCCATTAGGCTGTTAACTTCTGTGAGAATAAAAGAGTACCGATTTTGAGCAGTTGAGCTATCAATCGCTATATTTTTACCTTGAACTGAAACAAGATTTGAATTCGCAGGCACAAAGAAAAACCAAATAATCACAAGCGAAAAAAGTCCTCTTTTTACGATATAAAACTTGTCCTCTTTTTGTTTTTGCAAATTAAGAGCTATATCAATTACGGACCAAAGTAGACTTAAAAGAAATAAGTACCACAAAATAGAACTCATAACATCACCGCTTATGAGCAAAGTTTCCATGAAAAATAACAAAAATTTATCTAAATATTTTTCATTTTCATTAGCAGTTGTGACAGTATAGTTAGGCGTAGCCATAGGATTAAGCTCAGAAATTCCAAGACTTGAAAAAAAGCTTGATGAAATCGAACGAGCGTAATCTATTGCAGATGCCTTGTTTTGAGTATGTTGCAACTGGTCAAAAGTTATACCATTTTGAAACTCGATGTTTTGGTTGCTTAAACTCTTTTGTATATTAATTATCTCAGGATTAAAAGTTACAAGTGCTGTAATATAATCGGCAAGGTCTAAATTACCAGTTTTTGCACCTGATATTGCAATCGAGTTATTAACTGTTTTTGAAAGGTTCTCATTGTTTTTCTCAGCTGTTGCCGATACTTGACTACTATATTTTACATTTTCTAGCTGACTTAAGCACTTTTGATTAAGAAAAGTAGCTTTTTGTATTGGTTTGATTTGTTGTGTATCGAGATTGTTATACACAGTACAAGAGACACTACCTGTATCCATGCTAAATGAATCAAGTTTTGTAACAAAATCGCTCTGAAACTGCTGTTGTAAGGGTGGACAGCTAGCTGTACAAGTTGCAAAAGATATATTCTTTAAAAAATAATCTGTTACTTTTATTGTTCCTTTTTGAGTGTTTTGTGCTTGCTGCTCTTGCTGTTGTACCTGTTGCACAGTTTGTATTTTTTCAAGCACATCACTATTAGTGGTGGTTTGAGTTGGTACACTAGCTGTTGATAATGCACCACAAAAAGCGAAATTAAGACTCAAAATAAGAAGTAATATATATTTCATATTATCACTCCTTAATATAATATTGCTTATTATTTATGCTAAATACTGTATAGCCATTATTTAATTTTACGGCTTTTACAACTGTATCAACTCCATTATATGTGGTCTGATTGTTTGTCTCAAACTCCCATATAATAGTATTTTTTTGAAGATATAGATTCAAATAATCCTTTATATCTGGGTTATTAATCGGTCTTACTCCTATTTCTTCGGCTTTTTGCTCCAATATTTGCTGATTTATATCAGCTTCAATCACTTTATTTTCGGTTATTAGAGGTTCTAACTCTAATTTCCCTTTGAATTCAAGAGTTTTCGAATTCCATATCTGGAAAAAAAATAAGAAAATGATGATTAACACAGTAATAGCTATATATTTATATCTCATTATTTCTTGTATTATTTTCTCATTTTTTTGAGTTTTTTCAATTTTCCTGAATATTTTTCCAAAGATTTCTTTTCGTTTTTCTTTTTTTAATCCTGATTCATCATCCATTTGTAAATCCTCTTTTCTCCCTCCTAATGAGGGTACTAATTATGTCTTGACGGAAACTTGCAACGGTTCTTGTATTGATATTGCTCTGCTCCCGTGGCTGACGCCTTACGCTCGTTCCTGCGTCACTCTCTACAGTTGTTCCTTGTATGAGTAATTTAATAATCTTTAAATCAAAATTTCATTTTCTTTTTTTTGAGCTTCAAGGTTTTGTAATTTCTCATTTTTTCTGTCTCTTGCAAACTGCTTATTTTGCATCATTTCATTTATTTTTTGCCATTTTTCACTCTCTATATCTTTCTCTATCTCTATTGGACTTTTTTTGGACACCTTTGGACATTGTCCAATTTGTTCTTTTTTATTTCTTTCTACTCTTTTGTAGTTCGCCCATTTTGATTCACTACCTATCATATTTTGAGTTTCAAACATAAATAAAGTACCATTATCCCATCGTTCCATCAAACCTAAAGAAATGAATAGGTCTACTGCTACTTTTACCGTATCTATATTTGTGTTCGTTATTGTCGATAGCATTTGAGGAGAAAATGGTATAGTATCCCTGAAATATAGTTCCCCTTCTGTTTTAACACTCTTCAATAATAATTTCATGTAGAAAATAATGTAATCTTTACCATTTGGTTGCCCTTCTATTATTCTAATTTCATCCTTATCGAAAAAATCATCTTTAAGCTTCAACCAATAATACTTTTTATTTTGTGACATTCACGTCCCTTAATTAATATTAATGATAATTATTATTATCAATATATAATTAACTTTTTTTAACTTCCTCTTTTGACATATTTATATATTTATGATAGAATTCAGTAATTTTTTTTAAAAAGTTAAACCTAAAAGCTCATTATATCGGTCTGCAAACTCTTAATAATGGGCTTTATGCTGTTTTAATCTGGTTTAGAACTTGCCACTTTGCAATTGCTCTTATCGGGTACATTACACGTTTTCCAACACTTATATAGGATATTCCTATACCCTCAACTCTCCATTTTTCTATAGTCGATTGGGCTACCCCTATCACTTGTGCGGTCTGTTTAGAATTTAGATTTAAACCTTTCGTAAGATTTAAAGATTTAATTTCTTCTTCATATTTTTTAATTTCTTCTTCTATATTCATTTTTATTTTCCTTTTTTATTTTTTCGAGGAGCAAAAATATTAAAATCAAGATTTTCTTTTTTAATTAACATTGGATTTTAAAATATCGTATGAGCACATCCAAATAGACAAGTCATACCGTAATTTTAATTACTTTTAAAAATAAAGTCAATGCATTAAAATCTTACAAGCCCCATATTATCGACATAAATATATAAATATGTCAAAGAAATAATTTGAGTAAAAAATTATTAAGCTAATCTTTATATTCTAAATTTTATTAAAATTGTCATTCGATTTTGTAAAGATGGAGGTTGTTTATTTTTGTATAAAATTTAAAATGACACTTAAACATTTTTTAAGATTATGAAAATAATTGAAAAAAATTATAAAAAAAATTTCAAAATTTCTTTTATTTTTCATTTTTTTTACGATTTATATTGTATTTTTTGATGTAGTTTTTTAGAATTTTTTATAAATTTAGGTTTTCAATAGCTTCTCGTCCACTAAAATCAGCAAGTTTTGCATATCGCATAGTCATTGTAATATCTTTATGATTCATAAGCTTTTGAATAGTAAAAATTGGTGTTCCATTTATAGCTAAATGACTTGCAAAAGTATGTCTTAGTGTATGAAAAACAACCCTATTTTTTCTATCATTAATATCAATATTTTGATTAAATAAATCATCTAATATCTTTTTAATTCTTCTTGCAGGATAAGTTGATAGTACTTTTTCATTTGTATTCAGTTTTTCTACTCTTTTTTTTAGAAGTTCTTTTAATTGTGGGCTTAAAAAAGTTTTATATGTACTGTTATTTTTAAAATCTTTCAGAGTTATAAGATTATGAACAAAATCAATATCCTTTTTACTTATATTTTGTAAAGTTGCTAATCTTGCTCCAGTATTAAGAGCAAGTTTAAAATATAGATAAATTGTTTCATCTTCTTTTGCTTCATTGTATAAGAGTTCTATTTCTTCTTTTGTTAAAAATCTTTCTCTTGCATTATCTATATTATTTAGAATAATATATTTTGAAAAGTCATTTTTGATTAAATCATTTTTTAAAGCATATTTGATAATGGACTTTAAAATATTTAGTATTGTATTTATTGTTTTTGGAGCTATTGGCTCATTTGTTCTAATTCCATTTTTTTCTTTCAAAGCTGTCATAAATTTTACAATATCTGTATTTGTGATTGTTTCAAAATCATAATCTTTGAAAAAAGGCAAAACATGATTAAGATAATAAGATTTTATTGTTCTATCTGTTTTTTGAGAAAAATAATCATTGGCAATAGTATCTATATATAAAATGTTTTTTTTCTTTTTCTGAGCTATTAGAGGTGGTTCTTCACCATTTCTTTGTTTAGTGATTATCTCATTTCTTTTTTGATTACAATAAGCTTCTCTTACTCCCTCTGAATATTTACCAATTTTTACCCAAACTTTTTTATTGTTTATATCTTTATATGTAATATAATATGTTTTATCAGATTTTTCATTTGTAATAGTTTCATTATAATATACGCCTGTTAGATTTGTTTTAATCATAATAAAGTTATCCTTTTTTTATACCCTATTTATACCCGTAGAATATATTTATAGGATTTTATAAGGTTTATTTGATTTTGTCAATAGCTTAAACTATCGACAGAATGGTTGTTTAGTGTATATCAAATTTTTTAAGGTTTATTTGAAATAATACTTTAGTGAGTTCAAATCTCGCTAACCGCACCACAAAATTCTCATTTACTTTTTATTACTACTCTTAAGTTACAATACAATCTTTAATTATATAATTCAACAAAAGGAAAATCCT
>Ga0074195_1002877_pt1 | contig 17594 bp, 20 predicted proteins | sample EPASupsiteHSE623_FD_64525 | JGI IMG/M metagenome (GOLD analysis project Ga0074195, IMG submission 64525) | Bioremediated contaminated groundwater from EPA Superfund site, New Mexico - Sample HSE6-23 | ecosystem: Environmental > Aquatic > Deep subsurface > Groundwater > Contaminated ...
CGCAGTTTGATTTCTTCTCGCTCTTCTGCCTTCAAGTGGACGATGTGCAGTTTTTTTCTTGCCATGATCTTTAATATATGGCAAGTTCTAAAATTTAAAACTTTTGTTACAAAGCACTAGTCTCCCCATCTGAGAGATCTCCAAATGGAATCGTCCCAAATTGATTATCGAAGATATTTATATCAAATAAATCGAATCCATCGTTGTTCGTCAATATATAATCATAAGTTACAGTTTCTCCGAGATTTGCGCTATAGGGTGCATTTATTGTTAATTCAAGAGCCGCTGCAGTATTTACAGATATAAATAAGAAAGTTACAAAAGCAGATAATAGATATAGATTCCTCGTATGGTTATTTAAATCATCAAGTACACGACATCTTTTTTCCATCTTTGGCCTTAAGATGGCAATGCCCTCAGATCCCGATCCCATAATTTCCCTCCTATGTTCGTGAACTTTAAGGAATTAGTACTACATAAACTATTCGGAATTTTGATCCGGAGCACAAAAAAAGGTTACAGAATCGATCACAGTGATGCTGACCCATGCGCCCATTTGACAAGAGCATCTCTGAAGCGCTGCCAAATACGAGACCGCTCACGACGATTCATTAGTTTGATTGAAGAGCACTCCCCCAAATTTTGTTAAATTCTCAATTCCAGAGACGCCCAGACTCACCATAAAGCTGGCATTATTGGAGAACACATCACTTCCCTCGCACTTGGCAGAGCCCCTGGCGGCATTTACTAGAGGACCGGGAATATCAGCCTCTGCAATCTGGTAGGGAACACTCACAGTGCAGCTCTCACCAACATCAAGAGCGCTCTTATTCAGATCAATCTCGCCGAGATGATCATCAAGAAGAACCAGATCGCTAAGAGCTTCGGTTCCATTATTTTCAAGAGTGAATGTATAGACGATCGTATCACCAAAATAAGCAGATCCTGTATTGCAGATTTTGGTCAGATTTAATCCAGAGGTGGACAGAGAAGGCAAGGATAGAACGAGAATTACAATAAAAAATATCAAGCATCCTCTCGCATATGCATGAACCTTATTCATAATCATCAGACTCCCGCATTTAATCAATGGGTACTTCGCTCATGCCAGAAAAACATTGCGGAGAAATTCATATCATCATATCTGCTAAATCATCCCAAAAAATGGCAAAAAGATGGATTCTCTGGGCTAATGCAGCATCTTCTCAATCCTCAAAAGAGCCTGCTTGATTCTATTTTGAGATGTGGCATAAGAAAGCCGGACATAATTGTCCCCACCAGGACCAAAGGCCGATCCCGGCGTGGCGGCAATAAGAGCATCTTTGAGAAGCTTTCCGGTAAGCGCATCTCCTCCGCCATACTCAGACACATCCGGGAAGACATAGAAAGCTCCTCCTGGCATGCTGCATGGTATCCCCAAATTTCTGAGGCCCTCGACCAGGAGATCTCGTCGCACTTTGAATTCGGCCACCATTGATGTGACCTCCATTTGAGGCCCCCGAATAGCTGCGACTCCCGCATGTTGCACAAAGGTTGTTGCCTGGGATACGGAATGTGATAAAAGCCTGTTCACCCACTTCATAATATCCTTGGGCCCGGTAAGATACCCAAGACGCCATCCGGTCATGGCATAGGCCTTGGAGAAACCGTTGATTGTCACAGTTCTCTCCTCCATTCCACCCATGGAGCCTATGCTGATGTGCTCATGATCGTAAATGATCTTCTCATAAATCTCGTCAGAAATTACAAACAGATTATGATCAACAGCTAAATCGCGAATCTCTTCAAGAACTTTCCTATCAAAAACGGACCCTGTGGGATTAGAAGGAGAGTTGACAAGAATGAGCTTCGTCTTAGGGCCTATTGCACTCGATAGGTCCTGGGGCAAAAAGCGATCGTTCACATTTGCCCAGGATACAGCCGCTCCTGCAAAGGCCACACATGGCTCGTAGCTTACCCAGGAAGGGCCTATGAGAACGCACTCATCTTTCTCCTGCAATAAGGCCTGAATAGCGGCAAATACAGCCATCTTGGCGCCAGGCGTTATGGTGACATCATCAGCAGTAACATGAAGGGAGTTTTCCCGGTTTAGCTTCTCGGCAACAGCCCTTCGCAACTCAGGAATTCCTACTGTTGGTGAATAGTGTGTCTCGCCTTTTTGTATTGAGCTGCATCCAGCCTCAACAATATGTTTTGGAGTATCAAAATCCGGCTCGCCCACGCCCATATCGATGATATCAAGGCCCTCGGAAGCCAGCTTCTTTGCCATGGCTGAGATTTTTAGGGTGGTCGATTCGTGAATAGAGGCCATACGCGATGATACCATAGCTCAGACACCTCCGAGCCTCTGCAGGAGCTTGACCGCCGCCTCGACGGCCCGCTTGGAATAATCCACGCGTTTGTGAGCATCGAGTCGGGACATCTTGGGTCCGGTGATGCCAAGTGTCACAGGTTTATCGAACTCGAGGGACAGGTCCATCAGCTTTCGAGCCGCTTGAGAGACCACGATTTCATCATGAGCAGTCTCCCCCTGAATCACACAGCCGATCGTCACGACAGCATCGATGTCCTCGCGACGAAGAAGCTTCTTCGCAACAAGGGGCATGTCATAGACTCCCGGAACATAAACGACAGCAGCGACCTCTGCCCCCAGGAACTGGGCATGCTCTCTGCCCAAAAGCTCCATCTGATAGGTGATGTCCCTATTGAACTCTGAGACAACGAAACCAAGTCTTACCATAAGCTCCAATCCCCGTAAAGAGTAGCCTCCTCCCATCATTTCTTCACTAATAAACCCATCGACCCCAGGGCTAAAACATAGATGATCAAAACTCATTTATCCTTGGCAATTATCAGACGTTGAGATGCCCTATGAACCAGATTTATCTTAATGGAAAGTTTGTTCCCGAGGAACAGGCTACAGTCTCGGTCTTCGATCACGGATTTCTTTATGGAGACGGAGTCTTTGAAGGAATAAGAGCCTATGGTGGACGGGTCTTCCGTCTGGAGGACCATGTGAGAAGGCTCTTCGACTCAGCTCAGGCCATCCTGCTCAGCATTCCTATGAGCCAGGAGGAGATGTGCTCTGCGATCCTGGAGACGCTGAGGAAGAACAATCTGCGCGATGCCTACATCAGGCCGATTGTCAGCAGGGGCTACGGAGACCTGGGCCTGGACCCCAACAAATGCAAAAAGGCTACGGTTATCATTATCGCAATTGAATGGGGAGCAATGTACGGCAACCTCTACGAGGTCGGGCTGACTGCAATCAGCGTTGCTGTGCGCAGAAATTCCCCGGACAGTCTGCCACCCAACATCAAGAGCCTCAATTACCTGAACAACATCCTGGCAAAGATCGAGGCAAATATCAAAGGCGGCAACGAAGCCATCATCCTCGACTCGCGAGGACTGGTCTCTGAAGGCAGCGGAGACAACATCTTTGTGATCAAAAATGGAAAAGTCTACACGCCCTACACCATTAACAATCTCAAGGGCATAACCAGAGAAGCCGTCATTGATGCTGCAGCGACCCGTGGCTACAACATTCTGGAGAGAGATATGGGCCTGTTCGATCTCTACACTGCAGACGAGGTCTTTGTCACTGGAACTGCCGCGGAGGTTGCACCAGTCACCAGAGTCGATGGCAGAGTGATTGGAACCGGCAAGCCTGGACCGATCACAAAGGAACTCATGGTGGCCTTCAAGGAGCTGGCCTCGACTACCGGAACAGCAATATTTGAGTAAAAGGATGGCTTGAGGGGCTTTGCCCCCTCCCAAGTTTGTCAATTTTGTTAGGAATAGACGAAACGCACAAAGATGCGCCTCCGTCTCGGGCCATCCAATTCGAAGAAAAGAATCCTCTGCCAGGTCCCCAGATTCAACCTCCCATCCTCAACTGGTATCATCACGCTGTTTCCCAAAATCATTGCTCGCAAATGAGCATGGGCGTTGCCGTCACCGCGATCATGCTGATAGCCTGCTCCAACAGGCGCAATCCTCTCCAAAAGATTCAGGATATCGCTGATCAATGGGCCATCTGCTTCATTTATAGCGAGTCCCGTGGTCGTATGAAGTGAGTAAACCAGACAGATCCCGGCTTTACCGCCGCTTTCCCGCAGAGCCTGGCTTACCTGATTGGTGATGTCAACTACATCCACCCGTCCAGCTGTCTCAATCTCAATCATAATCACACATCCTGGAAATAGGAGAATTTAAGGCAAGGGGATGGATCCGGGCTTTAGTTCATCTTGAGGGGATGGATGACTTAAAATCGTTTGAGAAATCCCGGATCCAATTACTACGTATTGCTAATCATATATAAATTTTGCTGTATAACTTTGATAGAATCTGTTGCAATAAGAGCCAAACCCAATGCTTTGTAATCGGATTGGAAAATAAGGAATGAACTATGCCATTACTGGAGGATTTTGCCACATTTTTTTATGGACATATCTCTTCTTTTTTTGGGGCCAGCCTGGAGAAAAAGAACAGATGATAATGCGGCAAGCATTTATTACAGTTGATAAGAGATTCTAAAAATTTTAATAGACTTGAATTATATAAATTAATACTGCATGATATCCATTAGCTGCGGCACACTTGCTCATTTAGCGCGATGGTAGATTGCAGGAATAAGATGCCAAAGGCGAGAAAGCTATCAAGAGAAGAATCGCCGCGAATGATTCGGCCTTCACGGATCATAACTATTATGAAAGACAAGCGAAAAATAAATTATGGCCAGACGTAAGAGCGCTAATATTATAATGATAGGCTTGCGCGATCCGTTTTTAATCATTATCATATATTTACATTACAAAAAGATTTCGCATTCCTAATAGCACACCACATTTAACATTATTATTAGTTTATATTTTAAGGGTAACAATTTAATATTAAGAAAGGTTAATCAGGAATTTAGGAGGGAAATCAAACTATGCAAGATGTGAGGAAGCAAACCATCGACACCCTGATCATCAAAGACACTACCGCCAATCCTGCACCATTAGGACTTCTTGGCTTCGGATTGACCACCGTGCTGCTGAATTTCCACAATGCTGGATACTACGAACTGAACTCCATGATTTTGGCCATGGGAATATTCTACGGTGGCCTCGCCCAGATCATTGCAGGAATAATGGAATGGAAGAAGAACAACACCTTTGGAACCACTGCATTCACTTCCTACGGCCTCTTCTGGCTCTCACTCGTAGCCCTGCTGTTCCTGCCAAGCCTCGAGCTTGCCGGCGCGACCTCTAAGCCAGCCTTTGCAGCTTACTTCTTCATGTGGGGACTGTTCACATTCTTCATGTTCCTGGGTACGCTGAGAATCAACCGCGCCCTGCAGTTCGTCTTCCTATCGCTCACCATCCTGTTCTTCCTGCTTGCCGCCCGGGACTATCTGGGAAGCGCTGCAATAGGAACTCTGGCAGGATATGAGGGGATCATCTGCGGATTTTCTGCGATTTACGCTGCTATCGCTCAGGTCCTAAACGAGGTCTACAAGAAGGTTGTACTGCCACTCGGCCCGATGTAAGAAGATCTGCGAAATTCAGGAGATCCGGTTAGCGGATTTCCTTTTATTCTTTTCTCGCAATGTCCTTGTTGGATCCTCGATGTTTCCGATGAAAAGCAGTATCATGAGTGTTTCTCATGTAAAACTGAACCCGTATTGTCTTAGGATTCGGTTTTGATCCGCCACGTGTGCACCCAGCCTGAGGCACATGGGCGTTTCAAATTGGTGAAGCAGTGGCTTTGATCGGTTTTGATCTCTCGCCTCTTGTAGTTCATAGGAAGATGTCAGCCAGAATTAAACCCTCTGCTGCGGGAATCTAAAGACAACACCATGCGAGCGATTCCAGAAAAGATGATCACGCAGAAAAAAGAGAAAAAGAGACAAATTGCCGCTAATTTAGCAATCGATGCCCTCGCATGGAGGATGCTCATTCTCTGGAACTGGATTCTCATGGAACTTTATGAGCTTCTCGGCCTCGAAGGTTCCGGAGAACAGCTCGTGGGCTTTGATGTCCTTGTAGAATATCTTGTGCCAGGATGCATCAGTTCCCCATGTTCCGTTGAAGGAGTTCTTGGTATCCATACCGATGACGTGAGCAGCATTGTTGCCCATCAGTTCAGCAACTCGATCAGTGTCCCTTCCAGCATCCTTGAGCTGTTTAATTAGCTCTTCCGGAGTTATGGTGTGCTTGGACTCGGCCATGTATTGGGCATATTCCTGTGGATAGTATATTTTCAAGAGCTGCAGGTAATCCTGATTGACAGGTGTTGTCGGCTCCTGTGGGTTGTATGGCGTGGTTGAGACAAAGAATGCAGTCTGATCCTTCTCCATCTCGTAAACTGAGAAAGCTTCCTGGACCTTTGCGCCTATTCCGCCGTAGAACTCCTTGGAATGCAGGAACTTGGTGCCGCTGAGAGGCGTGCTATCGCTGGCATATGTGAGCTTGGTGGCCTCATAGAGATTGAGGGCAGTCTTGTCTCCTCCATTGACAGAGGATATATTTCTCAGCAGCTTGTCGGAATTCTGCGAGTAAGCATGCTCCTGATCAAGCTCGAAATCGCCGTCACCAGCCATGTTATTGAAGTACTCAAGAGCGAGTTTCTTGTCGACGATCGAGGTACTGACATCGACAACGCCGGTTCCTGACACCTTTTGCGCTTCACAAAATTGCTCGTATTGTACTGGCGGAACCAGTGGTGGGTTAGCTAGTGCAACACCGCAGCAAACCAATAGAACTAAAGCCGTGGCTATTATTACTCCCTTCATTTCGATTCACCCCTTATTTTGATTTGATATTCAAGAATTTACCTTGAAGAGATATAAACATATCGAAAGCAACCAAGTGAATATATCATATAGATATTCGAGAGAGTAATGATAGTTGTAGTAGATATATTGATAATGGTATTGAAAATTGACTTTATAAAGATAAATCTAATAATTCGCGAAGCTGTCAAAAGCCAATGGCAATCGCGCAAAGAAAAAGAAGAAAAAGTGGATGGCCATTTGGAAGAGGATCTAAAGAATCAGCCACAGAAAATAAGAAGGAAGAGCTGCTAAATTCATCAAGCATGAAAATAGAAAATAAGCCCCCAAAAGATAACCGCCTCAGCCTGGAAAAGAGCCCTTATCTCCTCCAGCACGCAAACAATCCAGTGCAGTGGTACCCATGGGGAGAAGCCGCCTTTCAGGCCGCTGCCAGAGAGGACAAACCCATCTTCCTATCCGTGGGTTACTCTACCTGTCACTGGTGCCACGTCATGGCCCACGAGTCATTTGAGGACCAGGCCGTCGCAGACCTCATGAACCAGACATTCATCTGCATAAAGGTTGACAGGGAGGAGAGGCCCGACATAGACCAGATTTACATGAAAGCGGCCCAGGCCATGACCGGCAGAGGCGGCTGGCCTTTGACGATCATCATGACTAAAGAGATGAAGCCCTTCTTTGCTGCCACCTACATCCCAAAAACAGGCCGTTTCGGCCAGGCCGGGTTGATGGAGATCATCCCCAGGATCAAAGAGCTATGGGAGAACAACCGAGAGGAACTGCTGGAGCATGCAGACAAGATCCTGGACCATTTGAGGCAGATGGAACCGGGACTGGCGGATGCCCAGGCATCTGGCCAGGAAGCCCTGGATACCACACTTTTGGAAAAGGGTTACGCTGCCCTGTCTTCTATTTATGACGCAGAGAACGGCGGCTTTGGCACTGCACCCAAGTTCCCCAATCCCAATAACCTCCTCTTCTTGCTCCGCTACTGGCACCGGACTGGGAAAGAGCATGCCATTGAGATGGTCGAGAACACACTTTTGGCTATGCGCAGAAGCGGAATCTACGATCACATCGGATTTGGCTTTCACAGATATTCCACAGACAGAGAATGGCTGGTCCCACATTTTGAGAAAATGCTCTATGACCAGGCTCTGTTGACCATGGCTTACACCGAAGCCTATCAGGCCACGAAAAAAAAGGAATACGCCAGGACGGCACGCGAGATCCTGGAGTACGTCCGGAGAGTTATGACATCAGAAGATGGCGGATTCTTCACGGCTGAAGACGCAGACAGCGAAGGAGTGGAAGGCAAGTACTACGTCTGGAGAGCAGAGGAGCTGAAAAAGATCCTGGACGAAGAGGAATTCAGGCACATGATCAGGTTATTCGATATCTATGAAAGTGGGAACTTTGAGAATGGCCAAAATATCATAAGAGAGAGGCCTCATCAAGGAGACGCAACGTCTGTTCCTCAAATAGGCGAAAAGGACAAAAACGACAGGCTGGATAGGATGAGAAGCAAGCTCTTCCTTGCCAGAGAGAAGAAGGTGCGACCAGATAAGGACGACAAGATCCTGACAGACGTCAACGGCCTGATGATCGCCGCTCTGTGCAAGGCAGCCCAGACTCTAAATGAGACTGAGTATGCCAAAGCAGCAATGAAAGCCGCAGATTTCATTTTAAAAGAGATGATGACCAAAGACGGAAGGCTCTTGCACTGCTACCGGGGCGAGGCAGGCATTGCCGGAATCCTGGATGATTACGCATTCCTTGTCTGGGGATTGATCGAGATCTACGAGACGGTCTTTGATGTCAAATACCTCAAGGCTGCGATTCAGCTAAATCGGGTTATGATGCAGCATTTCTGGGATGAAGATCATGGGGGCCTATTCTTTTATGCCGATGATGCGCAGGCTCTTCCGCTTCGCCAAAAGGAGGCTTACGACGGAGCTGTTCCATCTGGAAACTCAGTGGCCATGCTAAATCTTCTGCGACTCATGCACATCTCGGAAGAGACGGAATGGGCCGAAAAGGCCTGGCAGATGGCAAGATCTTTCTCGGCTGCCTTGGCAAAAGAGCCATTGGGCCACACAATGATGCTCTCATCTCTTGATTATGCCCTGGGACCAACTAGCGAGATAGCACTAGTCGGATGCTGGGAGGATGAGGGCACAACTGAGATGCTACAGGCCATAAGATCTCGATTCCTTCCCAACAAATCCGTGATCCTTGTATGCGGAGATGAGATCCAGGATTTGGCGCCGATCACAAGGAATCTGGAAGGGGCACAGGGAAGGGCGAGAGCCTACGTCTGCACCGGACAGGTATGCAGTCCGGCTATCACAAACCCGGAAGAGATGATGGAACTTTTGGAGACGGATTCGCGTGGAATGAACCCATGAGATGAGATACATAATGATTGTTAACGAGATGGTCATAGCAGCAGATGACGAAATGTCTATGACACACTGCCGGCAGGTCGATAACGCTAAATACTACCAGCCAGGTATGAAGCCATGAGGAGATCCAAATTTCTGAGAATGAAATGGCATCCGATCCAGAAAGGCACCGTAGTCTGAATAAGTACCGTAGGGGATCCTACGCAGAATTATCAACCATCATGCCCCAACACGGACGGAAAGAGTGCGGGTTTTCTCACATAAGCAGGTCTATTTTCTCACACGCAGGCAATGCGGTGATGTTTTAATGAACAAACGTAAAGACCATATTCCTAAAAAGGACATCATGTATATCTTGAAAGAAGATAACTCTCAATATATTGTTAATGAGAGTTATTTTTACAAGACCGAGCCGTACTATGCCATAGTGAAGAACGAGAACGACGGCATCAAGACAACCCCTAGCAGCAGCGATGTATTGGACGCATATGTCGTCCCAATTTGCCTCGAGAAGGCAAAGCTGGCTGGAATACCTGTCTGCGACTGGATCATATCCAATGTCTATGTCTCGCTGCCTGCCATAGTCTACGGCCTGAACTACTTCTCCACGCCATCTGACCACTTCCTGGTATCAGACCTGGAAGAGGCGAAGAGAGTCATAAAGCACGTCACCAACCGGGGCAGGTATCCCTTCTGCTACCAGAAGATCAACGATACCTCATCAGTCACAAAATGCGTATCCATCTTCGGCAAAACCCTGAACTGCTGCAATCAGGCCAAGAGCCTGGCTCTCAGAATCTATGAAGTCTTCAGGCTGCCGTTAGTGGAGATCGTGCTTGTGAAAGACGAGTCGGGCTGCCGGCTCTCCTCTCTGGCACCGGTGAAGTATTCACAATTATCAAATGACGAAACGGAAATGTTGCAGAACCTTCTGGACAAGAGGGTGAAACGCTTTGAGTAAGCTAGGCATATTCGTAAACCGACAGACTCTGAGCAGCTCCGAACAGCTCACGGCCGTGGTAAAATGCCGGGACGTGGCTGAGAGCATGGGACATACAGCCGAGTTCATCTTCCCCGTGGACATGAAGAAAATCCCAAAACTGGATGCGCTCTTCATTCGCGCCAACACCGATCCCATGAACACCACTTACGTGGCGGCAAGGATTGCGCAAATGTACGGGATACCGGTGATAGACGACCCAAGCTCTATCCAGATCTGCGCAGACAAGATCAACATGTACATGCACCTCATGAAGAATAACGTCTCCATGCCCAGGACCAGATTCTTGAAGAAGAAAGAGCTGGATGAAGACCTTGCCGAAGAGCTATTCGAGGAACTGGGTACCCCACTGGTACTTAAGGAGCCCTCAACATCCTTCTCAGCCCGTGTGGAGAAGGTCTCAAATGTTGACGAGCTGCTGAAGATCTCCAGGAGGTTCTTCAAGCTCTCAGACTGGATTGTGGTGCAAGAGTACATCGAGAGCAGGTTTGATTGGAGGGTGGGTGTCATCAACGGTCAACTGCTCTATGCTTGCCGATACATCATTCCGTCAGAGACATTCAAGATCCAGGCTTCAGTGAACGGGCATATAGTCTACTGTGATGTGGAGAGCGTGCCGGCTGACCAGGTTCCTCCTCAAGTCATTGAGCTTGGACGCCAGGCAGGCAATGCCATCGGCAATGGATTGTATGGAGTTGACATTAAAGAGAGCAACGGTAAGCTCTATGTTATTGAAGTCAATGATAACCCATCGCTGGAAGGTGGCGAGGACGCCCATTACCCAGATATGTTCCAGAAGATCATCTCCTACCTGATGACTGGAGACGTCGATAATTATGCATATGGGCTTTCACAAAAAGCTCCCGGACCGCACGGCTTTGAGGGCGAGTATGGTCTGGGAGCTGATGCCGGGATTATTAGTCCATCAGCTCTGGCGGAAAACGAGGTCTACTCCTACAAGATAGATTTCTCCGAGAGATGATATTTTAATGGAAGATTATCTATGTGAAGCTTTAAGCCAGGCCTGCAGCAAATGCCATCTGCAGGGCGGCTGCTGTTTTGAGGCCAGGCCTCCATTGAGCCAGGAGAGAATAGATATCCTGCGAGAAAACGGCGTTTCTATGGATGCAGTTGAGTTCGCGGGATACAAGAGGCTCCGCCTGAAGCAGGATGGCTTTTGCGTGCTGTTTCAGGACGGAAAATGCAGCATTCATTCCATCAAGCCTGAGACCTGTGTAGCCGGGCCCTTTACCTTTGACATAGTGGACGGCATGTTGCAGATCTTCCTGAAAAGAGAGAGCATCTGTCCCATGGTCAGGTTCCTCAAGGCCAACCGCCAGGCTTACGATGGCCTCTTCGAGACATCTGTTGAGAGGATCATGCATCTTGTGGACAGCATTCCGGAACAGGAGATGGCTGAGATTCTGAAGATCGATGAGCCGGAGACGGATCTGGTGGCTGAGATAACGCTGCCTGAGAAGAGATGAAGCAGGTTATGATAAAGGCAATAGGAACGGAGCACGAGTACTCCATCAATGACAAAAATTGCCGGCCACTTGCCATCTCCGACAAGATCATCGAGCAGATTCATGGAACAGTGGAGCATGAGGTCTCCTTTGGCGGAATATTTGTCTCCAAGGAGCTGCAAAAGCATGCCATCGAGCTGATACCGCAACGGCCAGGAAGCCTCAGCTATCTGGAAGACAACCTTTACCGCGGCCTCACAGAGCTGTATCGGGCCACCAATTACGAGTATGGATTCATGGGTCTCGGAATGCATCCGCTTTTAAAATTAGATGAGACGACATACTGGGATCACGATGAGCAGGAGTACTATCAGGTTTACGACAGGCTCTTTAACATCAAGCAGCATGGCTGGCTGAACATCCAGGCTCTGCAGGTCAACATTCCCTATCAAGGAAAGGATGAGCTAGTGGCTATGTTCAACAGGATCAGATCGCTTTTGCCTTATCTGGTGGCAGTGTCTGCATCTTCACCTTTAGTCGAAGGAAAGCTCACCTCTTTCATGGACAACCGGCTGGTCTACTACAGAGACAACCAGGCGGCCATTCCAGATATCTGCCATGGCATTCTGCCTGAGAGGCTTTACAGCTCAGACGATTATGTGCGGATCAACCGGCAGATCTACTCGCAGCTAAAGAAATGCAAAGCCGAGATTCTTTGCAGGGAGTGGGTCAACTCCCGTGGCGTTATCGTAAGGTTTACCAGAAGCTGCCTCGAAATAAAAGCCATAGATGAGCAGGAATGCCTGCATTCGGACATGGCCTTCTCAGCGTTTCTCCTGGCACTTTTGCGTTCAGATCTCGCCTTGGAGGACGATGAGAGCAGCCTTCTGGCCATGCTGGAGGAAGCCATGCACCGGGGCGTTTCAGGCATGAGGCCGGAGCTAGAGAGGCTTCTTGCCACGGCGGAGAAGAATGCCACTGCCGAAGAGAGGCGATACCTGCCAGTGATAGCCGATAGAATCGAAAAAGGAAGCCTGGCTGAGGTCATTGTGCAAAAGCTCAAGGAGACTGACGCCGGGGAAGAAGGAATAAAGGACCTGATGCGACAGATGCAGTGGTGCCTCAGGGAGAACCGGCCTTATTCGGCTGAGCCGGAGAGATGCGGCTGAAAAAGGAGAAAGAGAGGGACGAAAGCCCTTTTCCCCTATCTTTTATCTGGTCCAGACCGATCCGCTGAAGCCTCCTGTTTTGGAAATAGCCACAAGGCGGTTACTGGACTCGATCTGTAAAACCAGATTGCCATACTGCATGACGCTTCCCTTGGGAACATCGGTCCAGTCTGCATTGATCGTACTACCGCTGATGCTGCCGCGCATAACATTGGACCAGCCAGGATAGTTGGGATCATTCTCGCCAAACCACCAGACGATCGTGCCCAGTTGACGGACATAATAAATGCCTCCGTCATCGCAGTTCCAGACGCCAGTCAGATCCAGCACAGAAGGTACGCTGCCGGGTACTGTCTCGCCAGGAATTACTGCACCGGGAGCCGTTCCACTTGGAGTCGGTTCGCTTTGCGCCGGAGCCTTCTGGAATTTGTAGTTGGCCAGGTAATTGCTTCTGCCACTGCCGTCCGTGAAGCGATCGTAAGAATCGACTATCAGTGTATTGCCGGAGAGTTCCATTACAAGCGTGGTTTTGGAAAATCCGCTATCAAAGACAGCGATCAGCGTATCGGCACCAGCAAGATCTGAGGATACGCTTGAAGCAAAGGCCTGAGCTTTCACAGTCCCCCAATCGCAGTCTGATGGATGACATCTTCCCCATACATGCACCTGGGAAGAGGTGCCCGATGCTGCAATTTCGATCTTTGTGATTCCGCTGGTATTGGGATCGACATTATTCCATGATCCCGCAAACTGATCGATGCTGGCCGAGCTGCAGGTTGCCGTTATCAACAGCAGAAGCAATGCTGCCAGACAGGAACATAATAATTTCATATCCTAACCTCCTGAACTGATGAATCAATCATTTGAGATCCCACTCCTCAGGGGAAGGATCTCCATTCTAGCGAATTGCCGGAGGGGTTTGACCTCTGCAATGATTCCAGTAGCAGTGATTGATGAGCTTTTCTGGAATACATAGCTAGAAGCATAATTGGTCCTTTGGCTATTGTCCGTAAAAGCGGTGAACGACTGAACAGCAAGCCGATTGCCCTGGATCTTGATGAAGAGCGTGGTCACTGAGAATCCGGAATCATAGACGGCCATAAGTGCCTGAGCCTGGCTCACCAGATTTGAAGATACATCTGGACCGAAGACAAAAGCGTTAGTCGCACCCCAGTCGCAATCAGTGGGATGGCATTTGCCCCAAGCATGCACACCGGCAGTGTTGCCGGAGACTGCTATGTTTAGCTTGGTTATTCCACCAGTATTGGTATCAACATTTGTCCAATCCCCAGAGAACTGAGCCAAGCTTGCTGTACAGGTTGACAATGACATCAACAACAATAGACTTGCTGTTGCCACAAGCAGCAGGTGTTTCATATTCCAGCCTCACAGTTAAAATCTTTGCTAACTAAAATGATCTATTAGTATAAATTGTTTGGCATTAAGGTCCGAAAGAAAGTTGCTGGTCTGCGCGAGAAAGAGAGAAACATGGCGGCTAAAAAATATCGTATATACCGACATGCCCCAGTCATCTTCAATTAAGTGATGCCATGTAAATTATGATATCTGCCTAATTATCGTTATGATCCTCCAACAAGTGCAGTTTTAACTCTTCCTTCGAGTCGAAGATCATGCGGCAGATCTTGCATTTGAATTTGCTCTCTTTGCCAAGTCTGCTTCCTGCCATTTTCTTAGATCCGATTCCAGCCATTTATATACCTCGAATCGCACTTGAAAGTTGGATATCATTATTATTTAGCTTTTGGGTGTCTGGCTGCAATAGCAGGATCTTTTATTGGAGGCCGGAATGGGATGAGCTAAATACCTTTGAGACAGATAAGAAACGAGAATTGCAGAGGTAGTTTTCATGTCTACAAAATATCAGTGCACCATTTGCGGATATATTTACGATCCCGATAAAGGAGATGCGGACGCAGGAATCGATCCAGGGACACCGTTTCCAGATCTGCCCGATAGCTGGGTATGCCCGCAATGCGGGGCCAGCAAGGACGATTTCAAAGAGATGAGATGATCGCGAAAAGGGATGACTTTATGAGCCTCACGAGAGAGATTAAGCCGGGAGTTTTCTGGGTCGGAGCAATTGACTGGGACCGCAGGCTCTTTGATGCCTTGATTCCCCTGCCCGAGGGCACAAGCTACAACTCCTATTTGATCCGAGGCAGCGAGAGGACGGCGCTTATCGACGCTGTGGACGAATCCAAGATTGATGTGTTGCTCGATAACCTCAGATCTCTAAACATTTTGACAATCGACTATATCATCGCCCAGCATGCCGAGCAGGATCACTCCGGTGGTCTCAAAAAGCTGCTGGAGGCCTACCCCTCTGCCAGTGTGCTCGGCTCTTCAAAATGCCTGGAACTGCTGGTGCAGTTTGATCTTGTTAGCAAAGACAGAGTGCAGGAGGTCAAAGACGGCGAGAAGATAGCTCTTGGCGAGAGAAGCCTGCAGTTCATTCATGCTCCCTGGGTGCATTGGCCGGATACAATATTCACATATCTGGCTGAGGATCGTATCCTCTTTACCTGCGATTTTCTGGGATCCCACCTGGCCACGAGCGATTTATTTGCTGTGGACGAGCCCGAGGTCTACCGCCTGGCCAAGAGGTATTATGCAGAGATCATGATGCCATTTCGCACCAGCATCAACAGGCACCTGACCAGGATTCAGGAGATGACAGTGGAGATCATCGCTCCAAGCCACGGGCCGCTTTATGACAGGCCCGGATTCATACTGGACGCCTACGCCGAATGGGCCTCGGATAGGGTTAAAAACCAGGTTGTTTTGGCTTATGTTTCCATGCACGGCTCAACTCGGATTATGGCAGACCATTTAGTTGACGCTCTCATCTCCCGAGGAGTGGAGGTCAAGAGATTCGATCTCACCAGCTACGATGTAGGAGAGCTTGCGGAGTCACTTGTCGATGCTGCCACTGTGATCATAGGCACGCCTACGATTTTAGCCGGGGCTCATCCTCTGGCCCTCTATGCTGCTATTCTGGCTAATGCCCTCAGGCCCAAGACTAGGTACGCCTCCATCATCGGTTCATTTGGCTGGGGCGGCAAGATGCTTGAGCAGATCACAGAGGCCCTGCCCAACTTGAAGCTGCAGTTCCTCGATCCGGTTGTGGCCAGGGGCCGGCCAAAAGAGGCAGACCTGCGGTCTCTGGACCGACTGGCAGATGAAATCGCAGCCATGCACCGAAATACCGGCATCATCTAGACACCTCAGGCGACATTGATCTCAGAGTCTCTGCTGGCCTATGCTCTGGTGATGCTGACCACAGGCCTGGTTGTCGGATTCTCCTGCGGCCTTTTGGGCACAGGCGGCGGATTTCTCATGGTACCGGTGCAGATCTGGGCTCTGACGTCGCAAGGAATTGATCCTACCCTGGCAACCAGAGTTGCCTTTGGGACCTCCCTGGCCGTGGTTCTTCCTACAGCCATTTCCGGATGCAGGGGGCATAGTTGCCGAGGAGTAGTCCTCTGGCGAGCTGGAATTGTCATCGGCTTATTCGGAATGATGGGCGGCTTTTTGGGCGGGACAATTGCAGCCCATGCTCCAGGAGAGCTGCTCCGCATGGTTTTTGGATTTGTAATAATGCTCGCGGCATTGAGGATGCTCTTCGCTTCAAATCTGTCGCCAAAACATGAGCCAGGTGATGGATCTGAGGAAAATCTTTTGCAGTATGTTTTCTGGGGGCTTGCAGTAGGCGTCGTCTCCGGGCTTACTGGGATAGGCGGCGGAGTGATTCTGGTGCCGGCAATGATCATAGCTATGGGCTTTGGCATGTTTCAGGCCATCGGCACCTCGTCTGTTGCCATTGCGTTTAACGCGCTTGGAGGAGTTATAGCATACGTCGTCAACGGATGGGGAGTATCCGGCCTTCCAGAGTACTGCATCGGATATATCGATATGCTGCAGTTTGCCCTGCTGGCGGCAGCGAGCATATTTTCTGCCCAATGGGGGGTGAAGGCAGCTCACCGGCTGCCAGCGGAGAAGCTAAGGTACATCTTTGTAATATTGATGATCTACATCGGTCTGAAGATGATAGGGATCCTGGGATGGGTGGGACTGTGACCACTCCCACGAATGAATTCGCAGGCATCTACGGACTTTCAACCGATGGAATGTGATCCCATGCCAATTGTTTTTGTGGTTTTGAGCGCGCTGCTTGAGTCTTTTCACTTCTGACATGTCGCTGCTGAGTTCCACTACATCGGTATTGTCCAAGACGCGATCCGTTTGCTGAGGTTCAAGTTCATGCCTTCAATGACCCGAACGACGCCGTTTACTGCCTTGATAACATTATTGAGAGCTTCAACGCCTTTATCAAGCCTGGAATCAGTTTCATTATCATCCTCGAGCTTCACAAACCTGCCAAACTCACCGTTTGCAGGAGAATAATCCTTATCTAATATCCTTATCTAATGGAAGAGAATCGAACTCGACCAGAGACATAGGCATGAAGGTTAGCTAAGTGACTTCCTCCCCGGCCTAAAGACCGGGGCTTCCTACTTCTAAGATCTGACGCTTACCCGAAAGTGATTTCGGGCTGGAGGTCAGATCTCCATAGGCTCCACCCCTCAGTCCGAGGGTGAGAATGTTCAGGGCTGCGTTGTGATCCCTATCCAGCCTGAGACCGCAGACAGGGCACACATGAACCCGTTCAGAGAGATCTTTGGCAACGAGTATTCCACAGCCGGAACACATTTGAGATGTGTTTCTCGGGTCAACGAATACAACGCGTCTGCC
>Ga0074195_1002878_pt1 | contig 17591 bp, 21 predicted proteins | sample EPASupsiteHSE623_FD_64525 | JGI IMG/M metagenome (GOLD analysis project Ga0074195, IMG submission 64525) | Bioremediated contaminated groundwater from EPA Superfund site, New Mexico - Sample HSE6-23 | ecosystem: Environmental > Aquatic > Deep subsurface > Groundwater > Contaminated ...
TCCGCCACACCCTCAAAGATCGGTGCCACCAGTCTGGGAATGTCCGCAGGATTATGCTGTCCGTCCGTATCAATGGTGACGATCACCCCATCGCCGTTCAGAGAAGCAAAACCCGTCTTGAGCGCCGCGCCTTTACCCTGGTTTACCTCGTGGCGGAGCACCTGCGCGCCCGCTAAGCTTGCCACTTCGGCTGTGTGGTCACAGCTGCCGTCATCGATGACTATGACCCGATCGGCGTACTGCTTCGTGCGAAGCACTACGCTGCCGATGGAGACCTCTTCATTAAAGGCGGGTAGCAGGGCAGCAATGGTGGGCATAAGTGTAGGATACTCCTGAAATTTGCTCGATAATTATAACCAAGGGCAACGGACGATCACCACAAAGGCACGAAGGCACAAAGTTGATCAAGTAACTTAAATTATTTATGAATTATCTTCGGTTTAACCGCTTACAATTCGCTTGATGCCATTTTTAAGTAATGGCACATTGAAATTTATGATCATACCCAGCCATGAACCCTTGCATCTCAGATATGTCAAAAGCTGTGCCTCATGAACTGGCTCTATCTTTGTTACGGATTTTAGTTCTATTATTACCAAATCATTTACGAGCAGATCCATTCTATAGCCACAATCGAGCTTCAATCCCTTGTACTCCAGGGGCAAAGGAACTTGCCTTTCTGATGCAATCCCCCTCAAACCAAGCTCATAGCAAAGACATTCTTCATAAGCGGACTCGAGCAAAACAGGACCAAGCTCTCGATGCACCTCGATAGCCGCACCAATGATCTCGTTTGAAAGAGCGTTAGCCTTATTCTTGGCCGCCGCATCATGGTATAGACTAGATTGCATAAAAATATCCTTTTAACGTGTTGTCTCAGATCCTATACAATAATAAAATCGGTGCATCCTTTGTGTCTTTGTGTCTTTGTGGTGAAAGTCGTGAACCACTGGATTAAAACCCATGCTCACATACCTCAACCAAATCCACAGCATCCGCTCTATAGCCAGAGCCTCTTATCATATCAGCAGCCTCTGCCATCAAAAGCCACGACGAACTCAAGGCTGCCTCAATTCAGCATACTGGCCCGCTCAATCACATCAGTTGCCATTAGCTAAAGCCCCTCAGAAACATTAAAAAGCTTGCGGTTGTCTCGCCCATGAATCAAGTCAGATGAAGCAGTACATAACAATAAAATTCCGCAAGACCGGAATTGCGCGCGCAAAAATACATAGCCAGCACTCCTCGGAAATTGTTATATACCCAAAAAACCACGCTCACACGATGCTCCTCTTCGCCCATGTCGGCCTCACCCTGGCCTTCTCCAGGCTTCTTCACCACGTGAACCTGGCCGCCCTGGCTTTAGGCTCGATGCTTCCTGACATCATCGACAAACCCCTGGGCCTGATAGTCTTCGGCAGCCCCAACATGGGCCGCACAATCGCCCACACTCTACTCTTCCTGTTGCTCTTCGCCGCGCTCTCCTTTTACACCAGGGACATCAGGCTCATCTCCATCACATGGGGTGTGCTCGCCCACCTCATACTGGACGGCATGTGGAACTCGCCTGAGATTCTTCTCTGGCCACTTCTCGGACCATTTCCTGAGGGGCAGCTTCTTGACACACTAAGCTACATCGAAATGTTGCTCGCAGGCCTGAAGAATCCCGGCATCCTAATCCCCGAACTGGCCGGCTTTGCCTATCTCCTGCTCTTTGTCTACTCCCGCAGAAATGAAGCCTCCGCCAGGATTGGCCGCTACACCAAAAAGGTGATGTGCTGGACAAGATAGATTTATAAGGTAAAACCGGTCTTACTACAATTGTCGCAAAACTGCCAAAGAGCACTTCGGGGGAATTGAGAGACGAGAGCGCGCAGGAGCAAAGACCAGATTGTCTTAGAAATTCTGAGAATTTGCGCCAATGGTGAAAATGTCACAAAGATAGTTTATCAAACCAATACAAACTTCACCACCATCAAGAGCTACCTCAATCTTCTGATGAAAAATGACCTGGTTGAATGCCTGGGCTCCTCACCCAGATTATATAAATCCACACCAAAAGGCATAGAGATGATGAACCGCCTGAAGATGCTTCATAGAGAGATGGAAGAGCTGACCGTTTAACCAATCATTTTCTATCTCCTTCTATCTCTTCCGTAGTGGCCTTGAGCTTCTTGATGCTGATGTAATACTGAACCAGTAAAACGATCCCAGCCGCCGCGAGGATCCCGATTATGATCATCATTGCAACAGGAGCACTTCTCCGGTAATAGTTGACCTCGATATATGGAATCGTTGTGGTATTATTCCAGATGAGAACGTCCCCAGATGCATCATCTATGAACCGGTCGGGCTGTGGCCTGGCTATCCCAAGGCTCCGCTCCCCTGTGGTATAACCTGTCGGCAGAATTATGCTCACCGGCCCAGAGTCACTGATTGGAAGAATGAATTGCTGTCCCCTATGGCTCATGTTGTAGACCAGCTTTCCCCGAACAGGCCTCTCAAATACAAGACTGTAGAGATGATCTCCCCGCCGGAATTGATAGCTGCTGTTGAAGGTCACATTCCTGCCCTGTTCATCAAAGAGGGTCATGTTCTCGGCTTTGAGAAAGAGAGTGAGATTGATGTGGCTGGCGTTAACGGGCAGAATAACCTGTACCTCATCCTCCCCCAAATGGTAGCTGGTGCCATTCCACTCTGCACCTGTTGAGATCAAGCAGGCGGCCACGAGGAAGAGCAAAGCCAACAAACCGGATTTGTAGAGATGATCGCACATCGTTATGGCGACTGTGCACTCCTGCCTTAAGAAAGCCGCGGGCCGCCCTCTAATCGAGCTTCGAGAGATCTGACAAGATTATTTCTTTGTGCCTTTGTGTCTTTGTGGTAATCCGTTGCGTGCTGGAAACCACAACGGCAAAAAGAAATCCGAATTCATTGCCTCGAAAAATATATCTTGTAAAGAGGAGAACAGGACGCAGTGTCATCCGATAAAAAAATGAGCCAATCAGAGATCTCATCCACTGTAAAGGCATTTCTTATCGATCTCGACGGCGTCCTTTACGTAGGCAAAAACCCCATTCCAGGCGTCAGAGAGTGCCTGCAGCAGATGCAAGACCTAGGATACGGCTACAGGTTCATCTCCAATTCCACGCGACGATGCAGAAGTTCAGTGGCAGATCGGCTCGAAGGCCTGGGATATGATGTACCTGCGAGGCAGATCTTCACTCCACCGCTCGCCGCAATCGAGCACATGAAAAGACACGGAAAAGATAGGTGCTACCTTCTAACAACCGGCGACGTAAATAAGGACTTCGAAAACGCGGGCATTGAGATCTGCCAGGATCAAGCGGATTATATAGTAGTAGGAGACGCGGCAGAGGGCTTTACCTTCGAGCGGCTCAACCGGGCTCTACGACTGATAATGGACGGCGCAGAGATCCTCGCCCTGGAGAGAGACAGATACTGGATGGAGCCGGGAGGACTCGTCCTCTCAGCAGGACCATTTGTGGCCGCGCTGGAATATGCATCAGGAAAGAAGGCAGAGTTGATGGGAAAGCCGTCAAGTCAATTCTTTAAAATGGCTCTGGACGATCTCGGAATTCAACCGGAAGATGCGGCAATGATCGGAGACGACATCGAGACTGATGTCCACGGAGCCGCCAAGATGGGCATGAAAGGCATCCTGGTCAAGACCGGAAAGTATCGAGAGGAATTGGCAAAAATCTACAGTCCGCCTCCATACATGGTGCTGGAGTCGATGGCCGGGCTCGCCGAGCACCTTTGAGAAGAAAGAGTTAATTAATTGCTCTCCCTAACGACATTCTAGTCCTGGGCCAACAGTAGATAATAACCCTCTGCACGGCCCCGGAAAACGGAGAGAGGAGGTTTTTGATTTGAAGAGATTTGATGCCATGCTGGAGAAGGATATATCCGGTTATGAGGGCGAGTTTTCCAAGCTCATTGCCGAGGCTCCTGCCCTCTACAGAATGATGACCCGGCTCTTAGATGACCGCGCCCTTCCAAGATCAATGTCGCCGCTGGTAATTGCTGCCATTGCCTATTTCATACTTCCTGAGGACATAATTCCTGAGGAGAAATTCGGTCCGGCTGGCTACGTAGACGACATCTACCTGTGTGCCTTTGTCGCCAATGAGGTGATGAAAGAATCGGCCTCACCCGAGATCCTGGCTCGGAATTGGGATGGAAAAGCGCCCGTAGTCGAGCTGATTGGAGAGATCCTCGATCGCGAGGGCGAGCTGATCGGAGACAAGAAAGAGCACATAATGCAATACATAGGATACGACCAACTGGGGATGGCCGTGTCAGACAGCATCGACTGATGATCGATAGGGGCGCCTCATCTGCTCGCCGCATGACAGACATGTGGCGGTCAGGACACCCTGGTGCAACCTTACCCGTGTCTTCTCAGGCGAGAGAAAACAGCCACAATTCCGACAAAAGAGACGCTTCAGGTCGCGGGGCATTCTCACTCTGGTCCGAGTGCTAATCTTCCTGGCGATCTGGACATATCTGTCGCTTCTCTCAGGGTGGGTCGAGTGCACAGCATCCGCCAGCACAAAGAGCCTCTCCATTCGCTGTACAGCCAGATCTCTGGCCTTATGGCTGTCCTTTCTCCGTCTCACAGGCCTGCTACTTCAGAGTAAAGTGATATTAAAACCATTTCATCTGAAAACGTATTTCAATGGGAGAGATTGACTCTGTTGCCGATGCCTACCAAACCACTTTCGCTTGAGATCACTTCTGAGATGGATGAGTACATCCGCGCCCGATCTACAGACTTGCGCGTGGCAACCACCTGCGAGGGGCCCCTTATCTTCTCAGTCCGGATCAGCCCGCCCAAGGCAACTGACCATGTAATAGTTGTAGGAGAACGCAAGGTCTACATATCGGCAGTACAGGCCCCCTACATAAAGACAATCGACGCCAGCATGCTGCCCCGCTGCGCGATTGAGAAGAAGAGAAAATAGGCTTCCAGCAAAAGGATACAGCGGCTATCCTGGTCCATGGATTTTCTAATCAGTTAAGGCCAAAAACATCCACCAAACTGCCACGCAGACCATGACAGACAATGATATCAGGACATAATCCACCATCAACATCTCCACGGTCTTTTGGCCTTCAGAAATCATATAGACGATTGCGACCATCAGATCCGTTCAGGATTTGGAGTTAAGCCAAAAAAGGTGCCTAGCGACTTGCAAGCCACCCTTTTAAGGCAGTCATGGACTTTGCGCGATGAGATATCCTGTTCTTTTCAGCGATCTCCATCTCTCCCAGACTCAAATCCCCCACATAGAAGATTGGGTCATAGCCGAATCCTTTGCCTCCGCGTGCCTCAAAGCCGATCTGGCCATGCACCTCCCCTGAGAACATCACCGGCTCGCCATCAGGTTCAGCATAGGCTATGACCGACTTGAAGTAAGCCCTTCGATCATCCACGCCCTGCATGAGCCTCAGAATTCCTGCATTGCCTATGGTCTTTTGCACATAGGCCGAATAGACTCCCGGAAAACCCTGCAGGGCCTCGACGAATAGCCCCGCATCCTCAAGCATCACCGGACCCTTCAGCCTGGCCGCGACCTCTTTCATGCCGAAAGCTGCCACCTCATCGAGAGTGTCTGCCTGAATCTCGGTATAGCCGATGTCCTTCTGAACAAGATCGCCAAAGATCGCTGCAGCTTCCACAAACTTTCCCTTGTTGCTGGTAACAAAATAAATCATATTATCCTCGGGGCATAGGTCAGCATAGCCTTCTATTAAATAACTATATATTGCCCCGGACCTATGGACCGTACCGGAATGAGATCACATTCCGCCGGTTGAAAGACCGTAGAAAAGATTAACAATCATCTGGTGAGGCAAAAATGGATCTGGGAGACAGAATCTCCGTTAAGAGGGACGGCACATGCTATGAGGGCGTGATCATGCCCTCCAGGCGGGAAGGATATGTGGTCATAAAGCTGAACAACGGCTACAATATCGGGCTTGACGCAGCCAAGTCAAAGATACAGCTCGTCCAAAAGCGCCAGGAAAGCCCGGCGGTGCACAAAGACAGACCACTGCAGAAGAAGGAAGGCCTGCCCCAGGTCTCAATCCTTTCAACTGGAGGCACGATTGCAAGCAAGGTCGATTACCGAACAGGAGCCGTCACCAGTCAGTTCTCAGCGAGCGAGATCATATCCGCCATACCTGAGCTGGAGGAGATCGCAAACTACCGCTCGCGAGTTATCTACCAGATCTTAAGCGAAAACATGCGCGCGGAATACTGGATAAAGCTCGCGAACTCTGTTGCAGAAGAGATCAATGAGGGAGCCCGGGGCGTAATCATAACCCACGGCACAGACACCATGATGTACACCGCCGCAGCGCTCTCATTTATGCTGAAGACGCCGGTGCCTGTGGTCATCGTCGGATCCCAGAGAAGCTCCGACCGGCCCAGCAGCGACGCCTCCATGAACGCGGTCTGTGCTGCAACTGTGGCAATCAGCGACATCGCCGAGGTCTCCATAGTCATGCACGGCACCACAAGTGACGGATATTGTTCCATTCATCGCGGCACGAGGGTGCGAAAGATGCATACCTCCCGCCGGGACGCCTTCCAGAGCATAAACCAGCAACCGCTCGGAAAGGTGGATTACCTCACCAGGAAGATAGAGACATTCGAAGCTTACAGGCATCGCGGCGAGGTGGATCTGGAGGTGGCTGCCAATCTGGAGCCCAAATGCGCCCTTGTCAAGTATACCCCAGGCTCATCGCCGGAGATCTTGAACTACTACATCGACAGGAGCTACCGCGGCATCGTTCTCGAGGGAACGGGACTCGGACACGTGGCCTCAGACTGGATAGCCGGCATAAAGAGGGCCACGGAAGAGGGCATACCTGTAGTCGTAACCTCGCAATGCCTGCGGGGCAGAATATGCGACCTGGTTTATGATACCGGACGGGACATGCTAGCGGCAGGAGCAATTCAGGGCGAGGACATGCTGCCAGAGGTGGCTCTCGTCAAGCTCATGTGGCTGCTCGCCAATAGGCCGGATGAGCTTCGCTCGCTCATGAGAAAGCCCTTGTCGGGCGAGATATCTTATTCTACTCCAATCACTGTGTGATGGATTGAGGAGAATTAGACAAGTATCGAGAACGAGGCAAGGCGCAAGGATTAAGGCCAAACCTTATAAGCAAGGTGCGTAGTGCACCAATCTCAGGATTATCGGAGGAATTCGTTTTGACACGCAAGCCAGCAAGCATGTATAGAAGAAGGGAGCGGCCCTACACGCGCAGGCGGTACATGGGCGGAGTCCCTGGAAGCAAAGTAGTACACTATGACATGGGAAATTTGACTGAAGATTTTCCCATCAAGCTCACACTCGTGGTCAAGGAGCCCTGTCAGATCAGGCATACCGCTCTGGAAGCTGGCAGGGTTGCAGCCAATCGTTATCTTCTGAAAGTGGTAGGCAGAACCAACTTCCACCTCAAGCTCAGAACCTATCCGCACCACGTCATCCGGGAGAATAAGCAGGCCACTGGCGCGGGAGCAGACCGTGTCTCCAGCGGCATGAGAATGGCTTTCGGAAAGGCTGTAGGAACAGCGGCCAGGGTTGAGGCCGGTCAGAAGCTCTTCACATTGGGAGTACCACTTGCCTATCTCAATGACGCCAAGATAGCATTGACCAGGGCAGGACATAAATTGCCAACACCGATTCAGATCGTAGTGGATTCTGGTCAAGAGCTGATAAAGTAATGGATGACTATTTAGCGGGCCTCGATAGGGCCATGAAGAAGATGCCGGCCACTCATGAGTCTAAGGAGCGGTTCGTCATTCCTTCCGCCAAGGTCTTTTACGAGGGCAAGACCACCGTTCTTGAAAACTTCGGAGCCATTGCTGACACGCTCAATCGCGAACCAGAGCATCTCATGAAGTATCTGCTTCAGGAGATGGGAACAGCAGGCAAGATCGAGGGTCCGCGAGGCATATTTCAAGGGAAGTTTGGCGAGACTGCCATCGCCCGCCAGATAGAATCCTACTTTGAGGAATATGTGGTCTGCACTGAGTGCAGGCTACCTGATACTCATCTTATCAAGAGCGATCGAGTTTTGACCCTCAAGTGCGATGCCTGTGGCGCCCACCGGCCGGTTCGAAAGAGAAAGGCCACCACTGCGGTGCAAAAGGATGTCATCGAAGAAGGAGAGACATATGAGCTGCGCATTGAGTCTGTGGGCAACAAGGGCGACGGCATAGCAAAGGTGGACAAGTACCTCATCTTCGTGCCAAGTGCCGTCAAAGGCGAGATAGTCAAGGCCAAGATCAAGAAGATCAGCGGAACTTTAGCCTTCGCTGAGGTCATAGAGAGAAAAGGCAAGGTGTCTTAGATGGAAGAGAAGATCACCATCACATTTAATGAGAACTACAAGTATCTGCTTGAGTTCTCTCCACCGGCATTCTGGATGGAATATGCCAAAGGATACGGTGGTCTTCCCTGGGAAGAGATCAGCGAGGAGAGGGCGGCAATCGTCGCTGAGAACTACTCCTATCTTCTGGACCTTCTGGTTCAGGCAAGGCTCTATCGCCTGAGCCGCGTGCCAAAAGATGAGTGGATTCCATAGAATATTCAATAGGATATGTCTGCATCTGAGGCAATTCTTCCATCCCTGCAGGGTTACGTAATTCGCGGCCTGCCCATCATCAAGCAAGGCGATGATATCGCCTCGCTTGTCAAATCACTTTTTGAGTTTCGAGATGGGGATGTTCTCTGCCTGGCCAGCACCATTGTTGCCAAGTCGGAAGGACGTTTTAGGGATCTAGGCGGCTACGAGCCCACTTCCAGGGCGGCTGAAATCGCAAGCTCGATCGGCAAGGACCCCAAGTTTGTTCAGGCGGTACTGGACGAGTCTGTGGACGTCCTCCTTGACAAGCCCTTCCTGCTGGTGAAGACACGCTTTGGTCACATTGGCGTCAACGCCGGGATAGACCAGTCCAATGTTGGAGACGGCCGCATTCTTTTGCTGCCGGAAGATCCGAAAAAGAGCGCTGAAGAGATTCGCACGGGCATTGATAAGGACTGCGCAGTTATCATCACAGATACCTGCGGCAGGCCGTTTCGCTTTGGCGTGGCCGGAGTGGCTGTAGGCTGGGCAGGAATTGCTGCTGTACGCGACTGGCGCGGCGAGCGAGACCTTCATGGAAAAGCTCTTGAGATCACCCTTGAGGCTGTTGTAGACGAGATTGCAGGATTTGCAAACCTCTTAATGGGTGAAGCAGGTGACGGCATACCAGCAGTAGTCTTTCGGGGATTGAGGTATCCGCGTTTTGGAGAGCAAAGCGTCTTCATGCCTGAGGAGATGGATGTGATCCGGCCACTCTTGAGAAGATAAGGCTATCCAGAGGTGAGAAGAGTCTTGGCTCTTTACTGTGAAGGCAACGGCGACTCTAGATCCGTTCGAATTGTAGTACCATTCAAGTTCAACGGCGCCAAGAGCAGGCTGGCCCCTGCCCTCAAGCCGGAAGAGCGAAGGCTTCTGGCCCTTGCCATGACCAGAGACGTCCTGAGGACGGTATCCGAATTTGGCACGGTGACGGTTCTCTCTAGGCCCGGCCTGTATGCCGAAGATATCGAAATCGCTGGAGATGTTTTCGAGATTTTAGAGTCGGATCTGGATCTGAACGATGCTCTCAACGAGCTGATTGAAGATGAGGCCCGCAGAGGATGGCAGAAGGATGTACTCATCGTGATGGCAGATCTGGCTCTTTTGGCGAAGAACGACATCGTCGGCATTCTCAACTGTCCGGGAGACGTGATTCTCTCTCCTGGCCGGGGCGGTGGGACGAATATGATCCTCATCAACAGCCCGGTTTTTCGCACCTGCTACCGGGGGCTGAGCTTTCCCAAGCATCTGGCTTTCGCCCGCGAAGCAGGCCTGGAGGCCACGGTCTTCGAGTCATTCCGGGCATCCTCAGACATTGACCAGCCTGAGGATCTGGTCGAACTGCTTCTTCATGGGCGAGGGGAGGCGAGAGCGCTCTTAGAGCAGATGGGGTTTTTCCTCTCCGACGAGGTGAGAGCCATGACATCCCCAAACGCACCCATCATGCTGGGCCACGGTCCAGCAGATAGCCGAATCCGGATGTGATTGCTGGCATCATGAGATATATGACAGCGATATCGGTTGTATAGTCCCAAAGCGACATTTTTAGCGGGCCCTGTATGAAGATCATAAGGTCCAGCACTATGCTCATAGCAAGCCAGATGAGACCGATCTTTACGCTCTCTATGAGGAGATGGCCCTTTTTGCCAGAAAGATTTTTGCTTGTGAGATAGATGATGGAGAAGAAGACAGTCCAGATGACTATTATTACCGACATGATCGACTCAAAGAGAGGACGGTCCAAGCCCCTCAGAGGAAATATCAATGCAGAGACGGCAAATGGTATCAGCCAGAGCAAAAAACCAAACAGGACAACCTTAAGATTATTATTCATTTCATCGCCCTCCCGAACAATAAATTTGACTTCTTTTAACCACTGACCTTAAAAGTTTTTCGAATAGAATAAAGCCTTTGTGCCTTAGTGCCTTTGTGGTTTCCAGTAAGCAGCGGATCACCATAAAAAAAGGAGGTCTATGATCCCATCGACCGCTCTTTTCTTATTCCAAATCAGCAGATAATAAAGGCGTTAGATTATAGGACTAAAACCAGGTGATTGTTATGGATGAAGATTTCAAAAAAGCTGCCGAGTTTCACGGGCACATCTGTCCTGGACTGGCCATGGGCTACCGAGTGGCAAAGTACGTCAAAGAGCACTATCCTCGAGCCATGGATGAGGAGCTGGTCTGCATTGCAGAGAACAAATCCTGCAGCGTGGATGCGGTTCAATCTCTCCTGGGCTGCACGGCTGGCAAAGGCAATCTGATCATCGAGGACAATGGTAAGCAGGTCTTCACATTCTACTCCCGCGATGCCAACCGAGCGCTGCGAATCTACTTCAAGGGAAACGTTTTCGGTGGGATGGACGCACTTCGCCAGAAGATGGCCTCAGGACCACTCACTGAAACTGAGGAAAATGAGATGAAAAGTCTTAGGGCCAGAGTGATCGAAGACATCCTCAACGGCAAAGATGAGGATCTTCTTTCAGTCACAGACGCAGACATTCCAACCCCTGAGAAGGCCAGAATCTACCCATCGCTGATCTGCCAGGAGTGCGGCGAGAGGTTTATGGAGATCATGGGCAGGACGGCGAAAGGAAAGGTGCTCTGCAAGGACTGTTTCGAGAAGATGGTGTGCTGAAGGGAGGGGCATCCCTTCGGCTTGCTTTTTCGCGTTTTCATCGAAAAGAATAATAACCTATTGGCAAGCTATTGATCCTAAAATGATTCGCATCATATCCCTGGACATGGACGGCACCCTGGTCAAATCCAGGTTTGTGGACAAGGTCTGGATGGAAGGAATGCCTATGCTCTACGCCGAGAAGACCGGCATCGACTTCCCAGCCGCTAAGGAGTACGTCATCGGTGAGTACATGAAGATAGGCAGCGACCACCTGGAGTGGTATGACCTTTTGTACTGGATCAATAAATTCGGCCTGGATATCGGAAAACACGAGATCCTCCAGATGTACGAGGACGAGATTGAAGTCTATCCAGAGGTGCAGGAAGCTCTTGACATGCTCAGCGGGAACTACGATCTGGTTGTCACATCCAACGCTGCCCGCGAGTTCATGGACATTGAGCTGGACGGGCTGTCTGACTACTTTCGCGAGACCTTCTCAGCCACATCGGACTTCAGAGAGGTCAAGAAATCGCCTCTGATCTACGGAGCAGTCTGCGCCCATATGAATGTGAGACCCTTTGAGGTTCTGCACATCGGAGATCACTACCACTATGACTACGAATCTCCTCTGCAGGCAGGTCTTGATGCCCTATTCTTGGACCGCAAGGGAGAACGCTCTGGCCGCGAGGTGGTAGGCGATCTGAGGGAGGCCGTGGAGCTTATCAACGGCTTTATGTGATCAGGAAAACGTGGTCGTGTAGGTGAATCATTGAAAGAATCACAATTGAAAGAATCAGACGACCAAAAACATTAAGAAGAATGTCAATATGAAAACATTTCCGGGAGAGCATCGAGATACATGAAGAAAGATACAAGATTGGTTCTGGCTTTAGATGTGACATCAAAAGATCAAGCCCTCACCCTCGCCAAAGAGCTTCAAGGCTACTTCGATGCAATCAAGATCGGCTATCCCCTTATCTTATCAGCAGGCCTGGACGTAGTTAAGGAGATCAGCGCCATTTCCCCAGTCATTGCAGACCTGAAGGTCGCCGATATTCCCAACACCAACAGGCTCATCTGCCAGGCAGTTCTCGATGCAGGAGCTGTCGGCGTCATAGCCCAGGCATTCCCTGGGAAGGACTCTCTTCTTGCCTGCAAAGAGAGCGCTGCCGCCCATGGAGCAGACCTCTTTGTGGTCACAGAGATGAGTCACCCAGGAGCCGAGCTTTTCATGGCCCCCCTGGCCGAGAAGATGGCTCGCCTGGCCGCAGAGGTGGATGCAACAGGAGTGATCGCCCCTGCCACTCGCCCGGATAGGATCAGGCTTATTCGCTCCATCATTGGGGATAGGATCATCATCTCGCCTGGCGTTGGTGCCCAGGGAGGCTCTGCCGCACTAGCTTTAGAGGCAGGAGCGGACTACTTGATTGTGGGCAGATCGATCTATGAGGCCAGGAAGCCTGCAGAATCTGCAAGAATGCTGCTCAAAACTCTTCTATAGATGCAAAAATAATCAACTATCATGATAGTAGCGGACTTTGCAGTCATCCCTATGGGAAAAGGAACCAGCGCCTCGAATTATGTTAGGGCAGTTCATGAAACTTTGAGAGAGAGCGGGATCAAATATGTTTCAGGACCCATGTCCACAACCGTAGAAGTAAGCAACTTCGAAGAGCTCTCGAGTCTCATCGAGAATGCGAACAAGCGGCTGGCAGATATGGGCGTAGAGAGAATAATAACGACACTGCGCATCGATTACCGTCTGGATAAAGATATATCGATTGAATCCAAACTCAAGAAAATATAATCATATTAAGAAAGTTTCATAATGCACCAATGGCAAACAATTTTTGTATGAGTGCATTCGTTTGAGGTCAGTGGGTCCAATAGCCCTATGCAATTAGAACGTTCTTACACATTTTTCTGCTAATATCATGAACATAGAAATGAATATTAATGAGAATGAATATGCTCGATTTCAATCGGGTGTCTGAGTTCATGGTCAATTGCATTATCGATAAGATAAATGAGATATTTTTATCTCTGGCAGAGCTGAATGATAGCATCGCCGAGAAAGACTCAGACTGCCAAACCGCATCAGAGAAGGTCAGGCACATCACGAGCATGCTGGAAGATATGAAGGCGCTATGTCGCGACACCACCGGCATGAAAGAATCGAGCTTATCCCAGATCATCCGCGAGAAGACGGAAAACACTTTGTTATCGGTTGAGACATCTAAACTCACTCGCAGCCAACTTATGGACATAATTGACTTTCTGCCCGATGCCACATTCGTCATAGATAATGATAGAAAGGTGATTGCCTGGAACCGGGCCATAGAAGAGATGACAGGCATAAAGAAGCAGGAGATCATAGGCAAAGGCAACTATTCCTACAGTGTGCCCTTTTATGGAGAGCCAAGGCCGATTTTGATTGATATGATGTACGAAGATAGCATCGACATCAGATCCCAATACAGTTATGTAGAAAAGAAGGGCGACACCATCTATGCTGAATCGAGAGTACCCTTCCTTCTGGCAGGACACAGAACATATATCTGGGCTACTGCATCGCCTCTTCGGGACGATTATGGCAATATGATTGGAGCAATTGAATCCATTCGAGACATAACAGAACGAAAAGATGCTGAAGACGCGCTAAGAGACTCGGAACGCCGCATGGCGGATATCATCAATTCCCTGCCCGATGCCACCTTCGTCATAGACAAAGAGGGCACAGTCATAGCCTGGAACCGGGCTATCGAGATCATGACCGGCATCAACGCGAGCGAGATGCTTGGAAAAAACAGGTATGAATATTCTCTGCCTTTTTATGGCAAGAGACGCCCGATGCTTGCAGATTTTGTTCTCAACTACAACAAAGAGTCTCCAGAAGAGTATGATGATTGGGGCAAGAGAGTGGAAGGATTGACGGAGATCTACGACTATCTGGAGAGACAGGAAGATGGAAGCCTCTATGGTGAATCCTATATGCCGGAAATGAAAGGAGGACCCATCTATCTGCGGGGAAGCGCAACAGCCCTTTACGGCCTAAATGGCAATATTATAGGTGTTATTGAATCTATGCGCAATATCACTGAACGCATGAAGGCGCAGATAGAGCTGAAGAACAGCGAGGTGAAGAACAGATCGCTTTTAAATGCCATTCCGGATATCATGTTCCTGATCTCCGAGGATGGGACCTTTTTGGACTTCAGTGCCCCGGAGAATTCGTCGCTCTATATGCCGCCGCGGTCATTCATAGGCAAGAGGATGCAGGACGTCATGCCAGAGAAGCTAGTCAAGGAGGCGTTCTGGCGTATCAATCAGGCTAAAAAAACGGGTGATATCCAGATCTTCGAATACGAACTGGAGATTAAAGGCAAGACGCTCTTTTTTGAGGCTCGTATCAACCTTTGCGGAGATGACGCATTCCTGGTGCTGGTTCGGGATATTACCGATCGCAAAAAGTCACAGGAGGCCCTTTTCAAAGCAAAAGAGGACGCAGAAGCTGCAGCTCACGCTAAATCCGAATTTCTGGCCAACATGAGCCATGAGATCCGAACTCCACTCAACGCGATAATTGGCATGACAGGAATACTTCTCGATACAGCCAAAGAGCCAGATCAGAGGGACTGCCTGGAGACCATACAGAGCAGCGGAGAGGTCCTCATGTCTGTGATCAACAATATCCTGGACTTCTCCAAGATCGAGGAAGGAAAAAGAGAGATAGAAAGGCAGCCATTCGAGATAGCCAAGTGCATTGAGGATGTCATGGACTTGCTGATGCCCATTGCCTCAGATAAGTATCTTTCCATTAATTATCATATTGACGACGACATTCCCAAGAGCATTCTGGGCGATGCTACCGCAGTCTCCCAGATTCTGATCAACCTCATCGGAAATTCTGTCAAGTTTACGGACCGCGGAGAGGTATCGATATTCGTCTCAGGAAACAGGACGGAAAACGACAGGGTCAAGATATTCTTCTCTGTCAAGGACACGGGAATAGGCATTCCTCAAGACCGCATGGACAGTCTCTTCCAGTCATTTAGCCAGGTTGATATGTCTACCACCCGCAGATTCGGGGGGACTGGTTTAGGCCTGGCCATAAGCAAACGGCTGGTGCAGCTAATGGGCGGGACCATCTGGGCTGAAAGCGAGATTGGAAAGGGCAGCACATTCAGCTTCACAATTCAGGCCGAAGCCGCAACGTCAGATCAATCCACTGAACCGAAGGGCAAAAGCAAAGAGGCTGATTTGAAGTTTGAAATCATCGGCCAATTGAAGCTCTTGTTAGCAGAGGATAACCTCGTGAATCAGAAGGTTGCCCTGCTCATGCTCAAGAAGCTAGGCATCCGGGCGGACGTGGCTGCCAACGGACGGGAGGTCTTGCAGGCTTTAGAACGTCAGGACTACGATGTGGTGCTGATGGATGTTCAAATGCCTGAGATGGACGGCTTTGAGGCTGCAAAGGCAATTCGCGAACGATGGCTAGATGGGTCTCCGCATATCATCGCCCTGACGGCTCATGCTCTTGAAGGGGATAGAAAGAGATGCATCGAGGCGGGAATGGATGACTACATCAGCAAGCCCGTGCGCCTGGAAGAGCTTGCTGTTGCTTTGGGAAGATGCTCCGTGCAAAACAATAGTATGAGAAGCAATTGCAGTGGCACGGCCGAAAAAGGCAATCCTTGCGTTTAAGTCCATTCAATGGTAACTCGATATTATTGAAGCAAGCAAAAAAAAATGGACCAAAACTGTTTTACATCATGTAACATAAAACCAGGTTGAAGGCCGACATAATTATCGCGGCTGCTGATAAGGAGGGTTGGAGATGAAAGAAGGAGGAGATACTTTTCGCGATGTGCTTGATCAATCCGTGCTGGCCAGCCTCCGTGAACTGCAAGAGGCAGGAGACCCGGATATTGTTGCAGAGGTAGGTGGCCTTTTCATCAAGCACTCGCCAGAGAAGGTAGACGCCATTATGCAGTCTGTCGAAAAAGATGATGCCAAAGGGCTGCAGTTAGCTGCCCACAGCATGAAGTCCAGCAGCGCTTACATTGGTGCGATGCGACTTTCTACCCTGGCCAAGGAGCTGGAGATGATGGGTCGCTCCAATTCAATGAACGGCGCCAAAGAAAAGGCAAAGATGCTGAAAGAGGAGTTCTCTTTAGTTATGGAGGCCATTTTAGCGGAAATTCAGATGACGGGCCAATCGACATAAATGCAGTAAATTATAGCACGATAAATTATAGAATTTGAATTGTTTGAGGATGAGTTATGAGCAAGGCGAAGTCCGTTTGTGATCGCGTTTATGCTGTAGGGGGGTCAGGCCTTTCTGCTCCGGAGGACGCATTCGTCTATATTGTGGATGCCGGGTCCGAGCTGGTGATGATCGATGCGGGCGTAGGCTATGGGATCAACAGAATCGAGGACAATATCCGATCGCTGGGCCTGGAGCCGGCTGCCGTCTGGCATATCATCGCCACCCATTGCCATATCGATCACATCGGCGGCCTGTCTGCGTGGAAGGAACGATATGGCTCAAAGGTCATCGCCCATGAGCTGGATAGGGCTGGAATTGAGGGGGAGAACAACAACCTTATCGCAGCCAGCATGTACGGCGTTGACTATCGACCTGTCAAGGTAGACATGCTCATCAAGGGTGAGACCGAGAGGCTTAGACTTGGTGACATGGAGTTTTCTTTTCTGCATACGCCGGGGCACACTCCGGGCAGCATCAGCGTTTACATCGACACCCCGGAGGGACGGGTCCTGTTCGGCCAGGATATCCACGGGCCGTTCTCTGATTCCTGGGGCTCGGATCTTGGTGAGTGGAGAAAATCCATGAGAAAGCTGCTCGATCTCAAGGCCGATATCCTATGCGAGGGACATGCCGGGATATATCGCGGCGAGAAGGTCAGCAAGTACATCGAGGGATACCTGAAGAGGTACGAGAGCTGAGCGGGGAAAATGGTCCAGGAAAGCCTCGCTGCTTTCGCCCCCCATACCTTCGCCCCGGTCTCATATCTCAGCAGTCACCTGTTCACCATCACGTAAATCGGACTTCCCACTTCAGTCTTCCTGACCACGAAGACCTTTTGCGTCCTGTTTGCCTTCAGCGAGGTCTGGGCTGGATCTCTAAACATACACATAGAAAATAGCGAGGGATATTATTAACTTATTAAAAAATATTTGGGCGATCTCGACCCAAACCGCCCACAAGCGCATTTTTTTTGCGATTTACTCGAATACCTCTACCTCACCAGAATCCAGATGGTAGCGTGCTCCAACAACCATGAGCTCTC
>Ga0074195_1002879_pt1 | contig 17567 bp, 18 predicted proteins | sample EPASupsiteHSE623_FD_64525 | JGI IMG/M metagenome (GOLD analysis project Ga0074195, IMG submission 64525) | Bioremediated contaminated groundwater from EPA Superfund site, New Mexico - Sample HSE6-23 | ecosystem: Environmental > Aquatic > Deep subsurface > Groundwater > Contaminated ...
CGGCCAGATCGAACGCGAGCACGGTGAGGTCGACCATCTCCTGCACGCTGTTGGGGGCGAGCACGATGTTGCGGTAGTCGCCGTGGCCGCCGCCTTTGACCGCCTGAAAGTAGTCGCCCTGCGACGCCTGGATGGTACCGAGGCCGGGGCCGCCGCGCTGGACATTGACAAAGACCGTCGGCAACTCGGCGCAGGCGATGTAGGAGACCGCTTCCTGCATCAGCGAATAGCCGGGCGAACTGGTGGTGGTCATCACGCGGGCGCCGGCTCCCGACGCGCCGTAGAGCATATTGGCCGACGATACTTCCGATTCGGCCTGCAACAGGACATATTTATGTTTCGGCTCCTCGCGGGCGAGGTACTCGACCACCTCCGATTGCGGGGTGATGGGATAGCCGAAATAGGCGTGCATACCGGCGCGGATGGCCGCTTCAGCGAGCGCCTCGTTGCCTTTCATGAACTTGACGTCAGCCACTGCTTCCTCCTTCTATCCGTTCCGTTAATTCTTCTTGCGGTACACCGTGATCGCCGCGTCGGGGCAGATGACCCCGCAGTTGGCGCAGCCGGTGCACTTGTCGGGCTCCTTGAGGAACGCATAGTGCAGTCCGTAGGAGTTGGTGTCCGTCATATTCATGTCCAGACACTTGACCGGGCAGTAATGGATGCACAGCGCGCATCCTTTGCACCCTTCGACCGAGATCTCCACAAAGCCTTTCGCCGCCATTATTTCCTCCGAAATTCATAGGACCGTAAACTACCCTACGCCGGTTACCCTAGCACGGTGCATAACAAAATGCAAAAAAATGTCCCCTTCCGAAAAGGCATATAAAAAAATGGCATTTCACCGCGGGCCGTGTATCATGGCCCGTTCTCCCGTTGTGTTTCGGAGGCGCCGCCTGATATGGTGAAACTGTCTGAATTTGTTGTAAAATATCGCTGGCCGATCATCATCTGCCACATCCTTCTGACGCTCGCGATGGTCTATCCGCTCACCAAGGCGACGGTCGATCCCGACGTCCAGAACATGCTCCCGGCCGACATGAAGGAGCGTATCGACCTGCAGAAGATCGAGAAGCTCTTCGGCGGCACCGAGATAGCGCTGGTCATCATGGAGGCCGACGATATACTCGCCGAAAAGACGCTTGACCGCGCCGCGAAGATAGCCGACGCGATCCGCGCCATCCCCGGCATCGACCGCGTCAACACCCTCCCCAACATCGGCGGCGACGACTTCGCCGACGAAGAGCCGACCCCCGAACAGAAGAAGGAAAAACGCGAAGCGGCGCGCCTTGCGATACAGCAGAACGATCTCATCTACGGCACCATCATATCGAAGGACTTCCACTATCTGGCCATCATCGTGAAGCTCTCGGCGCAGAGCACCGAAACGCTCCGCATCTCCCGCGAGATCCGCGAGGTCTCGGCGGCGGTGCCGGGCGACGAACCGCTGGTCTACGGCGGGCTTCCCTTTATTAAGGAACGCATCTCCGAAGATGTCCCGCTCGATATGTTCAAGTTCCTCCCGGCGGGCATCCTGATCATGATGTTCTTCCTCTTCATCTCGTTCCGCCAGTTCCGCGGCGTACTGCTGCCGTTCTCCATCGTCGCGATGTCGATCGTGATCAGCATGGGGCTGATACCGCTCTTCGGCTGGAAGATGCAGACCATCACCATGATACTGCCGGTCATCATGATAGCGGTCGCCAACAACTATGCGGTCCACCTCGTGAGCCGCTACCAGCAGGATAACCGCGAGGACTGCAAACTCGATTCCATCGGACTTGCCAAACTCGGCATCCTGTCGCTCGGCGCCCCGGTCATCGCCACCGGCGTCACCACCATCGGCGGGGTCATGTCGATACTGACCCACCGGCTGATACCGGCAAAACAGCTGGGTATCCTCGCCGGCATCGGGATCACCTTCGCGCTCGCCGCGAGCCTGCTGTTCGTCCCGGCGGTCCTGTCGCTCCTCAAAAAACCGCGTTCGGTCATCGCCACCGATATCAAGAAACGCCATCTCCTTGAACGGGCGATGTACAACCTCGCCTACTTCATCTCGAAGAACCCCAAGCCGGTCCTGACCGTGACGCTTCTGGTGACCCTTGTGGCGGCGCTCTTCATCCCGCAGCTCACCAGCGATTCGAACCTCGCCCGCTACTACCCCGAAGGATCGACCGTCGCGGTGGCCAGCGATATCGTCAACAAACAGTTCGGCGGCGGGCAGATCATCAACGTGGTGGTCGAAGGGGACATCAAGGACCCGGCGCTCCTGCGCAAGATAGACGCCTTCGAAAAAGAGATGGCAAAGGTCCCCGAAGTGGGGAAGACCACCTCGATAGTGCGGCTCCTCAAGTTGATATCGCGCAATCTCCATAAGCCGGGGGAACCGGGCTACGACGCCATTCCCGACGGCCGCGGCGGGGTCGATTTCTACCTCAGCGAATATGTGAAGCTCAGCGACATCAAGGAGCTCGGCCACCTCGTCACCGAAGATTTCCGCCACGCCCAGATCATGGTCCAGATAAACGACGAAGGTTCCGGCACCATCAAACGGGTGGTCGCGAAGGTCAACGCGCTGACCGCCGGTGAGCCGCAGTTCACCATCGTGGGCGGCTCCGGCTACATCTTTGCGGCGCTCATCGACGAGGTATCGATGGGGCAGATATCGTCGCTCATCCTGTCGGTGATCATCGTCGCGTTCCTCGTGATGCTCCTCTTCAAGTCGTTCATGTCGGGTATCGTCGCCTCCATTCCGCTCGCCCTTGCGCTGGTACTCCTCTTCGGCGTCATGGGCGGCACCGGGATACCGCTCGACATCGCCACCGCGATGCTCTCCTCCATCATGATCGGCATCGGCGTCGACTACACCATACATTTCCTGTGGCGCTACCGCGACGAACTGGCGCTCGGTAAATCGCCCGAAAAGGCGGTCCGCAAGACGCTGCGCACCACCGGCCGCGGCATCATCTTCAACGGCGTGTCGGTCATGGTCGGCTTCTCGGTGCTGACCGTATCGGTCTTCATGCCGGTCAAATTCTTCGGTATCCTCATAGTCCTCGCGATATCGACCTGTCTGGTCGGCGCGCTCCTCATCATGCCCGCCTACTGCATCATCTTCCGCCCCAAATTCCTCGAAAAGGTCCGGCCGGTCAGGTAAATTGCAAAATCCCCCTACGAGTCCCCCTTTGACACGGGGGACGATGGAAGTTGAGTGGCCTCTTACACCTTCCGGCCCCTTGTCAAAGGGGCCTTGACGGGATTTGTAAACGGGGAGACCCGGCGACATTCAATTTCCTTGTTTTTCCCCTGCCATTCAGTTACTATCCCTCATCTATTTCGTTGAGTGAGGGGTGTTCCATGCGTAATGCGTTCCTGATACTGGTGGTATTCCTCTTCGTCATCCCGCTCGCCGCCGCGGAACAGAAAAAGAAGGTCGCCGTCATCGACCTCATCGACGATTCGGCCACCATCGACACGGCGGTGCTCGACCGCGCCACCCAGTACCTCTGGGACCGCGTGGTGGCGGCCAAAGCCTTCATCGTCATCGCCCGCGACCGCCAGAAAGAGGCGGTGCTGGTCCTGCGGAAGGAATCGTTCAAGGAATGCTACGATAAATCGTGCAACATACAGCTCGCCCAGCGCCTCTCGGCCGACACGATGCTCGAGACGCGCGTCACCTATTTCGGCGGCCAGTACGGCCTTTCGATGAGTCTGACCGATCTGGCCAAAGTGGCGGCCGACCGCGGCGCCAACGCCCCCTTCGACGGCACCGAAGAGTCGCTGCGCAAAGCGATAGACGAACTCATCCCGCAGATCGCCCCGACCGGCTTTACCGAAAAAGCGGTGGGCGAGGAGAACGACTGGCGCGCGGCGGGACAGGAGCTGGTCATCGTCGAATTCCAGAGCACTACCCCCCACGCGGCGGTATCGGTCGACGGCAAACTCCTCTGCACCGCACTCCCGTGCCGCAAGAACCTGACCAAAGGGAAGCACACCGTGCTCCTACAGGCGCCGCAGTATATCGACAATACCGAGGAGCTGACCGTGGTCGGCCCCCTCACCGTGGCGCGCGACCTCAAACCCGACTTCGCCCTCATCACCGTCGGCACCATTCCCGACGGCCTGTCGGTCGAAGTGGACCGGAAACCGGCCGGGGTGACCCCGCTGACCATGCGGGTCCCGCCGGGACTCCACCGCGTCACCGTCAATTCGCCGTGCCACCTCCAGAAAGGGCTCGAATTCGCCGTGAAGCGCGGCGAAGAGCGGCGCATCGAGATCGTCCCCGAAACGCGCAAAGCGGGGATATCGGTCATATCGGAAGACGCTAACGGCAACGCGGTCGACGCCCCCGTCATCGTCGACGGCGTGGCGGTCGGCACCGCCCCCGGCAGTTTCACCGTGCCGCTGTGCAGTAAAAAACTCGCCGTCATCATCAGTGATGTCGACAAATTCGAGACCGATCTCAACCTCAAGGAGAATGAGACCGATCAGATACGGGCCACCCTCAAAGGGGAACTCGACGCCGTCGCGCAGGAGGGTCACGATAAATCGGCGGCCTTCGCGGCCGACAAAAAAGCGCCCGAGATGCGCCGTCCCTACCTTTACTACGGGGCGGGGATATTCGGCGCGGGGGTGATCATCGCCATCAGCGGCACCGGGCTGGTGGTGGCGGCCATCGACAAATACGATGAATATGAGACGCTCACCTCGCCGGCGGTGGTGCAGAAGGAATCGGAGAAGCCGTCGTTCGACAGCGATGCCTATCAGCGCAAGGTGGATAAGATATACCGGCAGGGCGACGATATGGAGTTGTCGGGGATCGTGATGTTCGGCGTGGGGGGCGCGGCGATGGTGACCGGCATCGTGCTGATGGCGCTCACCGAAGAGGTCCCGGTGACGGCGGCCGTGACGCCCAATGGTGTCTATATCGGATGGAAGGGGGAATTCTGATGGGAAAGAATATGGGAAAATCCTACCCTTTATCCCTCCCTTTGACAAGGGAAGGGAAGGTTGTGGTGGCCGATTTCCAACCTCATCCTAGCCTTCTCCGGTGCGGAGAAGGGACCGCATACCCCCTCTCCACTCTGGAGAGGGTTGGGGTGAGGTTTTCGGTGGTGTTTTTCCTGTTCGTTATGTTCGCGTTCATCGGGTGCAACAAGCCCGACAAGGTGGATATCGGAGAGTTGGTCGAGGCGTTACAGTCGCTCGATCATGATGTGGCGGTGGACGCGGATGTGTCGGCCGACGAAATAAATACGGATGATGATGCGCTGTTGTGTGAGGAGGGGGAGAAGCGGTGTGAGAGTCAGTGGGTGATGGTATGCACGGGCGGGGAGTTCGTGCAGTCGGAGCACTGTATTGACTGCGGGCCGCTCTGTCAGTGTGTTGAGTCGGCGGGGGATGCGTGGTGTGAGCACACCGATCCGGGACCGGATGATGCGGACTTGTCCGACGAAGATCAATCGGAGTCGGATGTGTCCGATAATGATGTGGTAGAGGTGGAGGTGGACTTGTCAGCCGAAGCAGAAGCGGAGGTTGATGAGGATGTGGTTCTGGTCGAAGATGATCTGCTGACCGAGAATGAAGTTGAGGATGATGCCGTCGTCGTTGGGGATGATGTGGTGACGGATGATGATGTGGTGGTGCTTACTTGGACTGATCCCAACACGAACCTTATGTGGCAGGATCCCATCGTCGAGAAATCCCTCATGTGGGGTGCCGCCGTGACGTACTGCAACACGACATTAAATACCGAAGTATACGCGGGCTATACCGGTTGGCGCCTGCCGACCATAAGCGAACTTCGGACTATTGTTGACGGATGCCCATCGCTTGAAACGGGCGGGGCGTGTGGTGTTACTGACTCCTGCAAAGCCGAATCAACATGCTACAGCATTCCCAACTGTCAGGCCTGCAATACCGGTGGTTGCTACTTCCTTGCCGGACTTGACGAATACATCTGTAACAATGGCACGGCAGATGTGTGGTCGGCGACGGAAAACTCAGAAAACACGAATGAGGTATATCTAATAGACTTCGGCTATGGCCTTATGAGCATTGCTATAAAACCAACGAATTATGCCGCCGTTAAATGTGTTCGGGATGCACCATGACGAAAGAAAGAAGAGGCCAATTAGATAAGATTGATATCTTGCTTTCGCAGCTTGAACAAAAGGCAACCGCCCAGAATGACAAAAATCTGTACCCGCTTATTAGTTGTGCTTGCGGTGCTCGGCGTGCGCTTGAGTCAATAAGCGAAGATTTCTGGGACGGGCTTCAATTTGACTACACGGAGAATATGATTTCAGAAATGGTCAAAGGGCATATGAGTGAAGAATGGATTGCGGGTTTTAATCTCAATGATGCAAATGTAAGAACTGATGCGTTGAGGGATAGATTGTACTATTACCTTGATGAAAAATATCGGAATGACAAAATTGACAGCAAGCCCGCAGAATACCTAACCGAAAATTCCGAGGTGAGCAACGTTTATAACGATGTTCGTTCTTTTAAGCATTATGAGTATGTTCAACCAGTTAATAAGACCAAAAGACCACCCAAGAACCCCGCCTCTCAAAGACAATCAGCTCCACACAACACGGCTGTTGCTTTGGAGAAATTGCTTAAAAAAATGATTGCTTGTAATATCAAGAACGCCCCATGACCGACTTGCTCACCAACACTGAAATACTCACCATTATCATCTCCATCGTCCTGCTGGTGATCGCCTTTTTCCTCATCCGCATCTATCTCATCCGTTTCTTCTCCCGCTTCGATGCCGCTTATGCCGTCTGCGCCTATTTCATTAAATACAATAAAGACCTGTACGGCATCATCGGTCCCATCGTCGAAACAAAAGAACTGCCGATACCTGCCAGCAACTACTCCGTCGACTACCGCCGCTACGACATCGCCGTCATCGGCCAGCACATGAGCGGCATCCTCAAATGCTCCCTGACCACGACCACTGGTGGCAATAATACGAAGTGGCAAATGGAAACGGCCACCTTCGTCCCCGATACCGGCGAAGAAATAGAATTGAAGGTGTGAGAGGGATCGGACGATGAGCTCAATAGGGGGCGAGCCCGTGCAGGAGCAACAGAACGACACTCAGCGCACCGAGCCTGAAGTCATCTGTGTCAACGAAACGGAGAAGCGTTCCCTCATCGGAGCGTTCAGCGACCTATACTTCGATCCGCTCCGGTTCTTCTCCGCCACCGTCGCCCAAGGTTACAAACCGCTTTTGTTCCTTGTCATCTGGGTGGTCGGTGCTGCCGATCTCATGGAAAGGATCGACCGGCAAATGATCCGGTATGGCTTTAATCCGAACCAGCCGCCTCCTCAACTGTATGCCTACCTGTTCAATTCGTGGTCCCTTTACTGGGGTTGTGCGCTGGTAATAGGCGCCATCAGCGGCGCCATTATCTACTACATGGGCAGTTGGTGGTACAACAAACGGCTCAAGATGTGCGGTTCTACGGAGCATGAGGAAGATTCGGCCCAACAGGTTTATATCTATACATCGTTCATCTTCTGTTTTCCGACAGTGATCTATTCGTTGCTGCAGACGGCATTGTTCCCGAGTTATATCGTTGCTTCCACGACGAAAAGCCTGCTTTCGAATATGGCTTTAATTTTTCTGATATTCCCGTTCTGGGCGGTCGTCAACAGCTATCGGACCGTCGTCGAGTTCTTTGCGATAGAAAGGAAAATGGCGCGGCGGTGGTTCCTGATATTGCCGATAGTGTTCTATATATTCGTCTACCTGATTGCTCCTATTATCATGGCTATTTTGGCAAGAGTCTGGGGTAGTTGAGGAAGGTGTGAGGTACCCATGCGTCCGAAATTGAACCGCCTGTTCATCGCGCTCCTGACCGGCGCGGCATTACTGTCGGCCGAGAGCATGAATAATAGTCGATCTATTTTTTAGTGGAGGGGAATCATGTTGAACAAAAGCCTTTCGTTCCTTTTCGCGCTGACCGCCATCTTCCTGCTTACCTCATGTGAACTCGACGACAAGAACGCCTGCTACATGCAGTGCCGCGACGGCGGCCCCAAAGAGTGCAGCACCTCCTACGACAACAATGCCGACTGTCAGGAATGGGGACTGGAACTCTGCGGCACCATATGGGAGGATTACGCCTTCCGCATGAACTGCAGCGGCTGCGACGATTCGAAATGCAAACCCGAATGGTACTGATCACCCCATGACCGACCGTATCCTTAAAACCGCCATCGCGCTGTTTACAAATCCTGTCAAACCTCCTTTGACAAGGAGGTGGAAGGATGCTGGCGCATACTTTTCCGTCCGGCCCCTTGTCACTGTAGGCCGTCCAGGACGAAACTCCGGTGGAGTGTCGTCAGGCCGAAAGCCGCAGCATTCATGCGAGGAAGCCTTGACGGGGTTTGAATAACAGGAGGCACCCATGCGCTATCTACTTATTTTGATCATGTTCGCCATTATCGGTTGCGGCGACGACTGCAATAGCGTCTCCGACAAGACCTACGCCGCGCCGGAGAGTGGTACCTTTTACTGCACTCAGATCGAAGAGCCCTTCGACCTCGACGCCGAACCACTCGTCAAACGCTTCGCAGGCGGCACCGCCACCCTTTCGCCGTGCGCCGATCCCGGCGGCTGCGATACCCCGGATTACATCCCCGACATCATCACCATCGGCCAACTTGCCAAGTGCGACATCCACCTTGAAACGGTCGATGTGGACGGGACCTGCACCACCAAGGACCATTTCACTCTCCACTTCGACCCCGTGGAGGATTATATGAAGGAGATAACCTACGCCCAGTACGATATCAACGACGAACTGGTTTACGAATTGGTGGCGTGGCTGACGGTGGTTCTTGACGATGGCGCTACCTGTTCGCTTCATCTTCCCGCCGACATCGCCGACGGCGACCAGTGCTGGGTTGACTGCATGAAGATGCCTGAGGTCGAGACGGGCGATCCGGTGGTCGTTCCCGTCTATTCGTATAAATTCATCTGGCATGCACCGGAGTAGGGGAATGACCGACCGTATCCTTAAAACCGCCATCGCCTTCCTGATCATCACGGCGTTCGCCGGGTGCGATAGCTACAGCGAGGCCGATTACAGAGAAGATCTCATAACCATTTATTGCAAGAACCAACTAAGGTGCAATGAATATTTAGATGACTCACTGAGCGAGTGTATAGCCCAACATAAGAAGATGGAGAAAGATTCCAAGACCGGGGACTATCTTCCGGTATGTTCGACGTATTTCGACTTTATGCCCGATGAGGCGGAAGCATACATCAACTGTTTGGACCGCTTGAGAAAGACCGGTTGCCTCTATAGTGAGGAATATAATTACTGTGAAGAGAAGACCGGCGGCCCCTGCGAGTTCACCTATATCCTGTGCGGATCGAACGCCGACTGTCCTGATCCGAGTTTCTGCTATCCGGCCCGCGGCGAATGTGTCGATCATGCGCATGATTGCGAGAATTCGGTCGACTGCGATGCCCCGGGAGCCGAATGCATACAGGGGGCGTGCAAGAATGTCGAGGTCGGCGATCCCTGCGAGGTCTATGACACACTGTTCTGCGACAACGAAACCGCACGGCTTCTGCGGTGCGATTCCTATGACAAATGGGAACTCAAAGAGGACTGCGGGGCGCAAGGAAAGAAGTGCATAGCCCGCAAATGCGTGGCGGAAGATGAGGTGCCGGTGAAGATGATGGAAAAGAGCGCTATAAGTATATTTGAGTGAGGAGTCCCATGACCGACCGCATTCGACATATTTGTAGGGGCGGACGGCGTCCGCCCGGCATTCCCGGACCGACCCGGTTTTGGGCGCGGGACCCGCGCCCTTACCTCTCTTTTTTTAATAAAAACGGTCATCACCGCGCACCAAACCATGGTGAAACCCATTTACGGAGAACGCCATGCGTGAACTGACCGTTATCGCCGTTTTTTTCTTTTTTTTCGCCGCCTGTGAGAAGCAGAAGAACATCCCGGCCGACACCGACAACCCCATCCCCGACATCCCGGAGATGCAGTGGGACCTCGACACCGCTCTGCCCGACACCGACGAACCGCTCGTCACGGATGACGACGGGATGCTGTGCGAAGAGGGAGAGACGCGGTGCGAAGAGCAGTGGGTGATGATCTGTTCCGGGGGTGTTTTTGAGCAGTGGGATGAGTGCGTTGACTGCGGACCGCTCTGCCAGTGTAGCGAGGCAGGGGGATATGCGGCGTGCACCCATGTCGATCCGGGCGATGATATGGATGTTCAGCCGGATGACGACGAATTGCTGACCGACAATGACGCCGAACCCTGCGGTACGGAATTCAAGCGCCGGTGCAATGAGCATCTCAACGGCATTGATGCCTGCCGCAACGGCTACTGGGAGTTCGACGAGCAGTGCTGCCTCTACTGCTGGTGCACTGAAGACACCAGCGGCCACGCCAACTGCGTCCACCAGGACCCCGGCCCCGATGACGGCGGCAATATCCAGCCCGACGAAAACACGGTGCAACCCGACGCCGATGAACTGCTGACCGACAATTAACGGAGGTTCCTATGCGTCCGGAATTCCACCGCCTGCTCATCGCGCTCCTCCTCGGCGCGATGTTCATCGGATGCGACGATAACTCCGGCCCGCCGCCCGCCGCACTCGGCCTCGTATCGGCCACCGACCTCGGCGTACTCGAACAGAATCCCCGGATCGGCTACCGTTACGGTGGCTACAGCGGCATCATCAACGGCCGCTCGGTCTGGCTCTACGATCCCGTCGCTCTCACCGAACCCGACGCACAGGGGCGCACCCGCCTCGAGAATTCGTGGTCGTGGACCGACGACCTCGATCCGTCGGACGGCATCACCGGGTTCAACGAGCGGCTCGACAGCACCGAAGCTCCGACCGAACTTATCCCGCTGACGACGTATGAGGAGAACTACAATACGTTAAACTATAACGAAGAATGCGCCGCGACGCCGGAAGGTTGCCACCGCTATTCGGTGTCCCTCGGACCGCTGGTCGACGATCCGGAACGGGGGCGTGCGCTGATATTCTACAGCGCGGTGAAAACCGGCGGTTTTCACAACAGTGCGCTGGCCGTATGGGACGATCCCGACGCGGCGCCGATGCGCTCCGAGAAAGACCTGATGTTCGGTAATCCTGCGGCGGCGATGGTCGCGGACGGCTATCTTTACACATACGACTGCAGATATGAGGATTTCGGCACTCCCTGCAAAGATTTCTACACGGCCTGCACGGTGGCCCGTGCGCCGCTCGCCGATGCGCTCGACCCCGAGGCGTGGCGGTTCTGGGACGGCGAAAGCTGGCATGCGGAGCAGGATCGCGCGAAGGCTGTGCTCGACGGCAACTTCCGGATGACGGTCGCGTGGTGCCCCTTCGCAGGGGTCTATATGGCGATCTATAATCGGCCGTTCTGTCCCTCGACGATGCTGCGGACCGCCCCGGCGCCCGAGGGGCCGTGGTCGCAGGAGGTGAAGCTGTTCGACGCGGAGGTTCTCGAGAACGATGACTGGGTCTACGATGCGCTGGCCCACCCCGAATATGCGCAGAACGACGGACTCACGCAGTATGTGACCTATTCGCGCTCGACCGGTACCGACCGGTCGGAACACCGTGTGGTGAAAGTGGAACTGGCCGATGTGCGGAGCGAATGAGATGACCGACCGTATTTGTAGGGGCGGACGGCGTCCGCCCGGCATTCCCGGACCGACCCGGTTTTGGGCGCGGGCCCCGCGCCCCTACATGGCGATATTCATCGCGCTCCTGATAATCACGGCGTCCATATCTTGCGACGACAATCCGGGGCCGCCCGCCGCGCTCGGCCTCGTGTCTGCCACCGACATCGGCCCGCTCGAATTGAACCCCAAAATCGGCGGCCGCGACGGCGGCTACAGCGGCGTGTTCAACGGCCGGTCGGTCTGGCTCTACGGCGACACGATACTCAAGGAGGCCGACGCGCAGGGACATACCTGGCTCAATAACTCGTGGTCGTGGACCGCCGACCTCGACCCGGCCGGCGGCATGACCGGCTTCAACGAACGGCTCGACGATGCCGACGCACCGACCGAGTTCTTCCCGCTGACCGAGGAGGAGGCGATCTACAATGAGCTCCATTACGGTAGCGAAGGATGTGCCGAAGAGCCCTGCGGCGCCCGCTGGGCGATGTGGCCCGGTCCCATCGTCGCCGACTCGGCGCGGTCGCGCGCTCTGATATTCTACGGCAAGATACACGCCGCCCCCGGCGAGATGAACTTCTACGGTGTCGGGAACGGGCTGGTCGTCTGGGAGGACTTCGACGCGGCGCCGACGCGCCCCGAGGTGAACCCGGGCGCCGACGAACCGACGCTCCTGTTCTCGAAGGAGGAGCCCACCTTCGGGTCGGCGGCGATAGTCGTGGCCGATATGCTCTATGCCTACGCCTGCGATCTTAAGGACTACGCCAAGCCCTGCAAGGTGGGGCGCGTGCCGCTGGCCGATGCGCTCGACCGTTCCGCGTGGCGGTTCTGGGACGGTGCGGCGTGGCAGGAGAAGATAGGGCGCGCCCAGGCGCTGTTCGACGGCAACGACATCATGACGGTCGCGTGGTGTCCCTTCGCGGGGGTCTATATCGCGATCTACAGTCAGCCGATGGACGCCAAGACGATGCTGCGGACCGCCCCGGCGCCCGAGGGGCCGTGGTCGCGCGCGGTGAAGCTGTTCGACGCGCAGAAACCCGATGGGGGAGACTGGGTCTATGATGCGCTGGCCCATCCCGAATATGCACAGAACGACGGACTCACGCAATATGTGACCTATTCGCGGTCGACCGGTTTTTTCCGGTCGGAACACCGCGTGGTGAAGGTCGAACTGGCCGATGTGCGGAGCGAATGACGGAACATAACGGAGGCATCATGCAGAAGAAAAGCGCGCCCCAGACCAAGAAGAACCCGCTCGTCGGTAAGGTGCTCAATGCCGCCGACATCGTCTCCTACGGCGTCGGCGCGGTATCGAGCCGCACCGTCATAGACCGGAAGACCGGCACGGTGACCTTTTTCGCCTTCGACAAGGGGGAAGGACTCTCGGAGCATGTCGCGCCGTTCGACGCGATGGTCATGATACTCGACGGCGCGGCGCTCATCACCATCGAGGGGAAGCCCTTCACGGTGAAGAAAGGGGAATTCATCATCATGCCGGCCGGGAAGGTCCACGCCCTGCGTGCCGTGAAGAAATTCAAGATGGCGCTGGTCATGGTGCGGGGATAAGGGAAGAAAAACCTCACCCCTACAGCATACTCCTTCTCCTTTTGCAAGGAGAAGGCTGGGATGAGGTCATTGAGAAGAGGGGGTAAAGAGCGACCTTGACGGGGGGTAAATAGTAGGGTATCCTGCTGGCGGTCTATAATTCAGGAGGCATCCATGGCTGAAGAGATCATCATCGATATGGACGGGACCGATCAGGGGGCGGCGGTCATCGCCATCCTGCGGAAACTCGGGGAGACCGAAGAGGCGGTCGCCGCACTCTACCGGGCCTACGCCGAGGTCTGGCCGGCCGACGGCGCGTTCTGGCGGACATTGGCCAAGGCGGAGGACGGGCACCGTGCCTATATCGCCCATGTCATCGTCATGGTGGGTGAACGGCCCGACGATTTCAGGCCGATCCATTTCTTTTCGGTGGAGATGCTCGACAACTTCATCAGGAAGATACAGGGGCACGCGATGATGGCCCATGCGGGTCAGTTGAACGAGAAGCAGGCGCTGTATGAGGCGCATCAGATAGAGAATATGGCGCTCGAATCGGAACTGGCGCAGCTCTTCAAGAGCGACAATCCCGAGTTCCGGAGGTTCTCCGCGACGATAGTGCAGGAGGAGACCGAACACCGCGACGCCATCCACCGCCTTATTCAGGAACGGTACCCGAAATAGATGAAGAGACACGGCCGCATGTGTAAATCCTGTCAAACCTCCTTTGACAAGGAGGTGGACGGAATGAGAGTTTCCCCCATGCGGCCAACCATCCGGTCCCTTGTCAAAGGGACCTTGACGGGATTTTAGTAAGCGGAGGTGTTCCATGCGTACGACCTTTGTTCTTCTGACCGTTGTTCTGTCCGCCGCAGTGCTGTGGGGCGCGGCGCCCGCCAAGGAAAAGGGGGCGGCTCCGGCGGGCGAGAAGTATGTCTACATCGATCCGGCGACCCCCGCCGATCTGGTGACCGCCATCCGTGATAAGGGGCTCAAGCTCGCCTTCCTCTTCGATCCGGCGCAGGCGGCGTGGCTCAAGACCGTCCTGCCGGTGCTCAAGGGGACCAAGCCGCTCGTCTTTGTCCGCGGGAATCTCGCGGCGGCCGAGACCGATCAGCTTAAAAAGACGCTCGATCTGTTCGCCTATGAGGTGACGCTGCTCCATATCAAGATGACCGCCGGCGATGCCATCGGCGCGGTGCCGGTATCGAGTCTGATGGCGATAGAGCGGATAGAGGATTACGACAATAAGTGGGTCGATTTCGAACTGTACCGCGGCGCCGATAAGCCGGAACGGGCGGTCCTGCAGGATAAACGGCAGGATCCGCAGGATTTCGGGACGCCGTTCACCGTGGCGGGCGGGATACTGTTCAAGCGGTCGGGGGTGTGTCTTTTGAACCTTGACCGGGCGGGTGCGTCGCTGCCCAAAGGGATGTCGCTGATGGTCCTTTTCTGGACCGATGCGGAGAAGCTGAAGAAGCTTCTGTAGATACTGTCGAACCTTTTATTATACCGCAACTTTTTCCTTGCAACCGGGGTCAGTTCGTTTAGACTGACGATATCTGGTAACGGAGCTTGGTCATGCGGAATGTTCGGGTGCTGTTCCTTCTGCCGTTACTGATGCTTTCCTGCAAGAATCTTTCAGAAAAGATCTCCGTTGTCGACGATACCGCCGCGGCCGATACGGCGGTGGCCGATGCCGATACGGCGCTCCTCGCCGATGCCGACACGGTACCTCCCGATGCGATATACGACGGGTGGCCCGTGGCCGATGAGGATGGCGCGGTCATCGACGATGATGCGGCGGTCGATGATGAAGATGGTCTTTGGCCGGATGGCTTCCTCTGGGTGGATGCCGATGTCGATAACGATGTTGCGGTCGATGTCGATCAGAGACCCGATATCGATCCGGTCGTCTGGGTGCGGGTGTGGGGAACGGAGCGGGTTGACGAGGGGAGCGCCATCGAGGTCGATGCGGCGGGCGATATCTATGTCGCCGGTATCGCGGGCACTCATATGGACGGGCAGATCGGCCCCGGTGCGATGTGCACCTACAAGACCTATACCTTCCCCTGTTCCGATCTGTTCTTGACCAAATGGCGCGATGACGGCACGAAGGTATGGACGCGGCTGTGGGGTTCCGACACGATGGATACGCTCGCGTACTTCGCGGTCGATCCGGCGGGCGGTTCCTATGCGCTCGGTTCGGGCATGGTGACGAAATTCGACAGTGCCGGCGACGAGTCATGGCGCGTGACGGGGGACGATGCCGCGGGGATGAGAATGCTCGCCGCTCCGGCGACCGACGGCCTTTATCTGGTCCGGAGGGGTACGGAGGAGGATCCCGAGGAGCCGGGGACGACCCGTGCGGTGTTCACGCTGGTCCATTGGTCTGCCGCGGGGGCGCTCGCATGGGAAAGGGATGTCACGCCGGCCGATAAGATGGCCTACTTTCATATCATGGGCGCGGCGCCTACGGGCGATATCGTTCTGGCGGGAGGGGTGGCCGAGGATCGTTTCAACGAGGACGGCTATCCGCTGCTTGATGTCTATCTTGCCCGCTTCTCCGCCGCGGGCGACCTGCTCTGGGACCGGCGGTGGAACGGCGGTCATGACGATACGTCGATCGCGCTCACCTTCGACGCGGAGGGGAACCTCTATCTGCTGGGAACGACCAATGTCCTCACGCAGAGGGGGCTGGATCAGTATCAGTTCCCGTACCCGTTCCTCAAGAAGTTCGCGCCCGACGGCACGGTGTTGTGGGAAGCGCGGATGGATCTCTTCGTGGGGTTCGATTTCGACGGCGGGGTGGTGGTCGGCGCCGACGGCCGTATCTATACGGTGGGTGCGAGGGGCCGTACATTATTCGTCGCGACCTTTGAGCCGGACGGGACGCCGGTGGCGGTGCGATCGATCGATACTCAGTATTTCGACGGTACGGTCGCCGATGTGGCGGTCGATCCGGAAGGATACCTGTATGTGGCCGGGGTCACTTACGAGCACACGGCGATGGGGCTGGAGGATATCTACCTGATGAAGATAGACCCGGCGCTTGCCGCCATACCGGTGGAGGAGCCCGACGACGACGGCCCGACCGACGATGACGCGACCGTTCCCGATGAGGACGGCATCCCCGTTCCGCCGGGCGAGATGGTCGAGGTGCCCGCCGGTCCCTTCATGATGGGCTGCAACACGGCGGTGGACGATGCCTGCGACGAGGACGAGTATCCTTATCATCAGGTGACGCTGTCGGCCTATACGATCGGCAAGTACGAGGTGACCATCGAGGAGTACCGGCAGTGCATTGCCGCCGGTCCCTGCGGCAACAACGGCACCTACACGAACTATCGCAGCGACGGCTCCTACTCGGGGTGCAACATCAATGTTCCGGGCAAGGAAAAACATCCGATGAACTGCGTCACCTGGCACGGCGCGGCGGCCTACTGCGCCTGGATAGGCGGCCGGCTGCCCACCGAGGCGGAATGGGAAAAGGCGGCACGTGGTACCGACGGTCGGAAATATACGTGGGGCAACGCGCCGGAACCCTCCTGCGAGCTGGCCGTGATAGGCGAGGTCTACAGCGGGTGCGGCGAGGGCGCCCCGATGCCGGTGGGGAGCAAGCCGGCCGGCGTATCGCCCTACGGTGCCTATGATATGCTGGGGAATGTGACCGAGTGGCTGTCGGATTGGTACGATGCGGGCTACTATGCCGTGTCGCCAGCGAACGATCCGCAGGGGCTGGAGACCCCGATCGTGGGCGCCGAGGAGCGGGTGATGCGCGGCGAAGCGTTCTATATCGGTGCCTACTTTCTGCGCGTCTCCAATCGCGACCGGATATCTCCCTTCTTCGAGAGCGACAGCATCGGCTTTCGCTGCGCGGAGTGACCGGGTACTATCTGAATGAATTTAATCGACGCAGACCGGGTAGGGGAGCTGGCTGGCGGCGGCGGCCGGGTCGAGCAGGAGGCCGTTGGCGGTGAAGTTGGCGCTGGCGCCGTCGTAGGCGATCATGTTGATCATTCCCTGATTGCCGGCGGCGCGGACGCATTTGATATTGAACTGACCGCCCTGCAGGTTGATGTCGATATCGCCGTAGAAGGCGAAGGCCTGCGCGGCCGTCATCTGCTGTTCGCCGGGGGTGATGGTCGCGGGGAAGGTGAAGCCGAAGACCTTCTTGGTCTCGGCGCCCAGCCCGGGTGCGCTTTCCAGCCACATGACGGCGACATTGTTCTGCTGGAGTATCGCCAGCGGGAAGAGTTGCACGATGATGACGGTGAGTTAGCCGAAGGAGAAGGGGGTGCCGCGGTAGTTGAAGATGAAGAACACATTGACGC
>Ga0074195_1002881_pt1 | contig 17561 bp, 9 predicted proteins | sample EPASupsiteHSE623_FD_64525 | JGI IMG/M metagenome (GOLD analysis project Ga0074195, IMG submission 64525) | Bioremediated contaminated groundwater from EPA Superfund site, New Mexico - Sample HSE6-23 | ecosystem: Environmental > Aquatic > Deep subsurface > Groundwater > Contaminated ...
TTCTATTTCTTTAGAGTATTTTAAACAAAGGAGTTTTGGAATAATTTTTGATGTTTTTAATTCTATGAACTCTTGCGAAAATGAACTAGTAAAAGATTATGTTTGTAATATTGGAAATGAAGAGTTTTATGAATCTTTGAAATATCACAATGATGTAATCTATAGTTCTATATTGACAAAAAATCATGATTTATTAAAAGATTTTTTTATTTGGAAATATAGTGTTTATAGTAGTAGAAACATAGATGTGGATTGTTTTTTACAAGAGTATGGATTTTGGAAAGAGTCTGTTTTAAATCATCTATATCCATCTCATGCAAATGAAATAAATATTATTTATGATTATTTGATTTCTAATCATAAAGATTTTAAAATAAATGCTTCAAAAAGAAAAAAAATATTTGTAAATAGTGAATATCAAGATTTATTTGCTGAGTTATTATTTTGTTTATTAAATAGTGGAAAAAATGAATTTTATTCTTTGGCAAAAAGAAATTTAAATAAATTTGATAATGATATTTTTTTATTTACAAAAGAGTTAATAGATCCTTTGATGTATAAAATTGGTCAAATGTGGCAATTAAATGAAATAAGCGTAGCAAAAGAGCATTTTGCTACTTCATTAATTGATGAGATAATTAATGATTTTATAAAAGAAAATTTCTTTGAAGATGCTAATAAACCTTTAGTTATTACTTCAACGGTCGGTAATGAATTACATAATTTAGGAATAAAAATAGTTGGAAAATTTATTGAAAGTCATGGTTTTTGTGTTAAAAATCTAAGTTCAAAAATATCAAATAAAGAATTAATAAATTCTATTTACTCTTTAAAACCAGATTTGGTGGTTTTAAGTGTAACTCTTCCTTCCAATGTAGCAACTTTACAAGAAATAGTAAAAGAGTTAAAAAGTGATTTAAATCTTTTCTCTGGAAAAATTGTTATTGGAGGACAAGGTTTATTTAGTACAGAAAAAATCGTTTCTATAGAAGATGCTGATTTTTGTAGTAGAAATTTGGAAGAATTGGAATCTTTTTTAAAAAATCTAAGGTAGTTCATGAATAAAATAAATAATATATCAAACATAAAAATCGCATTTTTATTTGTTGTTTTTTGTAATGTAATTGTAGATGTTGCACACAAAGTGTTTTTGCAAAATATAGCTTTCAAAGTATTTGATGGAAGTACTCAGGTTATTTGGATTTCGATAATCAATGGATTGATAATTATTCCTTTTTTGCTTTTATTTACAGTTAGTGGATATTTATCTGATAAATATAATAAAAAGAATATTCTGATTTATGGGGCTGTTTCATCTTTTTTATTATCGGTTTTAATGGTGATTTCATATCTTAGTGGAAATTTTTATTTTGCTATGTTCTCTTTAGTTTTATTAGCTGTTCAAAGTGCAATTTATTCACCTGCCAAGTTTGGACTTATAATAGATATTTATGGTAAAAAAAATCTTTCAAATGGAAATGCTGTTTTACAAGCTGTTTCAATAATCGCTATTTTATTCTCCATTGCAAGTGCTTCTTTGGTATTTGAGAATTTTTATAATGCAAATAATCTAGCAACTTTGCATACAAAAGAAGAACTTTTAGATGCGATTTTACCTTTGACATATTATATTTTACCCGTGGCATTTTTGGAAATGATGGTTTCATTTTTATTCTTGAGAAGAATAAATACATCTTACACAAAAAATGAAACTCTAACTTTGGATAAAAATGAGTTATTAAAAGGAAAACTTTTAATAAAAAATATTCAAACAATTTTTTCAAGTAACATAATATTTTTATCGGTTATTGGATTGTCTGTATTTTGGGGAGTTTCACAAGCTTTAATGGCCGTATTTCCATCTTTTGCAAAACTATATTTAGGTGTAACGGATGTTTTTGTTATAAATGGGGTTATTGGAGCTTCTGGAATTGGTATTGCGATTGGTTCAATTTTATATTCAAAAATCTCAAAACATTATATAGAAATAGGAACTATTCCCCTTGCTGCTTTGGGAATGGCTTTGATGATTTATGTTTCAACTATTGTTCAAACACCATTTTTATTGGGAATGAGTTTTTTAGTATTTGGAATTTTTGGAGGATTATTTGTAGTTCCTTTAAATGCACTAATTCAATTTAATGCTAAGAAAAAAGTTTTAGGAACTATTCTTGCTGGAAATAATTGGTTCCATTCTCTAGCTATGTTTTTGATGTTGGCACTTACTACAACTGTTTCATATTATGATTTAGACCCTTTAAATACACTTTATTTGATTTTATTAATCACTGTTATTGGAACATCTTATACGATTTATAAACTTCCTCAATCTTTGATTTTACTGTTCTTAAAAAGAATTGTAGGATTAAAATATAAACTTGAAGTAAATGGAGTAAAAAATATTCCCTCATCTGGTGGAGTTTTACTTTTAGGAAATCATATCTCATGGATTGATTGGGCTGTAGTTTTAATGGCAACTCCAAGGGAAGTGCGATTTGTGATGCATAAACCAATTTATGAAAAGTGGTATTTAAATTGGCTTTTAAAAATATTCAAAGCAATTCCTATTTCAAATGGTTCAAGTAAAAATACAATTCTAACAATAGCAAAAGAGTTAGATGCTGGAAATGTAGTTGTGGTTTTTCCAGAAGGTGCGATTACTAGAAATGGGCATTTAGGAGAGTTTAAAAGAGGTTTTGAAAAGATTTTAGAACTAACAACTACGGATGTAAAAGTAGTTCCTTTTTATATTCGAGGACTTTGGGAGTCTATGTTTTCACGAGCTAGTAAAAAGTTCAAAAAATCAAATAAAACAAATAGTGTAACGGTATCTTTTTCACGAATGATGAGAAAAGAAAAAGCAAATATCATAAGTGTAAAACAAGAGCTTATAAAACTCTCTACAAAATCGTGGCAAGAGCATATAAGAGATTTGAAACCTTTAAATGAAACTATTTTTGATAGATTAAAAGAAGTAGGTTCAAATATGATTTTTGCTGATTCAACGGGGCTTGAATTAAGTGGAGAGAGATTTTTGACGGTTTCTATTTTATTTAAAAACTTACTAGAAAAAGAAGTAAAAAATCAAAATATTGGTTTATTACTTCCCTCAACAGTTGCTGGGGCTTTTATAAATTATTCAGTTTTAATGATGGGAAAAACACTAGTAAATCTAAATTATACAAGTGAACTAAACTCTTTAAAAACAGCAGTACAATCAGCTCAAATAAAAACCATAATTGCCTCAAAAAAGTTTATAGAAAAACTAGAAAATAAAGGTATAAATATAAAAGAAATCCTTGAAATGGTTGAGGTTATTTATGTGGAAGATTTAAAAGAAAAAATCTCAAGACCAAAAGGAATTTTTACATATTTTAGTGTGAAATTAATGCCTAGTTTTTTATTAAAACTTATACATTTAACAAAAACTTCAAAAGAAAGTACTGTTTTAATTTTGTTTTCATCGGGAAGTGAGGGAACTCCAAAGGGTGTTGAGTTAAGTAGCGATAATATTTTGGGAAATTCTCAACAAATAGCAAATATTATAAATGCAACTGATGATGATATTATGGTTGGTTCTTTGCCATTGTTCCATGCTTTTGGAATAGTAGTTACTACATTTTTACCTTTGATTGAGGGAATAAAATGTGTTTGTCATCCTGACCCAACTGATGGTTTAGGACTAGGGAAATTAATCTCTCAATATAAAGCAACTATTATGACAGGAACTTCAACATTCTTTAGGCTTTATACAAAAAACTCAAAAGTTCATCCTTTGATGTTTGAAAGTCTGCGACTTTGTGTGGCAGGGGCAGAAAAACTGCGAGAAGATGTAAGATATGATTTTAAAAAGAAATTTGGAAAAGATATTTTAGAGGGTTATGGAACAAGTGAAACTTCTCCCGTTGCTGCTTGTAATTTACCAGATGTATTAGCTCCTGATTTTTCTGTGCAGGTTGGAAACAAAATAGGAACAGTAGGAATGGCAATTCCAGGAACTACCATAAAAATAGTAGACCCTTTGACTTTCAAAGAATTAGCTACAAATGAAGAGGGAATGATTCTAATTTCAGGTATTCAAGTAATGCGTGGATACTTAAATGATGAAGCAAAAACAGCACAAGCATTAAAAAAAATAAGAGGTAAAATCTATTATATAACAGGCGATAAAGGAAGATTAGATGAGGATGGTTTTTTAACTATTGTTGATAGATATTCAAGATTTGCAAAACTAGCAGGTGAAATGATAAGTCTTGGAGCGGTAGAAGAAAAAATCTCAAAAATAGTAGCTTTAAGTGAAGAATCTTTGGTTGATTTTATTGTAACTTCTGTTGAAGACGAAAAAAAAGGCGAAAAAATAGTTCTTTTAATTTCAAATGTAGATGAAGAGTTTGTAACAAATTTAAAAGAGAAAATGATAAGTAATTTTGATAACAAACTAATGATTCCCTCAACTATAAAAATAGTAGATGAAATCCCAAAACTAGGAACGGGTAAAAAAGATTTTAAAGGTGCAAAAGAGTTGGCTTTATGTTAACTCTCTTTATTGTTATTAAAAATAATCGTAAAACAAGCACCAGTAAAAGTTTTATTTTCATATTCATAAGTTTCATTTGATGCAATTATATGAGCAGTGTGATGTTCTGTGATGATTTGATGAGCTATAGACAAACCAATTCCTGTTCCAATACTTTTATGTTTAGTTGTAAAATATGGCTCAAAAACTTTTCCAATAATATTTTCAGGAATTCCACCTGCATTGTCTTTGATTTTTAAAACAAAACCATCTTGTTTGTTTTTTGTTTCTATAAAAATAAGTTTATCTTCACTATTTTTTACATTCTCTTTTATAGCATCTTTTGCATTATTTATAATATTTATTAAAGCTTGAATAAGTTGATTTTCATAACCATCAATTTTTATATCGTCTTTTGTATTTAAAATCATTTTTATATTATGATTAACAATCGATGGATTTAAAATAGATAAAGTTTTATTGATAATATTCGAAATTTGAACTTCACCTTTTTCATTAGAGTTTTTTATAAAGTTTCTAAAATCATCAATAGTATTTGATAAATATGTTGTTTGTTTTATAATATTATCCATATCAGGAATAATATTCTTTTCATCAAATTGTCCAAATTCTATTTGTACTTTCATTCCACTGGCAATTGTTGAAATAAGACTTAATGGTTGCCTCCATTGGTGTGCTATATTTCCTATCATTTCACCCATAGAAGCTAGTTTTGATTGTGATTCCATGAGTTTGTGTTGAGTAATATCTTTCATACTTAAAAGTATTCTTTTTTTATCTGGAAGTAAAACCATAGACATATTAACAGTTAAATTTCTGTTATCTTTTACTATACAAGTTTTTTCAAAATCTATTACAAAACCTTTTTCAATAATATTTTCTAAGGCAAGTTCAGCTCTTGCCACATCTTCTGGAGCTGTTAATTTAACACAAGAAGTTTTTAATAACTCTTCCCTTGTAAAACCTGTCATTTTTATATAAGATTCATTAAATTCTAGAAAATTACTCTCTAAATCTACTATTGCTAAACCATCAATTGAGTAGTTAAAGATTGTTTCAAACTCATCTTTTTGCTCTTCTATTTGTTGTTGAATTTTTATTTTATCTGTTACATCATAGAACCATCCAATAACTGCTTTTTCATTATCGTAAATGATATTCATATAAGAAGCAATTACCCAAACTTCATTGTTATTTATATTTAAAGAGATAAGTTTATTTTCAATTTTTTCATTTTTATCTAATGAATTCAAAATGTCTTTATAAATAGACTCTTTAATATAATAGATTTTTGGATTTTTTTGTAATAGTTCTTTTTCTTCAATATCTAATAATTTTAGATATGCATTATTTGCAAAAACTATTTTTTCTCCCTCATTTGTAGCAATTCTAACAGCAATAGGACTCATTTCTAAAAGTGATTTTAGTTTAAATTCATTTTCTTTTAATATTTCTCTTGAATTTTTGATTGATTCAATCATATTATTCATGGTATTTGAAAGGGTAAAAATCTCTTTTGAGCCACTTGAAGAGAATTCTTTAGTTGGTATTCCATCTTTATCAGGATTATTTATTACTTCAATCATATCATTAAGTGGTTTTAATACAAAATGTCGGATGGTAAAAAATAGTAATAAAATTAATATCAAAGAGATAAGAAAGGCTTCTTTTAAATCGTGAGAGATTATTTTATCTAGTTCTTTATTTAGAGTTCTATCTGAAAGATATAAACTAATTGTTCCAATTTTTTTTGATTCTTCATTTGTTATATCAAAGTGTTTTTCATAAAATGCTTCAGAGATTAATTTTTTATGTATTTCATTTTCATAATCAAAGTCGATAATATTCCAATTTCCATCTCTAGTTTTTCCACTGATTTCATACTCTTTCCCTTGAAGTTTCCCCATGTTATAATCTTTTACAACAATAGAAAATAAATTTTCATTAGATTCCATTTCATTATGTAAAAGTTTTTCATACTCATTTACAGAATAAGAATCAATAAGATTTACAATATTATTTTTTAATTTTATAATAATATTATTTGAGTCATTTTTTATATTATTGATGATTTCATTTTTTGTTGTTATATAACTAATTGTGGAATTTATTGAGATTACTAGAACTACTGTTAAAACAATAATTGGACTTAAAATTAAATATAAAGATTTTTTTGAATTATACATTTTTACTTACTTGCTTGAATTTTAATATTTGTTTTATAATCTAATCCAAAAACATTTCTTTTAATAATTGGTAAATTATTTTCAATATTTTCTTTTGAAATAGCTAACACTGGCAATTTATTATTTTTTTCTATTGCTTGATTATTTAAATATTTATCCATATTTTCAACCGCCCTCTCTCCAATTAAAAAAGGTTGTTGCATTGCTGAACCTACAAGAATATTTTTAGGAATAAGTTCTAAAAATTCAGGTTCAGCATCAAATGTAAGAAGTAATATTTTATCTTTTTTACCACTTTCATAAATGGCATTTAAAGCCCCTTGATATTTATCTGAACCTTGAAGCCATATTGCATTTAAATCTGGATTTTCATTTATTAATTCTTTTGTAAAGTTGTAAGTTTCTTCTTTTGAAAAATTAATTTGTTGTCTTATATTTGCGCCTTTTATCGATGATTCATCCATAGCTTTCATAAAACCAGCTGTTCTTTCTTGTCCATTTAATCTTTTTTGTGGAATTGCAATAATTGCAACTTTTGAATTTTGAATGTTTAAAGTTGATATTTTATTTGATAAGATTTTCCCTATTTCATAAGCGCCATTTTTATTATCAGAAGAGATAAATGAGATATATTCTCCCGAATCTGTTCCAATATCAGCAATCACAACTGGGATGTTCGCTTTTTTTGCAAGTTTTAAAACTGTAGCGCATGAAGATGAGTTGTTTGGAGATATTATAATTCCTGATACTTTATTATTTATTGCTTTTATCACATTTTCAAGTTCAGTTTTTGTGTCGTTTTGAGAGTTATAAACTTCAATTTCATAAGCCAAATTTTCAGCACTATTTTTAGCACCTCTTAACATAATATCCCAAAAAGGAATAGTGGTATCAGAGACAATATAGGCTAACTTTTTTTTATCTAAAGAGCTTGCAAACAAAGTAGAAAAGTTTAATAAACACAATAAAAATAATAGAAATTTTAGACCTTTCATTTTTAGACCTTAAGGTAAATACTAAGTTTTTTATTTTAGCATAATAAATGAAACAATAAAATTATTTTTAAATTATAAAATCTAATCCTCTTTATCACTTATGCACATAAGGTTTACAATCTCTTCTTGTTTAGAGCAAAAGTTCCCATTTTTTTCTATTAATATTAAATCTCTAGCATAACCATTTAAAGTATGTAATTTTGCACTCTCTATTTCCACTTTAAAATCATCAAATATTCTAGCAACATAAGCAAATAAACCTTTTTGGTCTTTTGCAATAATTTGCATTGAAGCTAAATAAGCTGTGTGATTACAATCAATTTTTATATCATCTTTTCTAATAAGAGGAGTTTTTGCTGTGGTTGTTTTACTCATATCAAATGAATCTTTTATAATTTCTTCAATAAAAAACAGATCTTCATCATCAACTTTTTCAGAAAATGTGATTTCAAACGCTTTTTTATTATCATAAAGTTTAAAAATATTCATAGATGCAATATTTAAAAATTCTAGTTTCCCAAGTAAATATCCTAAATTTAAAGGAGATTTTCTGATGATTCTAATAGTTAATTGTGTTTCATTTGTAATTTTATAAATATAAGTTTCAACATCTTTTGCTTTAATTGCGATATCTAAAATATCTTCAGCTTTTAATCGTAAGAAGATTTGATTTGAAGCTATATACATAATTTTCTTTTGTAAATTAATAGGCAATTCTTTATATTTATCAAGATTTTTGATAGCATTTTGTTTTGCAATTCTTCGTCTACTCTCATTTAAAAACTCTTCATCTTCAAATGCTGGAAGTGACTGTACAAAAAGTTGTTTCAAAAGTGAGGCAGTTGAACTATTAAAAATATTTTTGCCAACAGCCGAAATATCGCAATATGTGATTACATATAACATTTTTAAAGCTTCTTTAGTTTTTATAAGACCTGTAAAATTTAAAATAGTTTTTTCAGAATATATATCTTCATGGGTTGCCATATAAGACATTGTATTATGGTATCTTACAAGTCTTGCACCTAGTTTTATGAACTCTTCATTAAAATCAAAAGATTTCATCATACTTTTGAATAACTTTTCTCCAATAATATGATGGTCTTCAGTTCTTCCTTTTCCAATATCGTGGAAAAATGCAACTAATCTAACTAAAATCTTTTGTTCATTTGTTAATTCTTCAAAAATTGATTTGATATAATTATCTTCAATATTTTGAGAAAACTTTAATGTTTTAATTGAATGAATATCTACAGGATGTCTATGATAACCATCAAATTGAGGCTGATTAATTATCTTTTTTGTACTTGGAAGTACTGCTTGAAATAATCCAGCGTTGTATATTAGTTTTATTAAAGGATATAAATTTGGTTTAGATAAAATTATTTTTATATTTTTCTTTAGCTCTTTAGTTTGAACTTTTGGTAATTTTGCACGACTTGCATAATAGATATAAGATCTATCAAATCTTTCAACACTTGTTGGAAGTTCAATTAACTCTTTTAATAATGTATTTAAACTTTGTTCTTTTCTATGAAATGAACAAAATAGGGTATTCTCAATAATAAAAAGATTTTTTTTAAATCTTAACTTTTTTAGTTTTGGAATATTTGATGCTTCAAAGATAATTAATCTTGTGAATTTTTTTACCATTGTTGCTGTAAAACTGTGGATTATATGTAAAGAAGATAAAATTCTTGACATACATTGTCTATCTTTTGTATATCTTGATTTATTTTTAAATCCAAGTTTAGAACTTAAATCTGGCAAAATATCAAAAGTAACTTGGTCTTGTTTTTTTCTTGCAATATTATGTAATGCATTTCTTACTTGAAATATGAATTCTAAAGCTTGTCTATATTTTTTGTATTCATCTTCTGTAAATTGAGTACCGATTAAATCTTTTGTATTTGTAGCTCCATATAAAATATTTGCCATCCAATACATCATATTTGATTCTCTAATTCCTCCATATCCATCTTTGATATTTGGTTCCATTTTTAGTGGATATTTTAAAAGTCTTTGTTTATGTTCCTCAAGTTTGTCTAAAACAAACTCTTTTTGGTTTGTTTTTCTAATTTTTATTAAAACATTTTCATATCCATACCAAAGGATTTTTGAACCATAAATCAGTCTTGATTCTAAAATAGAACTTTTTATAGTTATATCTTCTTTTACAGCTTCTGAAATTTCTTTTAGTTCATGAACTCTTGAACCTAATTTTAATCCACAATCCCATGCTAATGTTATAAATTCTTCCATAATAGTTTTTAGATTATAACCTTTTACATTTTCATATAAAATCATAATATCAATATCAGAATAGATACAAAGTTGTTCTCTTCCATAAGAACCTAAGGCAATCAAAGAAATAGGAATTGATGTACTCATTGGTTGATGAGAAGTGAAATTTTTTCGTAAAATGTATTTATAAAGTAAAATTAAAAACTTATCAGTATGTTTTGTATGTTTGATAAAAAAATCTTTTCCACCTGTTGTTTCAACAGTGGTATCTATTGAGTCTAGATAGTTTTTATAGTAAGTTTTAAAAATCTTTGAAATTTGAAAATCTGTAGCATTGTTTGAAATTAATTCTTCAATTTGTATGTTTAACTCTGTCATAATAAATCTTTATAAATTTCCAGTTTCTTTCTTAATGTAATTCTATTTAAGCCTAAATGTTTTGCTATTTGAACTTGAGATTTATATTTTTTTGTAGAAGCTTTCAACAATGGAACTTCAAAAATATATGATAAATCTTTATAAGAATTTTCACCTTTGAGATTTTCACTTAGATATTTTTCTAAGAACATTAAAATTTCATGTTCACCGATTGTTTCAAATAGGTATGAAAAATAGATTGATTTTCTTAAACTATGTGTGTTATTTGAGATATTTACTATTAGTTTTGATGAGGGAATCTTTGGTAAATCTAAAATAGTACTTGCTTCTTGTGAAAATTTATTCACTAAAGCTTTTGTATCTTCTTCTCTTTTACTAAGATTTGGAATTTCTAGATTAATTGAAAAAATATCTTTTAATTTTTGATTTAAATTTTCTGTATTTGAAATAGCAATTACTCTAATATTATTGTCTTCTAACCATTTTAAAAACAAATCAATATTTGTTATTTCATTTATTTTATCAATAATTATCGCTTCATTTTGTAAAACTAATATATCATCGCTAATATCTTTTTGTAGATTTTTAGCTTCATAAATATCAGAATTTGGCAATATATATTTTGCAAGAGATTTTTTACCTGTACCTGCATTCCCTAGAATAAGAGCATTAACCTGAACAGCTTGTAAAAGTTTAGCCGAATTTAATATTTCTTTTGAAATCCCATCTTCTGCAATAAAATCTTGCATAATTTACCACCTCTTTATTAATCATCACTTAGTATTTAGATTAAAAAATATTATACTGTATAAAAACAAAAAGTTTACATTTTATTGTATATAAAATATACTTTTTTAAATTAAAGTTATAAAATAATAATTTTCTTAATATACTAAGGTATAATGATATGAGATAAATTTATACTAAAGTGATAGTTATGAAAAAAAATAAATATATTCTAGGTATGATAATTTCATTAATTTTAATAACAATATTTTCTATTTTTATAGGAATTTATTTTATCTTAGAAAAAGAAAAAGATTTACTTGAAAAAAGATATAGTGATTTAACAAATAATCTTAAAGATAAGGTTTATTCCCTCGTTCATACAAAACAAAATGCTACTTTAACAATTGCTATTACACTTGCTGAAAATGATAAAATTAGAAGAACTTTATTAAATAATGAGATATATGATTTAAGTGAATTATCAAATAAATTAAATGAATATACAGATTTTAAAAATGTTTGGTTTCAACTTATTGATAAAAATGGAGTTTCTATTTATAGAAGTTGGACGAATGATAGATTTGATAAGATAAAAAATATAAGATTAGATTTACAAGAATTATATAAAAATCCACAAATTAAAAGTACTATTAGTGTCGGAAAATTCGATATTACTTTTAAATCAATAGTTCCAATATATCAAAACAATCAGTTTTTAGGTGTCTTGGATATAGTTACTCACTTTAATTCAATTACAAAAACTTTAAAAAATACTGATAATTTAGAACCTTTGGTAATTGTAGAAAAAGAGTTTACTCAACAGCTAAAAGAACAAAGTTTTTCTAAAATCTTTTTACAAAACTATTATGTTGCTAATGTTTCAGTGAATAAAGAAATCTTGAGTTATTTAGAAAAACAAGATTTAGAAACAATGTTTGAATTAGAAAACTATTTAATAAAAGATAACAATTTAATAATTAATATTCCAATAATTGAATCAGGAAAAAAACTAGCAAATTTCTTGATAATTAAAGATTTAAAAACAATAGATATTTCAGAAATAGAACAATTTAAAATCCACGCATTTTGGTATTTAACATTTTTTATTGCACTTTTATGCTCAACAATCTCTTTTATAGGTTATTTTATTTATTCAAAAAAATTGAAAGAGTTAAACTATTCTTTAGAACAAACAGTAAGTAGTGAGATTCTAAAAAATGATGAAAAAAATAGAATCTTATTTCAACAAAACAAAATGGCAGCAATGGGAGAAATGATAGAAAATATTGCCCATCAATGGAGACAACCATTATCTGTGATTACAACTGTTGCGTCTTCTTTAAAACTAAAAAAAGAGTATGATATTTTAAGTGATGAAGAGTACCATGAAGACTTAAATCATATTGTAGAAACTGCAAATTATTTATCAAATACAATTGATGATTTTAGATACTATTTTTCACCAAATAAAGATAAAAATTTATTTAATACAAAAGCTTTAATAAATAGATGTATAAATATTGTAAATATAGATTTTTCTAATAAACATATTAGAATTGTTCAAAATATCGAAGAATTAACTATATACAGTTATGAAAATGAATTATTACAAGTAATGATAAATATTTTGAATAATTCAAAAGATGAATTAATAAAAATTGAGAATGAGCTAGATAGAGTTGTTTTCATTGATTTATATAAAGACAAAAATGATGTGATAATAAAAATAAAAGATAGTGCTGGTGGAATAGCAAAAGAGATTATAGATAGAGTATTTGAACCTTATTTTACAACAAAACACAAAAGTAAAGGTACTGGAATAGGTCTTTATATGTGTGAAGAGATTATTACAAAGCATATAAAAGGAAAAATAAAAGTTTTAAATGAAGAGTATATTTATGAAGATAAAAGTTTTACTGGAGCTTCATTTGAAATATCAATTCCTATAGAATAAAGAATATAGAGTTTTGTACTCTATATTCTTAGAATTACTCAGAAGGATTTTCTGATTTTTTATTAGAAAAATAAATAAATATTGTTAATGAAATTAAGATTAATGCAATTCCTGCAATTAAATAAAATGCATTTACCATTTGAACATAATCATTAATTGCGATTTTGAACACAACAATTAAAGCTTCAATTGAAAGTGCAATAATAATTGTAGTTAAAAATTTAGTTAAAATTTTTGTTTCTACTTTTGAGTTTTTTGAATATGATTTAAAAAACACTTCTTGTTCTAATATTGTTTTTGCTAAGTCAAATATTGCAATACTCAAGGTTAAAGCAATAATAGGTTTGAATATCATCTCTAAATCTAAATCATGGTTTGATAATAAATAAGCTACAAAATCATACAAGGAAAATATAATAGTTAGCAAAGATAAAATTATCATAGAAAAACCAGCAATTATATAAAAAACTTTTGTAATACCATGAAAAGGTTTATTTAATTCTATTAGATTTAATTTTTGTAATAAAATATCAATTTGAAAATCTAAGAAAAAGATCTCATCTCCTTCTTTTATTGAAACTGTAACACAATTACTTCTTGTTGCACTACTAATATATGGTTTAGAAAATGCAATATTAGACTCTTTAAAATGTAGTTTTGAAATTAAATGAGATCTATCTTTACCATTTGCATTTTCATCTATTTTATATCTGTAGAAATTTTGAGAAGTTTGAATTTTGGTATCTTTATTTACAATATAAACAAGTTCTAAAGAGGGGAAAATTTTATAAAGTTGAGCAAAATTATTTTTTTTATGATTTGACAAAATTCCTGAGTTTCGTAAACTCTCTTGTAAAAAATATTCAATATCTTCTTGGTGTTCCACATAGGTTTCAAAAAATTCTTTCATATTTAATCCTGTATATTTTTTATCATATTATACAGGATAAATATAAACAAAGAAACATACATATGTATATAATACATACAAAAATAAAAGAACTTAATCTTTTTTAATATTAAACTCTTTTATCATATTATCTGCTAGTAATCTTAAATTAACAGCATCAACTTCTTTTTCTACACCTTTTGTAAGTGTTAAAATATTTGGATGAAATTTCTCAAGAAATTGTAAAATTTTTGGATCTTTTTTTAATGTATTATTCACTAATGCACCAACATCAAGCATTTCAATAACTAAATCTTTTTTACCCATAAAAGCCGCATAATTAATTGGTCTGATTCCATATCTATCAGGTATATTTACAATTTCATTATTATAATGATGAAGTAGTCTAAAATATTTTGTAGTGTTTTTCCAAATACAAGTATGAATAATACTTCTTCCTTGTTTATCTGTAGCAAAACAATCAGCTCTCATTTCTAAAAGAAGTCTAATTGTATACTCACACTTTTCACCAACAGCAACATGTAATGCTGTTAGTCCTTCATTATTCTTAGCATTAATATCGATACCTGCATTTATAAGACTTTTAATAGTATTTAAATATAACTTTTTATCTTTAATTGGATTTTCATTATTAACATTCATGAGTTTGAAAATTATATTATTTCCGTCTTTATCTCGTTGATTTAAGTTTATAGTTTTAGTTCTTAATAATTTGAATAGTTTAAAGTTAAAATGAACAATTGCATCAAAAAATAAAGGTTCACCTTTTGAATTTAATTTATTGATATCAACATTGTAATTTCTTAAAATATTCTCTAAAACATTAGCATATTCAGCATCTTCATTTAGAAGTATTTCATATTCAAATTCTAAAGGTTTTCTATTTTCTGAATATAAGATTATGTCTATTAGAATCTCTATAATAGATTTTCCCGTTTGATTTACTAAATCAGGATTAGCTCCTTTTTCTAAATATAGTTTTATTAAATCACTATTTCTGATTCCATTTAAAACTAAAATTAATAAAACTGTATCACCTTGATTATTTTGGTGATTTAGATTTATTCTACAATCTTCTAGGAAACTAGTAATTAACTCTCTATCTTCACTTCTTGTTACTAAAAAGAAAGCATTCTCATTGTTATTATCAAGAGCATCTACATTTACACCTAAATGAATTAACTCTTTAATCATCTCTAAATGACTAGTTCTCATCTCACCATTATCTTTTGGAGTCTTTAGAAAATAATTTATAGATTCCATTAAAAGTGTTTTATTGTCACCACTTTTACTATTTATGTTACAACCTAATCTAATAGCTTTTTCTAAAATAGAGATATTTTTTATACCTTTTGATATTGCATAAAAAAGAAAATTCTTTCCATTTTTATCTAAAATAGTTGGATTTGCTCCTAAATCCATAAGTAATAGGGCTAAATCATTATTTTTTAAAACAGTTTCTTTATGTAAAATAGTATTTTTATCTTCATTAATTTGGTTTATGTTAACTTCTTTTAACGAACCAACTTTTCTAATAATCTCAATGTTACCGTTTGCTACAGCATCAAATATCAAATTGTTACCATGAATATCACAATTTCCTAAAGATTTGGTAACTTGTATTAAATAATCAACTATTCTATTATTTGCACTAATTACAGCATCTTGTAATGCAGTTCTATTATGAATATTCAAATGGTTAATATCTATTTTATTATCGATTAGGCTTTGTAAGATTGCACTACTTCTTGCATGAATTGCATAAAAAATTGCTGTCTCTTTTTGGGCGTTCTCAACTTCAATATCAATACCATTTCCAATAAGCCAAAGTACAGATTGAAATAAATCTTTTTTACAACAATAATGTAAAATATGTTCGTTTTGAAAATATAAATTATTCAAATCTAAATTAAGCTCTCTATACATTTTATTAAGCTTTTCATTATTCATATTTAAATTTAATAATTCTTTTAAAAAATCTTCTTCTGTCGCATTTCCCTTATTTAGGAGTTTTTTGAACATCATACCAACCCGTATTTATATAATATAATTTATTTATGATTATATAATAAAAAACTGAGTTCTAAGCTTTAAGACAATAAATATTTTAGAAATAAGTATGTGTATATTAAATGTACAATAAAATCTTCATAATAGGATATAAAATTTATATAATTTGATTAGATGAATTGATAAAGGGGTCATATGGAAAATTTTGCTGATGTAAAATATATTTTAGATGGTTTTTTGTTTATATTTGCAGGAATCCTCGTAATGTGGATGGCAGCTGGATTTGCTATGTTGGAATCTGGTTTAACAAGAACTAAAAATACAGCTACTGTATTAACAAAAAATATTGCATTATTTGCAGTTTCATGTATTATGTTTTATTTTATAGGATACAACTTTATGTATGGAGCGGGAAATGCCTTCATTGGAAGTGGAGCTATGTTATCTGGTAAAACAAGTGCAGAAATGGGATATCCAGTAATGGCAGATTTCTTTTTTCAAGTAGTATTTGTAGCAACTGCTGCTTCTGTAATTTCTGGAACTATTGCTGAAAGAATGAAATTATGGCCATTTTTAGTATTTGTAGTTGTTTTATCTGGAGTTATTTATCCAATTCAAGGTCACTGGTCATGGGGTGGATCAGAATTAGGTGGACTAATTTCTGGATTTTCTGATTTTGCTGGTTCAACTATTGTTCACTCTGTTGGTGGGTGGGCAGCACTTGCAGGTGTTTTAATCTTAGGTGCTAGAAAAGGTAAATATGGAAAAGATGGACAAGTAAGACCACTTCCTGGTTCAAATCTTTCAATGGCAACACTTGGAACATTTATTTTATGGATGGGCTGGTTTGGATTTAATGGAGGTTCTCAATTAGCATTAGGTTCAAAAGAAGATATAGATGGAATCGCTTCTGTAATTGCTAGTACAAATATGGCTGCATGTGCTGGTGCACTTATAGCTGCTATTTTAACTCAACTCATTTATAAAAAAGTTGATTTAACAATGGTTCTAAATGGTGCTTTAGCTGGATTAGTTTCTTGTACAGCAGGTCCTAATTTAGGAATTAATGTTGCATTAATTGAAGGTGTAGTTGGTGGTGCTTTGGTTGTATTTGCTATTCCATTCTTTGATAAAATTAGAATTGATGATCCCGTTGGTGCTTTATCTGTACACTTAGTTGCTGGTATTTGGGGAACACTTGCCGTGGGAATTTTTAATCCAGAAGTAGCACTTTTATCTCAGGTAAAAGGTATTATTGTAATTGGTGCATTTGTTTTTGTATCATCTTTTATTGTATGGAAAATATTAGATTTGATTGTTGGATTACGAGTTGATGAAGAGATAGAAGTAAATGGTCTTGATATTCATGAAACAGGACTTGAAGCATATCCTGAATTTAAAAGAGCATAATTAAGGACAAATAATGAAAAAGATCGAAGTAATAATAAAACCTTTTAAACTAGAAGATGTAAAAGATGCTTTAGTAGAAGCAGGGATTACAGGTATGAGTGTGTATGATGTAAAAGGTTATGGAAGACAACAAGGACATAGTGAGCTATATAGAGGAGCTGAGTATGTAGTAGATTTTTTACCAAAAATCAAGATAGATATAGTAGTA
>Ga0074195_1002883_pt1 | contig 17555 bp, 11 predicted proteins | sample EPASupsiteHSE623_FD_64525 | JGI IMG/M metagenome (GOLD analysis project Ga0074195, IMG submission 64525) | Bioremediated contaminated groundwater from EPA Superfund site, New Mexico - Sample HSE6-23 | ecosystem: Environmental > Aquatic > Deep subsurface > Groundwater > Contaminated ...
GTTGGATATGGCTGATTAGATGGTGATGTTCTCGTGTAACTTTCTTCGTTATCATCCGAGAATAATCCGGATAGTCCGGCTAAGGATCCGGCGGATGCTCCAACATAGGAAGGAACAGGAACACCAGGCGTTCCCAGTGTAAAAATATCCGGTACGGGAACGTGGTGAAACAGTGGGGCGCTTACCGGCCAGTATAAAAAAGATGCCGGCCCCTTCTTTTCAGTGAGAGGCAATTCAATGAAGACGGGCTGTTGGTCGTTGCTTACAAAACAAACGACCGCGAAAACCATGCTGCTCTCAATATTGAAACTGGAAATGTTCCTTTCCATATTCCAGATCAACTCTTGAGCTTTGGGAGTTAACTCTCCGTGACCGTGAATAACATGCCAGATAGCCAACTGAATATCCATGACGTCTCCAATTTTATGATTGATCATGAAGTTGACTTTCTGCCAGGGTATGTTTCTTAGGTCTGTGGGAATATTTTCCGGTTCGTCCAGACTGGAGTACAGCCTGGTGATGTGATAGGTACCTTTCTTTATTTCTATGTTCCTATTGGCGCACCAACCGGAGTAAACAATTTCGTTTTTCACTGATAATCCTTCCGGAAGCCCGAAGAAGGTGATTTCAAACCTGCTTTTCGGGGGATTGTCTCGGGAAAAATCTAAAAACATCCTAACCGGATCGACCGGAAGGCCGATGGGAATGGCCAACGCCAAGGCATAATTTGCCAAAACGAAAAGAACTGCTACAGGGAAAATGTATTTTCTCATTGGATGCTCCTTTTGTGGTTCCAGCTAGTTTTCCATGCAGTCAGCATGTCCTTCCAGAAGGTTTCTCCCGATTAATGGGGGGTCTTCTTTTATGAAACATTGAATGGCCCCGATTGCCATGGCGAATTGAACTTTTGTTTCCAAATCGATGCTATCGCCCGCGAATTCTTGCAGTATGTCCCACTTGTCATAGGATATGCTGCGAAAAAGTCTGAGGCAATTTTTAACCTCTTCCAGATAAAAGGAGAAGTTTTCCACAAGCAGCGTTGGAATTTCCAAAAGAGAAAAACGTTGAGGATTCTGAATTCTTATCTGATGCAAGAAGAATTGCGTGCTTATCCAACCCACATAATCTATAACGCTTCCTGGAAATTTGTCCTCTTTCATCTGTTTGTAGGCATATTGCATTAGAGATTTCCGGCCCTCAAACAACGTGTCAATAGTCGGATTCTCCCACGGGAGATTGCCTAGTCTTTTTACCAAATCGTAGAACTTTGCATACAGGACTATGACAGTTCTTTCGTCCATGGATATTCCCTCCTTGTTCTTTTTGATTGTTAAAAAAACTTTTATTATTCCCGGATATCCAATGTCCGGGAACTATAATTTTTCGTGTTTCCAAAGAATACTGCCACGAAACAATCTTTTTGTAAATAGCTGGCGCAATTGCTATTATGAGAGTATTGTATTAGTCTTTTAAGAAGCAATTATCTTATGACCGAAAATAAATTCAAAATTTCATCTAAATTCCGTCCCGAAGGAGATCAGCCGCAAGCGATTGCGAAGCTTTCCACGGGCATTGAAACGGGGAGAAAATTCCAGACGCTTTTGGGCGTGACCGGGTCGGGGAAAACTTTTACCATTGCCAATGTGATTGAAAAAGTGCAAAAGCCGACTTTGGTCATTGCGCCCAACAAAACCCTGGCCGCTCAGTTGGCGCAAGAATTTCGAACTTTTTTTCCCAAAAACGCGGTGGAATATTTTGTTTCCTACTATGACTATTATCAACCGGAAGCTTACATTTCTTCAACTGACACTTACATCGAAAAAGAATCTCAGATCAACGATGAAATCGACCGTTTGCGCCATGCCGCTACCGCTGCTCTTATGAGTCGGCCGGATGTTATCATTTGCGCTTCGGTTTCTTGTATCTACGGTTTGGGTTCGCCGGAATATTATCGAGACATTACTTTGATGTTATCGACTGCCGTAGAGACGCGCCATGGCGCGTCTCCACAAAATGGCAGAGAAGAGATTGTTCGCAAACTGATCGACATGCAATATATTCGGTCTGATATTTTGTCTCGCGGAAAATTTCGTCTCACCGGCAACACTTTGGAAATCATGACGCCCGGACGGGAAGTGGTGACGCGGGTGGAAATGGAAAACGATAGAATAAAAAAGATTTTTGAATATGACTTTTTGACCGGAGAAGAACTGGGGAAACTGCAAAAAACTTTTATCTACCCAGCCAAACATTTTGTCGTGCCGGAACCGGTTTTGGAACAATCTTTGGCAAAAATTGAAGCAGAAATGAAAGAACGAGTGGAATATTTCAAATCACAAGGGAAAATTTTAGAAGCTGAAAGAATTGGGAGAAGAACCAAGCAAGACATTGAAATGATGCGGGAAATCGGCTATTGCAATGGCATTGAAAATTATTCGCGATTTTTGACGGGTCGACAAGTTGGCGAAGCCCCCTATACGCTGGTGGACTATTTTCCCAAAGATTTTCTCCTGGTAATTGACGAGTCGCATGTCACGGTGCCGCAACTGAATGGAATGTATAACGGCGACCACGCCCGCAAGACTTCACTCATTGACAACGGCTTTCGTCTTCCCAGCGCCTATGACAATCGGCCGCTCAAATTTCCCGAGTTTGAAGAAAAAATCAATCAAGCGATTTTTGTCTCAGCCACGCCGGCGAAATATGAAATGGAAAAATCAAAAATTAAGAGTGATGGCATTGCTGAACAAATCATTCGCCCCACCGGTCTCATTGATCCGGAAATTTTGATTAAGTCAGCTAAGGGTCAAGTGAAAAATGTGGTGGAAGAAATTCAGCAGGTCATTGGAAGAAAAGAGAGAGTGCTGATCACTGCTCTCACCAAAAAAATGGCCGAGGATTTGGCGGACTTTTTGAAAGAATCAAAAATCAAATCGGAATATTTACATTCCGACGTGGACACGCTGGACCGCATTCGGATTTTGGAAAATCTTCGCCGCGGGGAGTTTGATGTTTTGGTGGGAGTCAATCTTCTTCGGGAAGGATTGGATCTTCCCGAGGTTTCACTAGTGGCCATTCTTGACGCTGACAAAGAAGGATTTTTGCGCAGTGAAACTTCGCTCATTCAAACCATTGGCCGCGCGGCGAGAAATGTTCGCGGGCGAGTGATTCTTTATGCCGATCAAATCACTGGTTCGATGCAGCGGGCGATTTCGGAAACTAATCGAAGGCGGGCGATTCAAATGGAATACAACAAAAAACATCACATCACGCCGCGTACGGTTAAGAAAAAAATTGAATCGATTGTTGATCATGAAATCAACCCGCAAGTCACGCGCACTTTCACCGAACTGGAAAGTTTGGAAGACATCCAGGGCTACATCAAACAGAAGGAAAAAGAAATGAAAGATGCCGCCAGAAATTTGGAATTTGAAAAAGCGGCGGTGATTCGAGACGAAATCAGTGAGTTGCGAAGATTGCAGTTGAAATAATGTCTTTATTAATTCGTAAATATTCGGACTTACGCGTTTGCCGAAAAACTACTAAAAGCGACATGACCGTTCTAAGATATTTGATTGCTTGTTTACTGCTATTTTCTTCCATCTTGTAATTAGCTCAGTCCCGTAATTTTTCGGCAAACGCGTAAGTCCTAAATATGCCAATAGAATTTCAAGAAAAACACTCTGTGGATAACTTCGTTTGCTTGGCTCTTGGCTTATTGCTAAAATATAGTTGAAGAAAAACTGAGGACAGGTAGGTTAAAACAAATATACAATTAACTTACTGTTATGATTAATTTGAGGCCAATTTGCGAGGAGGCTTGAGGGACACGTTTTAAGCGTGTTTTTTTGTTTGTTGAAAAACACCCGCGACGCTTGCTTTTTTCATAAGAATATGCTATAATTCACTGTTAAAAATAGAAGCTCGGTTCTTTGAAAACTTAGCGCAAAAAAAGCCAAATTGCCCAATTTGAGCCGGTTGACTTTAGCCCGTTTAAATTGGGTAGTTTGGCAAAAAAAACTTAAACCGACAACAGTCGGAGGAGGTGTGAGATGATACGCTTTTTCGACAACTTTCAGGAATTTTGGTCCTGTATCAAAAAGTTTGAAAAATACTTCTTGCAGTGTGGGAACTGTGGATTCGTTTGGCTTAATCCACAGGTTGACTACAACCAAATTCCCGAAGAGTATTTTATTCTCCTTCAAAGGGTTCTTGTGGACATCAATAACTGGTGTCCGGATATAGAGGAGCTCAAGGAATTGGATATTGAGATTAGTCATGGAGCCTGCGATTTTTGTACCAGAGAGCAACTGAAAAAATTCTATCGCAAGGCTCAGCAGCAAGAAGGCAATCCTGATTGTTTCGGGAAGGCCAATGACGGGTATTGCGACCAGTTTGGTTGCAAATACAGACGTTGGTGTATCGCGCAACCGGCCGAATATCGCAGTTGGATTGGGAAGCTCCAGCTGTTGTTGGAAGTAATACCCCTCCAGATTTGTCCGGAACATTTCCACTAAAAAGGAGTTGTCATGCTTTGCGCTAAGGTTGGGGGATTCGTTGTGATTCACGCGGATCCCTCTTTTTGTTTGTCTAAATTTTGGAAGTAGTGTACAATTGGGCGGTAATTCGAATAATAAATTTCATTCAAAATTATGGCAAAAAAGATTTTTCTTGTTGGCGCAATAGTTGTCCTGGCTCTTCTGGTGGGCGGGTACAATCTCAAAAACATTAATTTAAAAAATTTTACGAAGAACAATGTTGTTTCTTCAAAAACGGATATCGGACAGGAAGAAGCGAAAAGTAAGATTGTGAAATTCGCTGAAAACAACATGGTTAATCCGGGAACCAAAGTTGAAACGATATCTGTTTTCAAAGAAGGCGTTTTTTATCGGGCCGAAGTTTTGCTTGGCGAAGAAAAAGTAGTGATCCATTTGAGTCTGGATGGCAAAAAAATCATGGTCGGCGAATATGATTTGGCAGAAATAGAAAAGCAAGCTGAAGACAAGAAAAAATCGGAAGCCAAGGAACTTACGGACGTGGCCAAAAATTCCAAGCCGGTGGTGGAACTTTTTGTGATGAGCTATTGTCCGTTTGGCACGCAGATTGAAAAAGGAATTCTTCCCGTGGTTGATCTTTTAAAGGACAAGATTGATTTTAAGTTGAAATTTGTGGATTATGCCATGCACGAGAAAAAAGAAATTGATGAAAACACCCGGCAATACTGCATTCAAAAAGATCAGCCGGAAAAATTGAATGCCTATCTGACTTGTTTTCTCAAAAAAGGAGAAGGAACGGAAGCAGCTTGTATGGCTTCTTCCGGAGTGAACTCCAGCCAGGTAAATTCCTGCATGAGCGCCGCGGACAAAGAATTTAGGATTGCCGAACTTTATAAAGACAAAGCTTCTTGGCAAGGGGGACAATTTCCTCAGTACAATGTTGACAAATCGGACAACGAAAAATATGGAGTCGAAGGATCGCCGACATTGGTGGTGAATGGTAGCACGGTAAAAACGCAAAGAGATCCAAAATCTCTCTTGGCAGCTATTTGTTCCGGATTTGAAAATCAGCCGGCAGAATGTCAGCAAGAATTGTCTGCTGCTTCTCCTTCTTCGGGATTTGGTGAAGGAACTGGATCGACAGGAAGCGCTAGTTGCGGAAGCTAGGAGACAGCGAACAAGAAACAGTGATTAAAAAGCAAAAAACTTCAGTTTTTACTGAAGCTTTTTTGTTTAGGACTTACGCATTTGCCGAAAAACTACTAAAAGCGACATGCCCGTTCTAAGATGTTTGTTTGCTTGTTTACTACTATTTTCTCCCATCTTGTAATTAGCTCAGTCCCGTAATTTTTTGTCAAACGCGTAAGTCCTATTGTTATTTGGCAGATAGTTTCAACCAATTTAGTTATCCACAGGGGGCTACTTGCAGTGGTGGGTTATCAGTGGTAGACTATCAGTGTAAATATTAAAAATAAAATTGTATGCAAAAGCTAACGGGCAAACAAAAAAACCTTCTCGAGTCTCTTCGAGAATACATTGAACAAAGAAAAGAAAATCCGACCAGCTACCGTTTTCACCAAACACTCATGAAACTGGGGGAAACTGACAGTTTGAAATCAGTCATGCAAGTGATCGAATCGTTGGAAAAAAAAGATCTTGTTAAGAGAGACCAAGACAAAAAACTTTACATTGTGGAAAATGACAACTACGCCAATTTCAAGAACATTTTTTCCGTTCCGCTCTACGGATTGGCTTCTTGCGGAGAAGCCCTGGCTTATGCCGAAGACAATGTCGATGGATTTTTGCAAATTTCCAAGGCCCTTTTTCGAGGATCAGATCCGGCCCGGCTTTTCGCGGTGAAAGCTCTTGGTGATTCCATGGACAAAGACGGAATTTCCGATGGCGACTATGTCATTTTTGAAAAGTATGAAGCGGGAAGTCAGGATTATTTGGAAGGAAAAATTATTGTTGCCGTTATAAACGGTATGGCTACCATCAAAAGATACAAAAAAGTGAGCGAAGACATCATCGGTCTTTTCCCGAAATCCACCAATAATTTTCATCAACCGATTTTCATCCACAAGTCCGATCAATTCATGATTGCCGGCATTTTCAAAAAAGTTCTGCCGGTGAAATATGTGAGTTTGTAGACGGTTTGTAGGCGGTCTTGAGTTTTTTTCTAATATGTGCTAGTTTGGTTTGTTGGAAGAGGGTGCTCTTGGGCATGGTATATATTATTGCCGGGGGTGCATTTTATTCCCAATGAATTCCTTATTTAAGCCAAAAAGTCCAAACTATGATTGTTAGCAAGAAACAAATTGACACTTGGGTGGTGGAAGCGATTGAAATGGTTCCGAAAAAGCTGCTCAAAAAAATGCATAACCTGGTTTTTGTCGTGGATGATTGTCCTACTAGAGAACAAATCAAAGAATGCCAGCTCCGGCGCGGGTACACCCTCTTTGGACTCTACCAGGGATACGAACAGACAACTAAACGGTATATGTATAATCCAGATAGGGTTTCTATTTTTCGAAAATCAATTACCAGCAGCGCTAAAACAGCGAGAACTTTGAAAAAGCGCGTTTATTCCACTGTGTGGCATGAAGTGTCTCATCATTTCGGGGCCAATGAAGATCAAGCGGAAAGAGCAGAGCGGCGGATGTTTGAACGTTATACCCGGCTCAATCGAAAAGCGCGCATTCAAAAGAAAGAGGTAAAGAAAACTCTGCGTGTCAAAAAGGGACGACGAGGATACAAGAGAAAGACCAAAGTTACGTATAAAGTGAAGTTGAGATAACATCGAACTGCAAAAAAATACGAAAATGGAAAAAATTATCATCAAAGGGGCAAGGGAGCATAATCTTAAGAATATTGATCTCGAGTTGCCGCGGAATAAGTTTATAGTCTTCACCGGGATCAGCGGCTCAGGAAAAAGCACGCTGGCTTTTGATACCATTTTTGCCGAAGGACAACGGCGTTATTTGGAAAGTCTTTCCAGTTATGCCCGGCAGTTTTTGGGACAGATGGACAAGCCGGACGTGGACTACATCGAAGGTCTTAGCCCGGCCATTTCAATTGACCAAAAAGCGGCTTCTCACAATCCACGTTCAACGGTGGGGACGGTGACGGAGATTCATGACTATTTGCGATTGTTGTATGCGAAAATTGGCATTCCTCATTGTCCGGAATGCTCCCGAGAAATCACCAAACTTTCGACGGATGAAATTGTGGATCGGATTTTGGAGGCGCGCAATGTAGAGACGCGCCATAGCGCGTCTCTACGGGCGTGTGAAATTGAAATTTTGTCTCCGGTGGTGCGTTCTCGCAAAGGAGAATATTCAACGATGTTGTCGGAGATGTATAAACGGGGTTTTTCCAAAGCGTATGTCAATGGAAAAAAAGTGGAGCTGGATACCAAAGGAGTGGCGAAGATAAAACTGGAGCGGTATAAAAAGCACAATATTGACATTGTGATGGACGAAGTGGAGATATCGTCGGAAAACATTTCGCGGATTTTTGAAGGGGTGGAGCGAGCGTTGAAATTGTCGCAGGGATTGGTCAAAGTAAAATTCCAAATAAATTCAAAATCTCAAAATTCAAAATTCAAAAAGAAAAATATTACCGAGAATGAAATAGTTTTCAACCAAAATCTCTCCTGTCCGGTGCATGAGATTGAATTTCCGGAGCTCACGCCGCGGATGTTTTCTTTTAATAGTCCTTATGGAGCTTGTCCGGCTTGCGAAGGTTTGGGAGTGAAAAAAGAAATCGATCCGGATTTGGTGGCGCCGGATAAGAACAAAACTATTGCCGAAGGCGGGATCATGCCGTGGAGTTATAAGAAAAACAATTGGCAGGGGACAATTTTACGAGCGGTGACTAATTTTTATCACATCAAAGATAATGTGCGGCTCCGCGATTTGTCGAAAGACGATTTCAACACTTTGCTTTTCGGCAGTCCGGACGCAACGGACATGATTTCGGAAGAAGAGGCGGATGAAATTCCAGTAACTTTGCGTTCCAAAACCGGCTCTACCTGGAAATACAATATGACTTGGCGCGGAGTTTTGGGCTATCTGCAAGATCGTTATGCCAAAACTGATTCGGACGCCGTGCGCGCGGACATGGAAAAATACATGTCCCAAAATCCCTGTTCCGTTTGCAAGGGATCGCGTTTCAAAAGGGATACTCTTTTGGTGACAGTAGGCGGGAAAAATATTCAAGAGGTTTCAGTGACCAGTATTGCGGAAACGATTAAATTTTTTCGAAACATAGAGCTTAGCCATCGAGAAAAATTGATTGCCGGGAGAATTTTGAAGGAAGTGGTGTCCCGCTTGGGTTTTTTGGAAGACGTGGGTTTGGGCTATCTCACTCTTTCCCGTGCCGCCAACACTTTGGCTGGAGGGGAGTCGCAACGGATTCGCCTGGCCTCTCAAATCGGGTCGCAACTGGTGGGCGTGCTCTATATTCTCGACGAGCCGTCCATCGGTCTTCACGCCCGAGACAACACGAAACTCTTGGAAACTCTTTTGAAGCTGCGCGACATCGGCAACACTTTGATTGTGGTGGAGCACGATGAAGAAACAATGCGAGCGGCGGACTATTTGGTCGACATTGGATTGGGGGCGGGGGCGCATGGCGGAAAAATTATCGCGGCCGGGGCGCCCGAAGAAGTGATGCGGAATAAGCAGTCTTTGACGGCCTCCTATCTGACGGGAGAACTAAAAATTGCCACGCCGTCTTTCCGTCGGCCGTTGCGGAACAAAAAAACGATTGTGGTGCGGGGAGCGCGGGAAAATAATTTGAAAAACATTACAGTGGAGTTCCCGCTCAAAGTTTTGACTTGTGTCACGGGAGTGTCCGGCTCGGGAAAATCAACTTTGGTAGAAGATATTTTATATAAATCCTTGGCGTCCAAAATTATGCGGACACTTGATCGGCCGGGGAAACACACGGAAATTGTCGGAGCGGAGCATATCAACAAAGTGATTATGATTGATCAATCGCCCATCGGACGCACGCCGCGGTCGAACCCGGCCACCTACACCGGGCTGTTCACTCCGATTCGAGAACTCTTTTCTTCCACTCGGGACGCCAAAGCCAAAGGCTATGCGCCAGGAAGATTTTCTTTCAACATTAAAGGCGGGCGGTGCGACAACTGTCAGGGCGACGGACAAATTAAGATTGAAATGCAATTTATGCCGGACGTGTATTTGCCCTGCGACGTTTGTCATGGCAAACGCTATAATAGTGAAACGTTGCAGGTGAAATACAAGGAGAAAAACATTGCTGATGTTTTGGAAATGACTGTTTCAGAAGGACGGGAATTTTTTCAAAACTTTCCCGAAATCCATGACAAACTCAAAGTTTTGGAGGAAGTGGGGTTGGGCTACATTCATTTGGGTCAAGCGGCCACCACTCTTTCCGGCGGGGAAGCCCAACGAATCAAATTGGCCACCGAACTTTCCCGGCGCGGAACCGGGGACACCCTCTATATTCTCGATGAGCCGACCACAGGACTTCATTTTGACGATATTAAAAAACTGCTGGAAGTTTTGAATCGTTTGGTAGACGCCGGCAACACGGTGGTGGTCATTGAACATAATTTGGATGTCATCAAAACGGCTGACTGGATCATTGACTTGGGTCCGGAGGGCGGAGAAGGCGGCGGCCGAGTGATTGTCACTGGTCCCCCGGAAGAAGTAGTGAAATATCATAAAGAAAGTTGGACGGGGAAATATTTGAGGGAATATCTGAATCGTCTGAACCACTGACCTGCCGGCCGGTAGGCAGGTTAGCCCATGATTTCCGCCAGCTGGCGGAGTGATTTCACTGATGTGATAATATGCCAACTCTCAATCAAAAACTTAAATCTCTTCCCACTTCTCCCGGGGTATATATTTTTCGTGGTAAAGACGGAAAAATTTTGTATGTGGGGAAGGCGACATCTTTGAAAGATCGGGTGGGGTCGTATTTTAACCTCGCGCGTGGAAGTCGGCCGATTGAGATGATGATTCATGAAGTCTGGGATATCGAAATCAAAAAAACCGACACAGTTTTGGAAGCCTATATCTTAGAGCAAAATCTGATTAAGGAGATTCAGCCGAAATATAATGTTGACGGAAAAGATGGTAAGTCATTCGCGTATGTTTTGATTACCAATGAAGAGTTTCCGGGGTTTGTTATTTTGCGGAAAAAGGAAATTGAACAAATTTTCAATTTCCAATTTCCAATTTCCAGTAAATTTTCAGTTTCACAATTTTCAAAAGAATTTAAAATTAAGAATTTAAAGTTTAAAATTGGCGCAGCTTATGGTCCCTACACTTCCAAAAAACAAATTGAAATTGCTCTTAAAATTCTCAGAAAAATTTTTCCTTATCATGCCAAACCGCAAAAAACAGAAAAGGGTTGTCTTGATTTCCAAATCGGACTTTGCCCGGGGCCGTATGATGGCAACATTTCCAAAGAAGATTATTTGAAAAACATTCGCGGAATTCGAATGATTTTGGAGGGAAAGAAAAAAAGTCTTTTGAATAAGATGAGAAAAGAGATGGAGGAATATTCGAAACAGGAAGAGTTTGAAAAGGCGGCGGGAGTGAGAAACAAGATTTTTGCGTTGCAGCACATTCAAGACGTGGCGCTCATATCAGATCAGGGGAGTTCGACTCCCACAATGGGAGTCGAACTCCCCTTGCGCATAGAGGGATATGACATTTCCAATATTTCTGGGAGCTATGCGGTTGGATCGATGGTGGTGTTTGATAATTCTGGCGGAGAGTTGGGGGCGAACAAAAGTCAGTATCGAAAATTTAGGATCAAAACCATTGAAGGGGCGAATGACATCGGTGCTATGGCTGAGGTGATTCGACGTCGAATCAACAACAATTGGCCGCTGCCTAATTTGATGCTACTTGATGGCGGCAAAGGACATCTCAATGCTATTCGAAAAATTTTGAAAGCCTACCGACTGGAAATTCCACTTCTAGCTGTGGCCAAAGGTCCGACGCGAAAGAAACTGGACTTATACAAATTTGGCAATGTTCCGGAAATTTCAGAAAATATTCTCGAGCAAATCCGTGACGAAGCTCATCGCTTTGCGATAACCTATCACCGAAAAGTGCGGAAAGGCGGAATATTAGACTGATTTGAGGCAGGGGACTTCTATTCGATAAATTAGGAATTTAGGTGAATTAGGATTTCGACTTTGTTCTTTACATTTTCCAAATCTTCCTGTAAAATACTTACTTAGTAACACTTTCTTCATTATAAAAATCCATGACTAAAAATATTCTCTCTCCAGGAAAAAAAACGCTTGCTAAAAAAGATAGGATCAGAGTGAGCGGAGCGCGGGTGAATAATTTGAAAAACATTAGCGTTGATATCCCAAGAGATAAATTAGTCGTGGTGACCGGCCTTTCCGGTTCGGGAAAGTCTTCCCTGGCTTTTGACGTCGTTCATGCCGAAGGCAATCGGCGTTACTTGGAAGGTATGTCCAGTTATGCTCGGCAGTTTTTGGATGTTTCGGCCAAAGCCGATGTCGACAAAATTGAAAATCTGAGTCCGACCGTTTCCATTGACCAAAAAAGCATTAGCCGCAGTCCCCGGTCAACAGTCGGGACGATGACGGAGATTTATGATTATCTTCGTGTTTTGTTTTCCAAAATCGGCGCGCCCTATTGTCCCAAGTGCGATGAGATTATGGTCAAAAAAAATAATGCTGAAATTTTGGAAGAGATCCTGGGTCTGCCGGATAACACCCAAATTGTTATTTTGGCCAAATTTTGCCGCGATCAAAAACAAACCAAGGAAAATCTGAAAAGTATCAGTCAGTTGGGATATGCCAGAGTGAGGATGAACGGAAAAATCATGATTCTTTTTGAAGCGCTGGAAAAATGGCAGGACGAGGAAAACCCCAGCGTGGATGTTGTTGTTGATCGGTTGATATTTAAGAAAAAAAATCCGGACAAAGAAAGGATCCTTGATTCGATCGAAACCGCCTTCAAGTTGGGGCAAGGCTTTTTGGTTTTGTCAGTAGACAACCAAGAAGATCGGGCGTATAACAAAGATTTTGTTTGCCCTAAATGTTATTTTCGAATTTCTGAAATTACTCCTAAACAATTTTCTTTCAACAGCCCTGAAGGCGCTTGTGAAACATGTTCGGGATTGGGTCATGTGAAGGAAATAGAAGAGGATTTGGTCGTGTCCAACAAAAAATTGTCGTTGGCGGAGGGCGCCATTTTGCCCTGGAGCAAATCCGGCGGTAGATTTGGCAACAATCACAACGGATTCCAATTGCTAAAAGACTTGGCGAAGAAACATGGTTTTTCTTTAAACACGCCCGTCGGAAAATTGAAGCGAAAGCAGCTTGAAGTTGTCTTTTATGGAGATGCTCAGGCGGGTTTCGAAGGAGTCATTCCGGCGCTCAAGAAAAAATATGAAGAAGCGAGTTTTTCCGGAGCAAAAAGTGATCTGGAAAAATATATGACGACGCATGAATGTTCGAAGTGCGCCGGCAAAAGAATCAAAGACAGCTATTTGTCTATAAAAATTCAGTCTTATTCCATCGATGATGTTTCTCGAATGGGTCTCAATCGGTTTAGCGAATTTCTTGATGAGATGGAGACTGCTTATGCGGATTCTTCCAAGCGTGATGTTGTAAGAACTTTGATCAAGGAGATGCGGGAAAAGACGCAAGCTCTCCAAAATGTCGGACTGGGGTACCTGGCGCTTTTTCGCGGCGCCGACACCATCTCTGGTGGCGAGGGACAAAGAATTCGCTTGGCAACACAAATCAGTTCGGAACTCTCCGGGATTATTTACGTTTTGGATGAACCGTCCATTGGTCTTCATAGTCGGGACACTCAAAAATTGGTCCTAACAATGGAAAGCCTTCGAGATACCGGCAATTCGCTTATCGTTGTTGAACATGACGAAGAAATAATCAAAAATGCCGATTGGATAATCGATATGGGTCCGGGAGCGGGAGTTTTGGGAGGCGAGGTGATTTTTCAAGGAACAATGGAAAAACTCAAAAAAGCCAAAACCGGAACAGCTGAATATCTTACGGGAAAAAAGAAAGTGACCGAAAAGAAAAAATATAGGAAAGACAGGGGCAAATTTTTGGAGATTTTGGGTGCCAAAGAGCACAACCTCAAAAATATCGATGTTAAAATTCCGCTGGGAATGTTTGTAACTATCTCGGGAGTCTCCGGATCGGGAAAGTCCACTCTCATGACCGACATTTTGTCCAAGGCGCTTTCCAAATATTTTTGGAAGGCGAAAGATTTGCCGGGGAAACACAAGGAAATTCGCGGACTTAGGCATATCGACAAAGTCATCAGCATCGATCAATCGCCGATTGGCCGAACGCCGCGTTCCAACGCCGCGACATACACGGGAGTGTTTTCTCTTATTCGAGAACTTTTTGCTAAAACGGAAGAATCTAAAAAACGGGGATATGATCCTAGCCGCTTTAGTTTCAATATGAAAGGCGGTCGGTGCGAAGATTGTCAGGGAGACGGAACCAAAAAAATTGAGATGTATCTCCTGCCGGATATGTATGTTAAATGTGAAACTTGCCGCGGGACTCGGTATAATCAGAAAACGCTAGACATTGAATATCAAGGAGTGACCATTGCCGATGTTTTGGAAATGAGTGTTTCTTATGCGCTGCGCTTTTTTGCCAAGTCACCGCTAATTGTAGAAAAACTCAGAACGTTGGAAGATGTTGGCTTGGGATACTTAAAACTTGGTCAAAGCGCTACCAACTTATCCGGCGGAGAAGCGCAACGCATCAAATTGGCTACGGAACTATCGCGTCGTTCGACTGGCAAAACGCTCTACATTTTGGACGAGCCGACTATCGGCCTTCATTTTGAAGATACCAAAAAACTATTGGAAGTTTTGGATGCTTTGGTGGAAAAAGGCAATTCCGTGGTAGTGGTGGAACACAACACACATGTCATCAAAAATTCTGATTGGGTAATTGATTTGGGACCGGACGGAGGAGATGGAGGAGGCGAAGTTGTTTACGCGGGAACGCCGGACAAGCTCAAAAAGTGCGCTCGAAGCTGGACAGGAAAATATTTGTAAAATTCACCTAAATGTTTTATGGGCAAAGAAGAACTGAATGAAAAAATTGTCTCAACTATTGTCTATTACGACGTTTTGAATTATCCTTTGACTTCTTTTGAAATTTGGAAATACCTGCTGGCACGAAACACGAAACACGAAACACATAACAAAGAAAAGAAAACGGAAGTTGCTTTGGGCGATATTGTGATAGCGTTAGAAAATGAAGAGATAAAAAAATATGTTGGTGAGTACAGAGGATACTATTTTTTGAAAGGGCGGAAGGATTTGGCGCAACTTCGCATTGAAAGGAACAAACTGTCAGAGATTAAGTTTAAGAAAATACTAAGCGTAGCGCGTTGGCTTAGGTTCATTCCATTCATTCGGATGATCGGCGTGACGGGGCGGGTGGCTATGAAAAATGCCGAAGCAAAAAGCGATTTGGATCTTCTCATCGTTTTGGAAAAAGGATTTATCTTTACAGGACGATTTTTAGTGACAGTTTTTGTCCATTTGCTCGGAAAAAGACGGCATGGAAAAAAAATCACGGACCGAATTTGTCTCAATTATTATATCGCCACTGGTTCGTTGTCTATTGATCTTAAGGATCTTTTTTCTTCTTCGGAATATTTTTTTATGTTGCCGATTTTTGGGGAAGAAGTGTGGAGAAATTTTCAAAAAGAAAACAGTTGGATCAAAAATTTTCGGGAAAATTATTATGTTAGTGACGTGCCTAATATGAAAATGATCGGGGATAGTTTTTTTTCAGAAAAATTGAGGCGGCTAGGAGAAAAAATTTTGGGACGAAAAACAATTGAAGAAAAAATGAAAAAATTTCAGCTCAAGAAAATCAAAAGTAATCCGAAAACCAAAAAACGAGATAGTATGATTATCGCTGATGATGATTCTTTGGTCTTTCTCCCCGACCCGCAAGGGCCAAAAGTGTATGGCAAGTTTCGAAAAAAAATGAATCATATTGGTATTCTTGACTAATTACTTATTTTTCCTATAAAATACATTTAGCACTCAAGGTTCGAGATTGCTAAGATAATAATTAACTTTAAAATAAAGCTATGGCGAAAATCATTAAGTACGATGAAGAAGCGCGCGAAAAAATCAAGTCCGGCATCGATCAGGTGGCTGACGCGGTAAAGATCACTATCGGTCCTCGCGGCCGGAACGTCATTTTGGACAAAGGTTTCGGTAGTCCGGTCATCACCAATGACGGAGTTTCCATTGCCAAGGAAATTGAACTGGAGGATAAATTTGAAAACATTGGCGCCGACCTCATAAAAGAAGTCGCCAACAAAACCAATGATGTGGCGGGGGATGGGACCACCACGGCAACAGTTCTCACTCAGTCAATTATTACGGAAGGTTTGAAACTGGTGGCAACCGGCATGAATCCGATTAACATTCGTCATGGCATTGACGCAGCCAAAGACGACATCATTTCTGAACTAAAAAAGAATTCCAAAAAAGTCAGTTCCAAAGAAGAAACCGCGCAAGTGGCGACCATTTCGGCTGAAAATAAAGAAATGGGACAACTCATTGCCGATGTTTTGTCCGAAGTGGGGAAAGACGGAGTCATCACAGTGGAAGAGTCGCAAACCTTTGGTATGGAAAAAGAACTGGTGGAAGGGATGAGTTTTGATAAGGGGTATGTTTCTCCGTACATGATGACTGATAGCGAAACGATGAAAGCCGAGATGAAAGATCCGTATATTATTATCACTGACAAGAAAGTTTCTGCGATTGCCGAAATCTTGCCTATTTTGGAAAAAATCACTGCCGCGGGAAAAAAGGAAATCGTGATTGTGGCGGAGGAGATTGAAGGCGAAGCGCTCACGACTTTGGTTCTCAACAAACTTCGGGGGGTGATCAATGTCTTGGCGGTGAAAGCTCCGGAATTTGGTGACGCGAAGAAAGAAATGCTGGAAGATATTGCCGTTCTCACCGGTGGGAAAGTCATTTCTGAAGAGCGAGGAATGAAATTGGAAACTGTGGAACTCAATATGCTTGGAACTGCGGCGAAAGTCGTTTCGACTAAGGATAAAACCACTATTATCGACGGCAAAGGTAAGAAAAAAGAAATTGACGCTCGGATATCGCAGATAAAGACGCAAATCGAAGCGTCAGACAGCAAGTGGGACAAAGAAAAAATGCAAAAACGTTTGGCCAAGATCACTGGCGGAGTGGCCGTTATCAAAGTGGGCGCGGCCACTGAAACAGAACTCAAATATATGCGGGACAAGATGGATGACGCGCTTTCGGCTACTCGGGCGGCGATTGAAGAGGGTATCGTGGCAGGAGGCGGGGTAGCGCTTCTCAAGGCCTCGGTTGCAGTCAAGGAAAAAATGAACAGCAAAATGAAATTCGATGGCAATGAAAATGAATTCAAGGCGGGCTATGGTATTCTCATAAAAGCGTTGGAATCGCCTCTTCGGCAGATTACCATCAATGCCGGACAAAACGATTCCGGTGTGGTGCTCAATGAAGTTACGAAAAATAAGAATGTTAATTATGGTTACGATGCTTCGAAAGGCGAATATGTTCTTGATATGATAAAAGCTGGTATCATTGATCCTGTCAAGGTGACCAGAACGGCCTTGGAAAACGCCGTCAGTGTCGCTTCAATTCTTCTGACCACTGAAGTGGCGGTGACTGATGCACCGAAAGAAGAACATGCCCATGGTGGAATGAACATGCCGGGGATGGGCGGTATGGGCGGAATGATGTAATCACGCAACACGAAACAGGTAACAAAAAAAACAACTCTTTTCCCTGGAAAAGAGTTGTTTTTTTGTATACTAGAGTGTTGCGTGTTCATGCTGCATGCTTCATGTTGCGTGTCATGCGTGTTTCATGTGTCATAAATTAGTAGTAATGTCATAGTAGCGTTTAGTAGAAATGTCATACCTGTTAAGATATGAGGTTAAGTATTAACCCCATACCATGGAACAAGACATAATCGTCATGACATCGAAAGAA
>Ga0074195_1002884_pt1 | contig 17547 bp, 24 predicted proteins | sample EPASupsiteHSE623_FD_64525 | JGI IMG/M metagenome (GOLD analysis project Ga0074195, IMG submission 64525) | Bioremediated contaminated groundwater from EPA Superfund site, New Mexico - Sample HSE6-23 | ecosystem: Environmental > Aquatic > Deep subsurface > Groundwater > Contaminated ...
GGCCCAAGCCGGCGGTAAACAACCTGATAAATTGTCCGAAGCACTTAAAACTGCTGAGCAAATCATCCAAACACAAATAAAATAGTGGCTTTACAGGCAGGCCTTAAGCCTGCCTGTAAAAATTTATAAATTTCAACAGGAAAATATAGTGATAAGTAGAATATATAGAACTATACTTTGTAGATAATATAAGGAAGGAGGAGGCTTCATGACCAATATATCGCAAGAAACTATGATGTTTAAAGTAAATAATGATGATACTAACGCGGCTGAAGTGATCCTAACCACTGTTTATCAATCCTTAAAGGAAAAAGGCTATAATCCAATAAATCAGTTAGTTGGATACCTTTTATCCGGTGATCCGACATATATAACCAGCCACAATAACGCTCGTAGCCTGATTCGCAAATTGGAACGCGATGAAATTATTGAGGAATTGGTGCGGGCCTACCTTAAAGACAAATAAAATGATCTATCACGCACTTGGAAAGACTGGTCTTACTGTGTCAAGACTATGTTTTGGCGGACTTACTATTGGCCCTTTGCAATCAAACCGGCCGTTGGCCGAAGGTGCTGCCGTTATTCGGTCAGCACTTGATGCAGGGGTCAATTTCATTGATACGGCTGAACTATATGGTACTTATCCTTATATCCGCCAAGCAATTTCCGGCAGAAAACATGATGTGATTATTGCATCAAAGTCATATGCCTATACTTATAACGACATGCGGCAAAGTGTAGAAACTGCCTGTAAGGAAATAGACCGGGATTATATTGACCTTTTCCTACTGCATGAACAGACTTCACGCATGACGCTTAAAGGCCATGCTGATGCCCTAACATATTTATGTGATGCGAAACGGCAAGGAATAGTTAGGGCGGTAGGAGTATCGACACATACAATTGATGTGGTAAAAGCAGCTGCTCTTATGGAAGCTATAGATGTGATTCACCCGATCATTAATTGCAAAGGCATCGGTATCACTGATGGTACTGCTGAAGAAATGTTAGCCGCCATTGCATTTGCTGCAAATGATTGCGGCAAAGGGATTTATGCCATGAAAGCACTAGGCGGCGGTCATTTAAACAGTATGGCCCAAGAGGCCTTTTCTTGGATCCTTGCGCAGCAAGGCATTAGTTCTATCGCAGTTGGGATGCAAACCATCGATGAAGTCATTCTCAATACCAATATATTTTCTGGACAAGAACCTGATATACAGCTGTGGAATAAGGTTTCTAATGTTCCTAGAAAACTGCTTATTGAAGATTGGTGTATTGGCTGCGGAGAGTGTGCGGCCCACTGTCCAATGAAAGCATTAACCATTACTAGCGGTAAAGCAGGTGTTGATTCTGCTGCGTGTGTACTATGTGGTTATTGCGGAGCCTATTGCCCGGAATTTTGTCTGAAAATAATTTAATTACAGGATCTTAACTGGTTTTTTGTAATAATTGGAGGAAAAATGCGCATACTAGCACTTGATGTTGGGGACAAAACTATTGGAGTAGCCGTTTGCGACGAGCTTAAGCTGACTGCTCAAGGAGTTGAGGTTGTTCGCAGAACAACACCGGCTAAAGACTTTGGCAGACTTAACGAGCTGATTGCTATGTATGAAGTAGGACTGGTTGTTGTTGGATTACCTAAAAATATGAATGGCAGTATTGGTCCTAGGGGAGAACTCGTGCAGGAATTTGCCAATAAACTCAAACAAGCTATTCCTCAAGTTGAAGTTGCTTTTTGGGATGAGCGTCTGTCTACTGTAGCCGCGCAAAAATCACTAATAGCTGCAGATGTGAGTCGGGCCAAACGCCGTCAGGTTATTGACAAAATGGCGGCAGTCTTCATTTTGCAAGGGTATCTGGACAGTTTGCCACATACAAGTCTTCCATAGAGTCCCTTGACAGGATATGTTTTCTAGGATAAAATTATATTGCGTATGTCTAAGAAGAGGTGAAAAACATGACTGAAAATGAAAAAGACGACATTGTGGAGTTCGATGAGCCCGTAGTAGTCATGACTGACGAAGAAGGCAATGAATACTATTATCGCGAAGACATGATTGTTCCTGTTGGTGATAAGCGTTTCGCTATATTGGTACCAATTGAAATGGATGATGAAGAGGGCTGCGAATGTGGCGATTCTAGCTGCGGCTGTGGTTGCGGCGAAGAAGCCGATGTATTCATCGCTCGTATTGATACCGACGAAAATGGCGAAGAAATTTATGTAGATCCTACTGACGAAGAATTTGAAGAGGTTCGTAAAGCCTACGAAGAGTTGGTTTTTGAAGAAGACGAAGAATAAAAGAAGCCGACAGGCTTCTTTTTTTGCCTTAACAGAAAATAAGTAAAAGAACCTTTTTGTATTGACATTTGTTTCATGAAGTACTATAGACTATAATATATATCAGTCTAGAATTAATATGAGGATGATAGTAAATGTTAATATTACTTAGCAACGTTTCCAAAAAAGCTTTTCTTGGAATAGCGGCAGTTATTATTATAAGTTTTAGCGCCATAATTGGCTGGACTCTTGCTCAACCTGTTGGCACCAAAGGGGAAGCAGTACTTATAACGATTAAACAAGGTACCCCAACAAAAGTAATTGCCGAAGAATTAGAGAAGCAAAATCTAATTAAAAATGCATTTGTATTTCGGTTTGTCGCCAAACTTAAGGGATTAGAGAATTCATTACAAGCAGGTGAATATTCCCTTAGTCCTATCATGCCTATTCACCAAATGCTTGTTATGATGTCACAGGGTCAGACTGCTTATCAACAAATTACCATTCCAGAAGGATATACGGTTGATCAAATAGCAGACCTGCTGGCTGAAAAAAAATTAGCTAGTCCTACTAAGTTTAGGGCACTCGCTAAAAATTTTGTACCGTTTCCCTATATGGCAGCTAACCCCAATACTAAATACAGTGTAGAAGGGTTTCTCTTCCCTGATACATACCGCGTAGTAAGCGGAACTTCTGAAGAAGCGCTGCTTTCTATGATGGTAAAGCAGTTTGATGCTAAGCTTGCGCCTGACTCCAGACAACGCGCAAGCGAACTTGGACTCTCTATTCGTGATGTGATTACTATGGCTTCCCTTGTTGAAAAAGAAGCCCAACTAAGTGAAGAGCAGCCAATAATCGCCGGAGTATTTGCAAATAGGGTGAGACTAAGCATGCCTTTGCAATCCTGCGCTACAATTCAGTACATTCTTGGTAACCCCAAAGCTGAACTAACCATTCAGGATACCCAAATCGCATCACCATATAACACGTATCAAAACATGGGACTGCCGCCAGGCCCGATTGCCAATCCGGGTGCAGCGGCCATTAAAGCTGTACTTTTTGCAGATAAAACAGACTATCTGTATTTTGTGGCTGATAAACAAGGTAAGCATCACTTTAGTAATTCCTACGAAGAGCATTTGGCTGCCATCAGTCAGGTACAACCATGACGAACAAATTTCTTGAAACATTATCTGAAATGGAACAATATGCCATCGCAAATAACGTTCCAATTATCAGTAAGGAAGGCGCTCAGCTATTGCAGCAGACGGCTGCAGCACAAAAACCCACGACAATACTCGAAATAGGCACTGCAATTGGCTATTCAACATTACTGCTTGCCGCCAACATGTCTGCTCATGGCAAAATCACAACAATTGAATTAAATGAGCAACGCGTGATAATGGCAAAACAATTTTTAGCGCAGGCAGGGGTTCACAATAACCTCGAAATCATCACCGGCAATGCCGGTGAAATTATATCCGGACTAGTTGGTAAGTTTGATTTAGTATTTATTGATGCTGCTAAGGGACAATATCTTGATTATTTATTAAAAATCATGGATAAGCTGTCCCCAGGAGCCATTGTCATTGCTGATAACGTATTATTTAGAGGCTGGGTATTAGATAATAATGCGGCACCCAGGCGCTTTCGGACAATAGTCAAACGTTTAAACGCATATCTAGATTTTGTAAGTAATGATATTCGATTTAATACAGTAATTCACCAAATTGGTGACGGTATAGCCATATCGCATTATCAAGGAGAATGAATAAATGAAAAATAAACCAGAACTCCTGGCACCTGCCGGGAATCTAGAAAAACTCAAAATAGCACTTAGTTATGGTGCCGATGCGGTGTATATGGCTGGTAAATCATTTGGTTTGCGCGCTTTTGGAGATAACTTTGATGATGCTGAGTTAGAACAAGGAATTAATTTTGCTCACAGTCTAGGCAAAAAAGCATATATAACCATCAATATCTTTCCACACAATGATGATTTAGTTGATTTACCTCAATATATTTCGCGACTCGCCGCTATTGGCGCAGATGCTATCATAGTATCTGACCTTGGTGTATTTCGGATTGCCCGCCAAGTAGCCCCTTCACTGCCTATTCATATTAGTACGCAGGCTAATACAACCAACTGGTCTACAGTTGAGCAGTGGCAAGAAATGGGCGCATCACGGGTGGTTTTAGCCCGAGAACTCTCATTAGCAGATATAAAACTAATTAAACAAAAGAGCGATATTGAACTTGAGGCTTTTGTCCATGGAGCCATGTGTATTTCTTACTCGGGGCGCTGTCTTATAAGCAATTATCTTACCGGACGGGATGCTAACCGCGGAGAATGTGCGCAGCCTTGCCGGTGGAAATATCACATTACAGAAGAAAACCGACCCGGAGAATATTTTCCAATCCATGAGGATGAACGAGGCACCTATCTATTTAATTCTAAAGATTTATGTCTCATAAATTATTTGCCTGAACTCATCGACAGCGGATTGCATAGTTTTAAAATTGAAGGCCGTATGAAAAGCATCCATTATGTTGCAACAGTCGTAAAAGTATATCGGGAGGCAATTGACAGTTATGTTGCTTCATCAGCTCCTTTTACCGTTAAAAAAGAATGGCTTGACGAACTGCAAAAAATCTCTCATCGCGAATATACTACAGGCTTTTATTTTAATAAAACAACAGAGCAAGATCAGATCTATTCAACGTCCAGCTATATTCAAACCCATAGTTTTGTTGGCCTTGTTAAAGACTATAACCCGGCAACCGGCATAGCAGTAGTCGAACAACGCAATAATATGAAAGTCGGCGAAAAAGTCGAAATTATGCAGCCTGGAATGGATAATTTTGTACAAACGATTACTCAAATGTTCGATGAAGAAGGCAATTCAATTACTGTAGCGCCGCATCCACAGCAAATCGTGACTATGCCTGTAGCCCAACCGGTAGTACCGTACAGTATGCTCAGACGACCAGATACAAGGCAGGGGCAGTAATAATGGAAACAAACAAAAACATACCTATCTATATTCAACTTGAGCCTAAGTATGTTAATTATATAAATCGTATTATGGAAGGCTACGAATATTTAGGCGTTGTTAGTACTCTTAACCGCAAAGAAGGAATAGTAGTGATACGGGCAACTTCTGACACAGCACCAGAAGTTCATGACATATTAGCCCATCTTCCTATCCCTGTTCAGTATGTAGACATTTGAGGTAACTATTTGTCTTTATCCGATGACTAACCCGTTTTAATACTCTCTTCGGAGTAATACCCCTACGTGCACAGGCGGCTAGACGTTAGGATAATTCGACTAAAATTCAATTGGGGTTAAAACCGCCTCTGAATCAAGTCTCATTTATAAGCCATACTATACCTATCTAAAACAACAATGAAAGGTAGAAGTATGGCTTATTCCTGTATGCGCGTTCATCGACTGGTTCTATTTTTTTTGGTAATTTCATGTCTCTTGATACTACGCTTGTTTTATCTTCAAATTATCCAAGGACAACAATTGGCCTTAGCAAGTCTTAATATCCGGGTTCAAGGCCTGCAAGTCGACATTGCCAGAGGTGAAATTCTGGACCGTAACCGTTTGCCGCTCACCAATACTGCGGAACAATACAGCGTTATCATCTTCCCTGGACAAATTGAGAATACTCCCTCGCAAATATTCCGGAAACTTGGCACGATTTTAAATCTTACTAATGAACAAAACAATATTTATCACGGTATACATGACATTGAATATCCTTTTAGGTTAGCAAAAAATATTGACAGTGACACTGCCAGAAAAATTAATGAGCTGGAAATACCAGGTGTTGTAGCTGTTGCTGAAAAAACTCGTTATGGTCATGGAATGCTTGCTAGTCATATACTTGGTTACATCAATTCTGCCGACAATAAAGGTGTGAGTGGCATTGAAGGGATGTATGATGAACTCTTGCGCGGCAGTCAGTCTGAATATGTAGCCGCTCTTGTTGATGCCGAGCAGCAAATCATTCCAGGGTTAGGTTATAAACGCCTGAAGCTAACTGCAAGCAGCAGAGAAAATTATATAGTACTAACAATTGATAAAAAGATTCAGCAAAAAGTCGAACAAATTATGGATCGTACTATTAATAAAGGTGCAGTTATCGTTATGAAGCCGACAACCGGAGAAATTCTTGCCATGGCTTCAAGACCAGGCTTTGATCCAAATCAACTCAGTCGCTATTTGGAGCAAAGCAGTGCTCCATTGCTAAATCGAGCAATATCAGCGTATCATCCTGGCTCCGTATTTAAGTTAGTAGTCGCAGCTGCTGCACTGGAAAACAAAACAGTAAAAATGGATGATGTGTTTTGGGATCCCGGTTATATTGATGTCAACAATGTTCGCTTTCAAGGCTGGGATTATAATAAAGCACCAATAGGACGGCTTACGCTTACAGAAGCGATGGCTCATTCCAGTAATCCTGTATTTATCGAGGTGGCTTTAAAATTAGGAGCAACTAAACTTATTAATATGGCAGAAAAATTTGGATATGGATCAAAAACCGATCTTGGATTTTGGGGTGAGAGTGACGGTAACTTACCGGCATTTGATCAGTTATATCCTGGGGATCTGGCCAATTTAGCTATTGGTCAAGGTTTCTGTGAAGCAACCCCGCTGCAAGTGGCTCAAACCATTGCCACCATTGTAAACGATGGTGTTAAAGTTGAACCGCATATTGTTAGTCTTGTTATAACACCAGATGGCGATATTGTTAAAAGATTCCAGTCAAAACAAGGTATTCAGGTAATATCCCGGCAAACTGCCGAAAAATTACGTGTCATGATGGCTGCAGTTACACAATATGGAACCGGGCAGGCTGCCTATGTTGAAGTCTTCGGTTCAGCAGGCAAAACCGGTTCCGCAGAAACCGGCCGCATCAATATGACCGGCACCAGCATAAATCATGCTTGGTTTGCCGGTTTTACGCCACTTAATCTCCCTAAATATGTAATCGTAGTGTTTGTTGAGGAAGGAATGTCTGGCAGCAATGTTGCCGCTCCGATTTTCCAAGAAATAGCAAGCGATATTCTGAAAAATTAGCACTATTGAAGAGTAATCTAAACATCTAAATAAGAAGATGCTTTGCTGTAGTCAAAAATGAAATTATATGCTAGAATAGTAAAGTTAGTAAAGTTAGTAAATATTCCATTACATATAGTGAACTAGTATTGTAGCTAATTTATTAAGGAGCAACATTCTATGATTCACCAGCGTTTGATAAATGTATATAAACTCATGGCAGAACAGGGACTTGATGCTGTTGTTGTTACGAAGCCGGAAAATCGTCGCTATTTTAGTGGGTTTTCAGGGTCCTCAGGGATGCTTTTAATTAGTAAGCAATCACAAATGTTGTTTACCGATTTTAGGTATATTGAACAAGCGAAAAAGCAAGCACCGGAATATCAAATTGTCCGTCATGGTACATCTGTCTTTGATATTCTGTCAGAAAGCGTTAAAAAACAAGCGTTTATCCGAGTAGGCTTTGAAAGCGACTATGTCACTTTTGATACTTATCAAAAATTAACACAGCATCTTAATGCGGTAGAATTACGCCCTGTTAATTTGGATACACTGCGCATGATTAAAGACCAGGCTGAACTTAAGCTAATACAGCAAGCAGTCCAAATTGCCGATTCAGCCTTTGAACATGTTTTAAAGATAATTAGACCGGGAATAACCGAACTTGAAGTTGCTCTGGAGCTTGAATATCAGATGCGCAAACTTGGTTCGGAAAAACCCGCTTTTGATACCATTGTTGCCTCCGGTTTTCGTGGGGCATTACCACATGGGCAGGCTTCAGAAAAAATTATTGAAGCCGGAGATTTCGTTACGATGGATTTTGGCGCCGTTTATCAAGGGTATCACTCTGACATTACACGAACAGTTGTGGCAGGAAAAGCTACTGATAGACAGCGTGAAATATATAATATTGTCTTAGACGCTCAGTTGGCCGGCATTAGTGCTGTAGCGGCCAATAAAACAGGTATGGAAATTGATCAGATATCACGGAAAATAATTGCAGATGCTGGTTATGCCGAATTTTTTGGACATGCTCTCGGTCATGGAGTGGGGCTTGCTATCCATGAAGAACCCCGGCTTTCGAGCACATATACTAATGAACTAACTGCAAATATGGTAGTATCTGTTGAACCCGGTATTTATTTACCTGATTGGGGCGGCGTACGTATTGAAGATTTAGTTGTTGTTTCTGCTGCTGGCTGCACAGTTCTTACTGCCAGCAATAAGAAATTAATAGAATTAAACTAATTTGACCGAACTATGGGGAGGCTAATTAATGATTTCAGTTAATGATTTTCGTACTGGAGTAACTGTAGAAATTGATGGTGATGTGTGGCAAGTAGTTGACTTCCAGCACGTAAAACCAGGCAAAGGTGCTGCGTTTGTTAGAGCAAAACTAAAAAATGGCCGTACAGGCGCTGTTGTTGAGCGTACCTTCAATGCTGGCGAAAAATTGCCAAAAGCACATGTTGATCGCCGTGAAATGCAATATCTCTATGAGAGTGACGGCATGTACAACTTAATGGATAATGAAAATTTTGAACAAATAGAGTTATCTGCAGAACAAATGGGTGATGCAACAAAATTCTTAAAAGAAAATATGAACATTGCCGTATTATTTTTCCAAGGCAATGTAATTGGCATTGATCTTCCTATGTCTGTTGAGTTAACAGTTGTTGAAACCGACCCTGGTATTCGTGGTGATACCGCTACTGGTGGCACCAAGCCAGCTAAACTGGAAACCGGTCATGTAGTGCGCGTACCACTCTTTATCAATATTGGTGAAGTTTTAAGGATTGATACTCGTAGCGGCGACTATATCGAGCGTGCCTAATAACAACTAAATGCAATAACCTCCGGAAGTTATGTTTTAATAAGCATTGGACATACTACAGATAGTATCCAAGCTTAGAAACACATAGCTAAAGGGGGTTATTTTTATGAGAAATCTTAAGGAAAAAGTAGCCTATTTACATGGATTAACACAAGGACTTAATGTTAATGCTCAGTCTTCCGAAGGAAAAATCTTACTCAACGTTATTGACGTACTGGATTCTTTTGCAGATGAAGTTCAGAATGTCAACTTAGCGCAAGTGGAACTGGAAGATTATGTTGAGTCAATTGATGAAGATCTAACCGATCTTGAAGACCAAATTTATGAAGAGTTTGATTGTGACGAAGATGGGGACAATTATGACGAGGATCAAGATGATATGGTTGAGGTAGCTTGCCCGGATTGTCATGAACTTGTTACATTCGAATCCGGCATATTAGACGACGAGGATGACATAGAAGTAACTTGCCCTTACTGCGGGGGAGTTGTCTATGACAATACTCTAGAAATTATTGCTGATAATCGCCATGATATCTCCAAATCCAATCATATTATGCACCCTGGAATCTAATGAAAAATTCTCGAATTATATAGCATTATTATCCTGATTAACTTCAGGGATATTATCATGATGTGGCTCAAAAAGCCACGTCTTTTTTTGTGTAATATATTTCTTGAAAATTACATATCTATGTAAAGAAAAAATAATGAACATAGGCTGCAAAACTTGTCTCCTGACAAATTATAAGGATGGTTGCATATGAACAATACCCAAAATATCTTAACTCAATATATTTATCCAATGCTGCCACCCCATATTCCAAAATTACTGATGCAACTGCCCGGCAAGTTATTAGCAAATCTTACCGAAATCCGTATACGAGTAAATCAGCCATTATTACTGGTAGTAGGCAATCATGATGTAATGGTTGCCGACTTTGGTCAAACAACCATTGCTGCACAGGCATACCACTGTACAATGCAAGATTTAGTAAAGATTTTTCAAGTAATGTGCAAAAACTCCGTATACGCTTTTGAACCAGAATTACAGCAAGGTTACTTAACTATTCCAGGTGGGCATAGGGTTGGCTTAGCTGGACAGGCAGCAGTATTTGACGGAACAGTAAAAGCACTTACCCGTATTAGTTCCTTAAACATCCGCTTAGCGAGAAGCATTCCCGGTTGTGCTAAGCTAATTTTACCATTTGTTATCGACAGCATTAATAGGCGAATTTATAATACTTTACTTATTTCACCACCTCGCTGTGGTAAAACAACAATTTTGCGGGATTTAATCCGTCAATTAAGTATCGGCAATACAAATCTTGGTATTCCTGGCGTACAAATAGGCCTCGTGGATGAGCGCTCAGAGATTGCTGCTTGTGAAAATGGCATCCCCAGTATTGACCTAGGTCCCAGGGTTGATGTTTTAGATGCCTGCCCTAAAGCCAAGGGCTTATTAATGCTCATTCGTTCAATGGCTCCAGAAGTTGTTGCTACAGATGAGTTAGGGCGGGCAGAAGATACTGCCGCCATACAAGAGGCAATTTCTGCCGGCGTAAGTGTAATTGCTACTATCCATAGCCGAACTATTTACGACCTGTATACGCGCCCCCACATTGGTGAGTTGGTACAACACAAAGCATTTGATCGCTATGTAATTTTAAGTAATCGTTTAGGACCGGGAACAATTGAAGAAATCTACAATACTGATCAGGAAAAGATTTATAGCCATGCTAATGAGGTAAAAGTATGTGGTTAAAAATTATAGGTAGTATCATAATTATTTTCACAAGTACATATATCGGCTTCAGTTTAGCCTCTCGTTATGCCGAACGTCCGCACCAAATCAGACAGTTAATTAGTTGTTTATCCGCACTGAAATCACTCATAAATTATGTGGCAGTTCCATTGCCGGAGGCTTTGTCACAATGTACCTGCGGTCTAGTCGGACCAGTCACTGATTTTTTTCACAAAACCTCAATATTATTACATAACGGTCGGCTAACACCGCAAGCTGCTATGGATCAAGCCCTTAAAGACTCGAAGCAATTGGTTTTTACTCAAGCGGAACGCGAGATTCTCACTTCATTTAGCGCAACACTTGGCAGCATGGATCGCGAAGAACAACATAAGTCCTTAGAGTTAATTCATGAGCAGTTATTTAGAATTCAAAAAGATGCGGAAATACGCTGCGAGCAAAATGTAAAAATGTATAGGTATCTAGGTGTCTGCAGCGGCTTAGCAATAGTCATAATTCTATTGTAACCAGCATTGTTATAACCAAGGGGGGATTAGAGAATGGGGATAGATGTTTTGTTTAAAATTGCGGGGGTAGGCATCTTAATTTCTGTTTTTCACACAGCACTAAAACAAGCTGGCAAAGAGGATATGGCTCATTTATGTACTCTTGCAGGTTTTGCGCTCGTTTTATTGTGGGTTGTGCAATTACTAGGTCAACTGTTTAATACTGTTCAGGATGTTTTTAAGTTGTTCTAAGAGGTGTAACCACATGGAAATCATCCAAATCATTGGATTAGGCTTTGTTGTCACTTTATTAATTTTAATAATTAAACAGCAACGTCCGGAACTAGCTTTACAACTAGGACTTACCTTATCGACTATTATTTTTTTAATGGTTCTAACAAAACTTACTGTAGTACTTGATTTATTTCGTGATTTAGCAGAAAAGGCTAATATTAGCCAGTTATATTTAAATACGATTCTTAAAATTATTGGTATTGCGTATGTAACAGAATTCGGTTCACAAATCTGTAGAGACGCTGGTGAAGGTGCCGTTGCCGGTAAGATAGAGTTTGCAGGTAAAGTACTTGTGATGATTTTGGCAGTACCAATTATTGCTTTAGTTTTAGATACCATTGTAAGACTTATTCCTTAAGGTGGAATGCACGTGAAAAAGGCAATACTAACAGCGCTATTGATTCTTTTATCCAGCAATCTTGCCTGGGCAGCAGTTGATGGCGGTCTTGATTTACCTATGGAATTGCTTGATAATACTTCAGTTAATAATGTTAACCAGTTTATTCAGGTTATAAACAAGGAGCTTAGTGAAGATATTCCGCTTCTAACTACCACAACAATTAAAGATATTGCCACCAAAGGCCTTGATTTTAATTGGCAGAATGTTAGTTCCCAGCTTTTTTCTTATTTTTTTAAAGAACTTGCTATAAATGTTCACCTTCTAGGAAAATTGTTATTTCTCGCAGTATTGTGTGCACTTTTACAAAATCTTCAAAACTCATTTGAACAATCATCAATATCTTTGTTAGCACACAGTGTGTGTTTTATCTTTTTATGTGTGATTTCTTTAAGTGTATTCTATAATGCCCTTGCGCTTGCTAAGGATACGGTAAACAATATGGTCGGATTTATGGAAGCGTTATTGCCACTATTATTATCGCTCTTAGCCGGTGTAGGTGCTTTAACTTCAGCAACATTGCTTACACCACTCATGCTGCTGGTTGTTAGTGTAACAAGCGTAATTGTAAAAGACATCATTTTGCCGTTATTATTTTTAACAGCTGTTTTAGAATGTGTTAATTATATTTCTGATAGATACAGGCTTACTAATCTAACAGGAGTGCTTAAACAAGCCAGTATGATGATTCTTGGTTTAGTACTTGTGGTATTTATTGGAATTGTTACTATTCAAGGTGTTGCCGGCAGCATTGCTGACGGCTTAACGTTAAGAACAGCAAAATATGCAACAGCTGTATTTATACCGGTGGTCGGGAAATTGTTTGCTGATACTGTTGAATTAGTTATGGGTGCATCACTGCTATTAAAAAACGCCGTAGGTATCTTTGGCGTGTTAGCTATTGCTTTGCTATGCGCATTACCTCTTATTAAGCTTATGTCTATGGTAGCTGTGATGAAAATAGCTGGAGCATTAATTCAACCTATGGGTGATGAAAAAATGGCAAAATGTCTTGATGCCATGAGTAACAATCTGTTATTGGTATTTGGCGCTGTGCTCACCGTAGCCCTAATGTTTTTTTTGGTAGTTACTATGATCATTGCCACAGGAAGTGCCACAATGATGCTGCGATAGGGGTTGATACGTCAATATATGATTGCTTACATTACAGCCTGGATCAAAGATATTATTTTTGTAGTATTATTTTCCACTTTTTTTGAACTGTTGCTGCCTAATAGCAATATGCAGAAATTCATACGGGTTATTGTGGGTTTGTTTATACTGTTGACAATTTTAAATCCAATCATTATATTCATCGACAACCGTTTAACAACAGATCAATTGCCGGCAATGGCAGCTCAGGGCGATAGAAGTCAACTCAGTACGAACATCCTAAGCTCAGTTAATAGTGTTGCCGAAAAACGCGAGCAATTGGCTAGTGATTTGTATGCAAGAGACTTATCCAAACAAATCAGAGCAACCATCATGTCCATTGACGGTGTCGCCAATGCCAAGGTTATTGTAAATATTGAACCTTCAACACCAGATAATAAACGAGTAGGCAAAATTCAAAATGTATTAGTCTATATTGAACCAGGCATTACCAATGGTGACCGGAAAGTTGCTAAAGTGACGATTGGTAATACAGCTTCTAAGATAGGTGAGGAGTCTAATACATTATCTTCCGCAGTGGCAGATAAAGCACTAAGAACAGTGACTGAGTTATATCAGCTTAACGCAAATCAAGTTCAAGTTTTGCGAATGAATTAAGGAGGTAATTATATGAGTATACAAAGAACTTCGTTAAAAGAATGGCTTTCAGGAATTGGTAATAGTATACCTGATCACTTTTTAAAATCAGGAATACTTAACACCAAATTAATAGGTTTGGGACTGTTTGGAATTGTTTTGATTTTAATTGGCGGTCTATACGACTCTTTTACAATAACACCTAGCCAGAACCCTCCTGTAGAAAGCGTCAAACCAGCACCTGCCGTAAATCGCAGTTATGAAGAAGCTCTCGAAAGCAAAATAGGCAATTTATTAGCGCAGGTAAAAGGTGCAGGAGCTGTGTCAGTAAGTATTACATTAGAGAAAAGCGGCAAACAAGAGCATGCACGAAATATCACAAAAGAAAGTAAAACAATCCAAGAAAAAGATAATATTGGCGGCATTCGAACTACAACCGAAACGAAAGAATCCGAACAAGTGTTATTAAGTAAAGAAAATGGATCAGATAAACCAGTAATGGTTCAAGAATATAAACCTATTATAAAAGGTGTATTGGTAGTAGCTGAAGGTGCTTACGACTCAAACGTAAAATCCAGTCTTACCAAAGCCGTTGGAGCAGGCCTCGGAATTCCTGCCTATAAAATAACAGTTTTGCCCCAAAGAAAGTGAGGTTTTATTAATTATGAAAATAATATCGGTTTTTTCAATAAATAAATTGGGGAAAATCGCGTCATTGTTTGTATTGCTAGGTATACTATTATTGGTACTAAACAGTATGTATAATTATTTTCAAGATGCTTTTGAGGTCAGAGCAAACAGATCTAACGCTATGCAAGTTTCAAAACAAATAGTCTCTGATCAAATTGTGCCTGTTATGGCTCCGGATTTTTTTACCGAGTATCGTTTGGAACGAGATAAAATTCGCAGTGAGCGTTCTGATCTTTTACGTGAGATTATCCAAAACGCACCTTCGCCAGATGCCAAGCAACAAGCACAAGAGAGTATTCTTAAAATGACTCTGGAAAAACAACGGGAAATGGAAATGGAAAACCTAATTAAAGCAAAAGGTTTTGCCGATGCATTGGTCTTTATTCGCGACAATTCAGTTAATGCAGTTGTCAAGACGTCAGAACTTACCCGCGAAGAAGTCATCCAGGTAGCAGAGGTAATAAGTCGTGTTTCTGGTCTCAAACCAGGAGACATAACAATTAGTGCAAAACCATGAAATAGAAATAGGGTTGCTTATTTTTCTGCCCAAATTGTAAATTTGGAAAAAGCTTGGTATAATAATATAGTTATAATATATCTGTCTAACTAATAGATATATTACTCATATGAGCGTTAGGGGGGTTGGAGTGGAAAAGCGAGAACGCATCGAAAAGACGGAACATAATGATGTCGGTTCTATTCGAATAGCTGATGAAGTGGTAGGTATTATAGCTGGCCTCGCAGCGACTGAAGTGGATGGCGTTGCTGGTATGAGTGCAGGTTTAGTCGGCGGTATTGCTGAGATGCTTGGCAAAAAAAACCTGTCAAAAGGTGTTAAAGTTGAGGTTGGTGAGCGAGAAGCAGCTGTTGATCTATATATCATTGTTGAATATGGTGTTCGCATCCCAGATGTAGCTTTGCGAGTCCAGGAAAATGTTAAGCGTGGCATAGAATCGATGACTGGTCTTGATGTTGTTGAAGTTAACATTCATGTTCAAGGTGTAGGTTTTGCTCCAGAAGGAAAAGAAGAAGATATTCGGGTACGGTAATTAGGGGAGGCCAAAGAAAGGAGACAATATGGGGATTATTGATCGAATAATTTTATCGATATACACTTTTTTATTGACATTTTTGTCACTTGCTGTAATTCTCCTGTCTTTACGCCTTATTCCTTTGGAATTGGCGGGGACAAGCCTTGCTTACATGTATGGTCAGTGGGAAGCTTCACTTATAGGAGCCGTTTTTTTTCTGGTAAGTATCCGGCTGCTTTTAGCCGGTCTACGTTCCCGTAAAGTGAAAGATACTATTGTTCACCATAATGACATGGGCGATGTGCATATTTCTCTCACTGCGGTGGAAAATTTGGTAGAGAAGGTTGCTCGCCATATCCGTGGTGTACGAGGGATAAAAGTTAATGTTGCTTTAGCAAATCCAGGATTGACTGTGAAATTAAAAGCAGTTGTTAGTCCTGAAAGTCATGTTCCATCTGTCGCCAGCGAGATTCAAAATCGTGTACATGAATATATAAAAAATACAGTTGGAATTGACTTGGCCGATGTTCAAGTTGTTGTAGAAAATATCAGTAATGACTTTAAAGCTAAACAACGGGTAGAATAGGGGGGGAATATCATTGAATTCCAGCCTTTTAGATGAAATATGGCCACAACATAGCGGTAAAATTCTAGGGGTACTATTCGGGTTTGTTTTTGGCATCCTCGTCATTGTTTTTGGTTTTTTTAACACACTCTTTGTAGCATTATGTGTTACAGCTGGCTATATTGTCGGCAAACGCATTGATCAAAAAGAAGACATTATGGAAATATTGGACAAGCTGCTGCCACCAGATTATAATCGGTAGCCGCTTCAGAAAGAGGTAATTTATGAGTCGCAGAAAGGCCCGTGAAATGGCCGTTCAGGCACTATTTCAACTAGATTTTAATACAGATGCAACTACAGAAGAAGCACTTAATTCTGTATTGCATGAACGTGAAGACACAAATGAAACTACTAGACTTTATGCCCAATCACTGGTTGAGGGCACACAACAAAACCTTACTGCTATTGACGAATACATATCCGAGTTATCTCGAGAATGGAAAATTGACCGTATGGCTGGTGTTGACCGTAATATTGCCAGAATGGCTATTTATGAAATGAAATATAGCCGGGAATGCCTGGAGCCAGGTGTTGCTATTAACGAAGCGGTTGAACTGGCTAAAACTTTTGGCACAGATGACTCAAGTCGCTTTATTAATGGGATTTTGGGGTCAATTGTAAAAAACAAAAAACTATGACGAATTATTATTTAGGGATAGATACCAGTTGTTATACTACTTCTGTAGCTATACTTGATGAGCATCAGCAACTAGTTGCTGATTGTCGGCGTATTTTAACAGTAAAGTCAGGTAAGCGCGGCCTTCAGCAATCAGAGATGGTATTTCAACATACACGAAATCTGCCCGAATTATTTTCCCAAGCTTGTCAAAACCTTAAAAAGCCTATAAGTTTTAAGGCCATTGGGGTTTCTGCGTTTCCACGGCCAGTGCCGGATTCCTATATGCCGGCATTTTTAGTCGGAGAGGGTTATGCTAAAGTATTAGCACTCAGCCAAAATGTCCCGCTTTATCGCATTAGCCATCAGGAAAATCATATTTTAGCCGGAATTCGCTCCGCTGGAGGCCCTGCAGCTTCCAGTTTTTTGGCTGTTCATTTGTCGGGAGGAACAACTGAGATTGTTAAGGTAACGAAAGCTGCCCCGGACTCTTGTCATCGGTCAATTGATATTCTAGGCGGAACGCAGGATATTCACGCCGGACAATTAGTTGACCGCATTGGTGTTTTGCTAGGTCTTCCGTTTCCGGCCGGCCCTCACTTGGAAGGATTAGCGAAACAATCACATGAACAAGTTATCAAGATTCCAGTTACTATTCGCGATTGTTCGGTGAGTTTTTCCGGTCCAGAGACTTATATCCGCAAACTGGCACTGC
>Ga0074195_1002885_pt1 | contig 17545 bp, 24 predicted proteins | sample EPASupsiteHSE623_FD_64525 | JGI IMG/M metagenome (GOLD analysis project Ga0074195, IMG submission 64525) | Bioremediated contaminated groundwater from EPA Superfund site, New Mexico - Sample HSE6-23 | ecosystem: Environmental > Aquatic > Deep subsurface > Groundwater > Contaminated ...
GAAGGCCCGGAGCGAGGAGGAGTCGCGGCCGTAGACCCGGACCGACTCGATCTCGCGGACATGGCAGATCGCAGCGACCTGGGTCCGGGCCTGGACGCCGGTCCCGAAGACCGTCAGCGTCCGCGCCGAGCGGCGAGCGAGAAGGTCCGTGGCGACTGCGCTCGTCGCCCCAGTCCGGATCGCGGTCAGGGCACCCCCCTCGACCAGGGCCTCGAGCGCCCCGGTCACGGGGTCGACGAGCAGGACCGCGCCCTGGATGACCGGGCGGCCACGGCCCGCATTATCGGGGTAGACCGTGGTGAGACGGAAACCCAGGGCCTCGCCCTCGGGGTTGTGCACGTGGACCGGGGCCACGCACCCCTCGCCGTGCTGGCCCGGAACGACGAGCCGCACGCAGGCCGGCATCTCGGTCCTCCCGCTGGAGACGGCTGCAAAGGCCCGCCTCATCCCTGCAATCGCAGCCTCCATGGGGAGAGCAGCAGCCACATCGTCGGCGGAGAGGATCCTCATGGGGTTCGTGCAGACGAGGTGGACCGGGAAGGAGAAAACAATTTCCTATCATGACATCCGAGCGATTTTACGTTGATTTTTGGTGTTTTCGCTGTTAATTTTCCACCAAAACTCAACAAAAACTTTTTTAGATGGTTATTCAGCACCTCTTTGTTCCTCAGTCTGGAAAAACCTGTAAAAATTTATGGGGCTGTATTAGAATAGAGTTTTTAATATCCCCCCACAGCCTCAACGTTTCGAGTTGATGCATGGGTGTTCCGTAATTAAACCTGAACTCACACTTCGTCGAGCCACCGAGTGCAGCTCGGCCGCCCCAGCCGTCGACAATCCGCCGAATATCCGAGCTGCCTCACATCACCGTGCCATCAGCGCGAACACACCCCCATCCAGGGTATTCACGCGTGTACGCGGCGTAGCGTGTTGGTTCCAGCGTCAGGTTGGCTCTGACTTCTTTCGCAAAGTCGTCGTCGGGATTCGCTTCCAGCCATCGGCGCATGGTGAGCCACTTGGCCGCTTCGTACCTGTTCCAGCCTTTCCTGGTCCGCTGCCCCCATCGTCACCGCTCACCAAGCCCCCGCTGGCCCGCACGCGACCGACTCGGCTCCGGCCCTCTCCGCTGTTTTATCATTCCCGTCCTCCAAGAGGACATGTGCTATGTCGGTCCTTATCCTCCTGCTCCGCGGGGTCATGCCTTCGGGAAAGAACAAGGTCCCCATGGCCCGTCTCCGCGAGGAGCTCGCGAAGGCCGGCTTCTACCGTCCGCGAACCTACATTCAGAGCGGAAATGTACTCGTGGACACGGATCTTCCGAAAGAGGCCGCGGAACGGGAGGTCCGCGATCTCATACGGGAGAGGATCGGCGCCGATCTTGCTGTGATCGCCCGGACCGGCATAGAGCTGGAAGAGGTGCTGAGAGGGAATCCGTTCCGGGAGGGGTACGATTCATCGCGGGTCTTCTTTGTCCTGTTTGCAAGCCCGCCCCCGAAAGCGAAGGTGCTGGACCTGCTTTCCCGGAATTACGCGCCGGAGAAGCTCGCATTCGGTCCGGGCACTGCGTACCTGTTTATCCCGGGCCCGTACGGGAAGGGAACGCTCTCGAACGCGTTCCTGGAGAAGGAGCTCGGTATTGTGTCAACCATGCGTAATTTCAACACCATGAGCCGGCTCGCGGAGATGGGCCGGGAAGGGTAAAAGGCCGGGTGCCCGATTCGCAGGAGCGGAACAAAACCCCTGCTGGCCCACACGCCCCGGCTCCTGCCGGGCCACCGGGTGCAGCCCAGCCGTCCCCCGGCCGCTCAACAATCCGCCGAATATCCGAGCTGCCTCACATCACCGTGCCATCAGCGCGAACACACCCCATCCAAGGTATTCACGCGTGTACGCGGCGTAGCGTTCTGGTTCCACAGTCAGTTTGGCTCTAACATCATTCGCGAAGTCGTCGTCGGGATTCGCTTCGAGCCATCGGCGCATGGTGAGCCACTTGGCCGCTTCGTACCTGTCCCAGCCTTCCTGGTCAGCAAGAACCATTTCCACAACGTCGTAGTCGAGGTCGCCGAAAGACGCGAGAAGTTCTGGAAGCACGAGAAAGTCGGAGATAGAATTGGCACCGCATCCCTTGGCAACGTCTTCCGTCGGGGGTAACCGCCGCCAGTAGGGCTCGCCGATGAGGATGATTCCTTCGGGGCGGAGACTCTTCGCCAGAAGTTCGATGGTGCCGGCGACTCCCCCGCCGATCCACGTGGCACCGAGACAGGCTGCCACCCCGACCTTTTCGTCGGCGACGTAGCCGGCAGCGTCGCCGTGGATGAACTCGACTCGATCGGCGACTCCGAGTTCTTCAGCGCGGAGTTTCGCTTGCTCGGTGAACAACGGGCTCATGTCGATGCCGACGCCGGTGATTCCGTAATCGCGTGCCCAGGTACACAGCATCTCGCCCGAACCGCTGCCGAGGTCGAGTACACGAGCCCCCGGTTTCAGGCGCAACGCTGTGCCGAGAGTGGCGAGCTTTTCCGGTGTGAACGGGTTATGGATGCGGTGAGCACTTTCGGTAATGGTGAAGATACGTGGGATGTCCAATGCACACACTCCTTTTACTACGTTGTGTAATAACTGGAATAATCAATATCTAATAATTTGTTACAAATTGACAGATTCAGGCCGGCGCGAACCTGTGCCTGCGTCGTCGCCGCCACATCAAACCCCTGAGAGCCGATCGCTCCACGGTCCGGGTCACTCAGCGTTCGCCTGCATAGTGGGCCCGGCCGCCTCCCACCTCGAAGCCGGGGCGTGGCCGACGTCCCTGTTCCACCTGTCTCCGGTGTCTCCGTGGTCGGCATCTCCCGGTCGGCATCGCTTCTCAACCGGTCCGGGCCGGAGCCCGGGCGTCACCCGGCGAGGACCTGCAGAGTGACTCCGGGATCAGGTCGTCGGCGGCGTCGGACGCGATCGCCCTCCGGATAGCATCGTCGGTCATCTGCTGGTCGTGATCAGGTATCGGACCGGGCCGCTCGAGATTCTCGATAGCGGCACCGGGCCCCCGGGCTTCGAGCCGGCGTCGGGCTTATCACCTCGGGGGGCCCACCGATCAGGGCATGAAGTGCAGGGGGATTCGGCGCGAGCTCCTGGACCTCCTGCTCGCGATCGCGGCCTCAAACGACCCGAACGAGTTCGTGGCCCTGCTCCGGGAGGAGGACGGGGTGATCGAGGAGTGCGACCTCGTGCCGGGCACGGTCACGAACGAGGACTCGGCGAGCGTCCTCCTCGACATGATGCCCCTCGACACGCGCCGGGCCGGCTCGGCACACTCGCACCCGAACGGGGTGCTCGAGCCCTCGGACGCGGACCTCTCGTTCTTCCCGCGGACCGGACGGTACCACCTGATCATCGGCTGGCCGTACGAGGAGGGAGACTGGGCCTGCTTCACGGCCGACGGCGCACCGTACGACCTCGAGGTGATCCCGTGATCCGCGTGGTCGCGACCGGGACGTTCGACCTGCTCCACCCGGGCCATCTCTATTACCTCACCGAGTCGCGCCGGCTCGGCGACGAGCTGCATGTGATCGTCGCCCGCGATGCGAACGTCCGGCACAAGCCCCGGCCGATCGTGCCCGAGGCCCAGCGCCTCGAGCTGGTCCGGGCCCTGAAGCCGGTCGACGTGGCCCGCCTCGGCGACAGCGGGGACATGTTCCTGCCGATCGAGGAGATCCGGCCCGAGATCATCACGATCGGCTGCAACCAGCACTTCGACGAACGCGAGCTCGCGGCAGCCCTCGAGGCCCGCGGCTGCGGCTGCCGAATCGTCCGGATCGGGGGCTTCTCGGGGACGCCGCTCTGCTCCTCGCGGCGGATCGTGGACCGCGTCTGCGCCGAGCGGTGCGGGCGGGACTAGCGGCCGAGAAGCGCCCCGACCTCGTGGCGCCCGGCCTCCTTCGCCTCGGAGAGCGCTGCGGGGTGGCCCTGGACCCCGCCGTACCGGTCCAGGTCGTTGTAAACGATATTGCCGGCGTAGGTGAACCCCAGCCCGGAGAAGAGCGCCTTTACGACCGGGTAGGACCCTTCGAAGACGTTCGGCCAGTCCGAGCCTGCCGTCGAGAGGAAGACCCCGCGATGGCGGGCGAGGTGCTCGGGCGAGTACTCGAGCGTGTTCGTGACCGTGCGCCGGGCCCAGAGATACTGGGCGCGGTCGATCAGCCCCTTGAGCTCGGCCGTGATCCCCATGCTGTAGATCGGCGAGGCGATCGCGAGTACGTCGGCGCCGGCCATCGTCTCGAGAAGGGGGATCGCATCGTCCTTCACGATGCAGACGCCGGTCCGGTGGCAGGCGTTGCAGCCCCGGCAGGGTGCGTAGGAGAGGCTGGAGAGGACCACCTTCTCGGTCTCGGCCCCGGCCTCGCGGGCCCCCTCCAGGAACGCGTCGAGCAGCCGCTCGGTGTTTCCGTGCCGGTGCGGGCTCCCCGAGACCCCGAGCACACGGATCATGGGCCGAGCCGCTCTCGCAGGGTGACCACCGCCTCGAGCCCGAGGGCCATCGCGTCGGCCCGGGCGCTCGGGTGGCGCTCGACGGCCCCGGCCTCGTCCACGCGATTGACGAGCAGGTTTCGTATGTCCCGGTCGCGAACCCCCGCCACGTGATAGAAGCACTTCACGGACGGCAGGGCCGCGTCGAAGACGTGGTCCCAGGCCTGGCCGGCCGTCGCGAGGAAGAGCCCGAGCCGTTTCCCCTTCCGCTCCTCGGGGATGACGGGCCAGTGGAGCACGTACTTCCTCGAACGGTAGACCTGGGCCCGGTCGATGAACGCCTTCGTCTGGGCGGCCAGACCCATGCAGTAGATCGGTGCGGCCAGCACGACGCAGTCGGCCTCGAGGACCCGGTCGTACAGCGAGGTCATGCCGTCGTGCTGGACGCAGACCCCGGTCCGCTCGCAGGCGTTGCAGCCCCGGCAGGGGCGGATGTCGGCATCGACGATCACGACTTTCTCCACGGTGACATCGGGCTCGGACGCCATCGCTTCGAGGACCCAGTCGAGCAGGGTCTCGGAGTTGCCGTGCCGGCGCGGGGAGCCCGCGAACCCGAGGACGGTGATCGGCATGTACCCCCGTGTTGGCACGGCGGCTATAAAAAAGGTTCAGAGGGACTTAAAGCAGAGATACCAGTCCCTGCACTCGTATCCCTCGCTCTCCCGCTTCCGCATCTCATCGACCGTCTTGGGCGGCGGCACGACGACCTTGTCGCCCGGCTGCCAGTTCGCCGGGGTCGAGACCCCGTGGGCGTCGGTCGTCTGGAGCGCTTTTACCAGCCGGATGATCTCGGGCATGTACCGGCCGTTCGAGAGCGGGTAGTAGATCATGGCCCGGAGCACGCCCTTGTCGTCGATGAAGAAGACGGCCCGGACCGCCGCGGTCGTGGACTGGGCGGGCTGGAGCATCCCGTAGCGCTTCGCGATCTTCATGTCGAGATCGGCGATGATCGGGAACGGGATCTCGACGCCCATCTTCTCCCTGATCGCCCGTATCCAGGCGAGGTGCGCCGGAACCGAGTCGATCGAGAGGCCGAGCAGCTCCGTGTTCATACCCTTGAGCTCGTCGGCGATCCCGGCGAAGGCCATGAACTCGGTCGTGCAGACCGGCGTGAAATCGGCGGGGTGAGAGAACATCACGACCCAGCGGCCGCGATAGTCCGAGAGCTTCAGGGGGCCGTGGGTCGACTGCGCCGAGAAGTCGGGCGCGGGTTCGCCCAGGCCCGGGAGCGAATAGACCGGCTCCTGGCCGGCACAGGTCTCTGGCTCTTCGATGCACATCATGACTGCCTCGATAAGAGGGAGCGCCCGCTCACTCCGTGCCGTAGCACTCCTCTGCCGCCGTCCGTCCGTACACGTAGGCGGGCATGCCCGCGAGCAGGAACGTCACCCGGAGGGCCTCCTCGATCTCGGCGAGCGAGATCCCGAGGTGCGGGGCACCGGCGAGCTGCGCCCGGACCGCGTGCTGATCACGCATGGCCGCAGCGATCGCGATGGCGATCAGTTTCTTCTCCTTCCGGGAGAGGCATCCGTCGGCCCAGACCATGTGGTCGAGGCCCATCACCGAGTTGAAGAGCTCGGGGTTGGTATCCTTGAGGTCGCGGAAGATCCTCGGGACCTTCCCGATCTTCTCTTCGAGACCCTCGAGACGCTTATCGTCGGTCATGCTCACTCCTTCAGCTCCATCGGCTCGCCGCAGCAGACGAGTTCGCCGCCGCCGGCCTCCTTGACCTCGACCACATTGCCGCAGATGTTGCAGACAAAGATCTGTCCTGTGCTTGAGACGTTTACCATAAACATATCCTCCTCTTCGCCGTTCCCGCCTGGCGTGCCGTCCGCCGGCCACGCCCGCCGGATCGGTTCACCGCTTGGGCGGATTTCGCGCGTCCTCGGGGGTCTTGACGTCGGGCCGGATATGCGTCATGGGGAAGCACTGGTACTCCTCGCAGGCACATTTGGGGCACTTCCGGAGGTCCTGCTCGGTCTTGTCGAGTTCCTCCTCGTATCCGCAGTCGAGACAGACGTACTTGCCGGGACCGACCTTCTCGCCGGCCTTCTTCTCGATTCCTTCCATCCGAGAGTTCACCAGGAGTTCCATGAACGGCCCAGGTATTTATCCGTTCTCATGGTGCCGATGTCGGAGCGAACGCCTCCGTCGGCCCCAAACGGCACGATGAGGCCTGTCTCAAGCTCCATCGAGATTCATGGGCATAAAGAGCCTCACAACGATCGGTCCTGGCCCGACCGGGTCGATGCCACGACACGCCTCCGACGCAACCGAACCCTCTCCGCGAGGGCCCCACGGCGGCGATCGTTCCGCCTTCGGGGGGCCTGTCCCGGGCGAGGAGGGCCGGTGCCTTTTTGTGCGGGCGCGTCAGACTGCATCTCCATGCCCCTGATCCTCGGACTGCTCGGGTCCCCGCTCCCCCACGGCAACACCGCGCTCATCCTCCAGCAGGCACTCGACGGCGCCGCCGAAGCCGGATGCACGGTCGAGCGCGTGAACGTCCCGTTCCTGACCTTCGAGCCCTGCATGGAGATCCTGCACTGCATGAACGCCCCCGAGTGCTCGCAGCTCGACGACCTCACCCCGTACTACCAGCGGGTGATCGAGGCCGACGGGATCATCGTCGCGACCCCGGTCATGACCATGGGCGTGCCGGGCAAGCTCAAGGGCTTCATGGACCGGTTCCAGGTGCTGTACTGGGCGAAGTACGGACGGAAGGACCCGCTCGTCCCGAAGGAGCGAAAGAAGCAGCGGCACGGCCTCCTGCTCGCCATATCGGGGCTCTCGAGGGCGCGGGTCCCGCACGTCTTCGACGGGGTCCGGTACACCACCAACTCCTTCTTCGACATCACGGACGTGACCCCGGGCGAGGAGCTGCTGATCGACGATATGGATGGCAAGCGGGACCTGTCCCAGTTTCCCGAACTGCTCGCGGAGGCCCGTGCCGCCGGACGCCGGCTCGGCGAGCAGGTGAAGACTCCGGCCGCCTGACTCCACGTCAGAGGACGCCGACCTGCTTGAGCGAGCGGTGCCCCCTCTTCGAGACGATCAGGTGGTCGAGGACCCGGATCCCCAGGAGCTCGCCGGCCTCGACCAGCTGCCGGGTGATGGCGAGGTCCGGTTCCGAGGGCTCGAGCGAGCCGGAGGGGTGGTTGTGGACGAAGACCACGGCCGCCGCCCGGTCCGTGATCGCGTCGGCGAAGGCCTCGCGCGGGTGGATCTGGCTCGCGTTCAGGAGGCCGATCGTGAGCGTCCGGGCGCGGATCACTTCGCCCGCCCCGTTCAGGGTGATCGCGATGAAGTGCTCCTGCTGCCGGTGCCGGATGCTCTCGACGTCGGGCAGGCGCAGCACCTCCTCGGGGCTTCCGATCCGCAGGCCCTCGTTCCGGTCGTCGAACCGGCGTGAGAGCTCGAACCCGGCCAGGAGCTGGCAGGCCTTGGCCGCCCCGATCCCGGGGACGGCCACGAGGTCGTCGATCGTGACCTCGTGCCCCCGTCTGTCGAAGACCGCCTCGACGTCCGAGGCGACGGCCAGGACGTCGCGACCGCGGGTCCCCCGGCCGATCACGACGGCGATCAGCTCGCGGGTCCGGAGCGCCTGCGCCCCCTTCCGGATCAGCTTCTCACGCGGCCGGTCCCGCTCGGGGATCTCGGCCATGCGTCGTGCGGCCACGATGAGAGTTGGGCGCGGCGGGCACTTCAACATTCTTTTTCGATATTATTCGCCACATGGCGAAATAACAAGATATAAGAGAGAGTCCGTGCCATCTGTCTCCATGGCGACCATGGACAACGTGAAGGCCGCATTTGCCGGCGAGTCCCAGGCGAACAGGAAGTACCTCTCGTTCTCGGAGAAGGCCGCGCAGGAGGGGTTCCCGATCGTCGGCCGGCTCTTCCGCGCCGCCTCAGAGGCCGAGGCGATCCATGCCCGGACCCTCCTCATGGTGATGGGCGCGTCGACGTCGACCGCCGAGAACCTCGCGGGAGCGGTCGAGGGCGAGACCCACGAGTTCACGGAGATGTACCCGGCGTTCCTCGAAGAGGCCGAGGCCGAAGGGCAGAAGGCGGCGATCACGCCGTTCACCTACGCGATGAAGGCCGAGGAGGTCCACGCCGGCCTGTACCAGCGTGCCGTCGAGGCCGTCCGGGCCGGCAGGGACCTGGAGGCCGCGAAGGTGCTCCTCTGCCCCGTCTGCGGCAACATCGCGTTCGACGAGGCCCCCGAACGCTGCCCCATCTGCAACATTCCGGGCGCCCGGTGGCGCGAGATCGCCCTCTAAAAAAGGCCTGTGGGCGAGCCGGTCACGGCCGGCTCCGTCGGGTATTCACTCCTTTTTCGGCTCGTCGTGCTTCTCGCAGTACACCTCGGACTGTATGTCATGTCCGAGCCGTCCGATCGCGTCCGCACGGCACCGCTGGCAGTGGCGCATCTGCTTGATATACGGCGCGCACCGGTCCTGCATGGCCCGCTTCTCGGCCGGCGTGGGCGGCACGACGTCCTTGAACTTGTACTGGGGGATCACCGGGATCAGGTTGAATGTGTAGGCCCCGAGCTTCGAGGTGGCCTCGGCGATCTCGACGATCTGGTCGTCGTTGACGCCGGGGACCCAAACCGTATTCACCTTGACGATCATCTTCCGTTTTACCGCCTCCTCGACCCCTTTGAGCTGGTTCGCGATCAGGATCTTCGCGGCCTCGACGCCCTCGTACCGTCTGCCGTGGTACTCGATGTGGTCGTAGATCTTCGCCCCGACCTCGGGGTCGAGTGCGTTCATCGTGACCGTGATGTTCCCCACGTCGAGGGCGGCCAGCTCGTCGATCCGCTCGGGCAGGAGCAGCCCGTTCGTGGAGATGCAGCGGATCGTCTCGGGGAAGTGCTCCTTGACCAGGCGGAGGGCCTCGAAGGTCTGCTCGTTCGCGAGCGGGTCGCCCGGGCCGGCGATCCCGATCACCCTGATGTCCTGGTGGGCGTCGAGCACCTTCTGGACCAGGGGGACCGCCTCCTCGGGGGTCACGACGCGGCTCGTCACGCCGGGGCGCGACTCGTTGACGCAGTCATAGTCGCGCACGCAGTAGTTGCACTGGATGTTGCACTTCGGCGCGATCGGCAGGTGCATCCGGCCGAAGGAGTGGCAGGCCTTCTCGGAGAAGCACGGGTGCTCCTGGATTCGGCGGAGAGTCGCAGGGTCGTACGGCACCTCGCGGCCGTCGACGTTCGCGGTGCGGTAGCCTTCGGTCATACTTTCACCACTAGGAGCTCTCGCGAAGGATATAAATTACTGATGGGGACGTCGGAGCGCCATCGCCCGATCGTACGCGGCCACGGCCTCCTCCTTTCGCCCGAGGGCGACCAGGGCGTTCGACCGGGCAAGGTGCAGGGCAGGTCGCTCGGGCGCGATCTCGAGGGCCCGCTCGTAGGTCTCGAGGGCCTCGTCGAACCGGTCGAGCGCGTACAGCGCATTTCCCCGACCGAGGAGGGCCTCGACCGAGCCGGGCTCGCACTCGAGCGCACGGTCGAAGGACTCGATCGCCTTTGGATAGTGCCGCCGCCGCGTGGAGGCCATCGCACGCCGGGTCCAGGAGGCCGCATCGCTGCCGCCGTCGGGCCGGCAGTCGGATTGGGTGAACAGTGCCACTCACGGGAGTGGTGTTCGGCGGATTTATAGATACCCGGTTCAGTCCGAACGCCGGATCACGAGCCACTGGCCGGGCCCGGCGCGTCGGAACGGGATAAAAAGGAACGTGCCCTCGTACCGCCGTCCGTGCAGTTTCACCTCTCGCCGGTCGTCCTCCCACGCGAGGAGGTCGTACTCGCCCCGGTCGTGAACCCGGACCTCGCCCGCCCCGTACGCCCCCTCCGGGATGGTCCCCTCGAAGTCGATGTACTCGAGGGCATGGTCCGGGGTCGCGATCGCCAGGCGCCGTTCCCCCGGACGATCGGGCAGGCCCTTCGGCACTGCCCACGAGGCGAGGACGCCGTCGTGCTCGAGCCGGACGTCGTGGTGGCGGGTGCGGGAGGAGTGGTCGTGGACCACGAACCGGGGCATATCAAAAATGAGTTATTCGATAGGGATACGGGTCCCGCGCTCGACGGTCGTCTTCTTGAGCCGGAGCTCGAGCACGCCGTTCGTGAAGGAGGACGTCGCCCCCTCTGCAGTCACCTCGTGCGGGAGGGGGACCACGCGGGTCATGTACCCGAAGGTCCGCTCCTGGCGGACGAACTGGCCGCCCTCTCCCGCCTCCTGCCGCTCCGAGCGGCGCTCGCAGGAGATCTCGAGTTGCTCGGGCGAGAGGAGTCGGACCGTGATGTTCTCGCGGTCGACCCCGGGCAGGTCCGCGACCACGACCACCTCGTCCTCGTCCTCCTGCACGTCGAGCCGGAACTCTCCCCGGACCGCGGGCAGGAGCCGGTCCCCGACACCTCCAGGCCCGAAGCCGCCCGCGGGCAGGAACTGGCCCGATCCCATCATCATGCCGCGGAAGCGGCTCTCCATCTCGTTGAGCATGTCGTCGAACTGCCGTCCCAGCCCTTCGAAGGGGTTGTCTCGGTATGCCATCGTCAATCACTCCAAGGCGGTCGCGGCCCAGCCACGACCTAACCTCAGGTGAATCTCATCGCATAATATCGTTTCGCACCAGGCACCGGGGAGTCAACACCTATTTACTCCTCGCGGGCCGATTATGCTGTCGGCTCATCATGATCACGCTTGCGCTCGCCGGAAAGCCGAACTGCGGCAAGTCCACCTTCTTCAAGGCTGCGACCCTCGCCGACGCCGAGATCGCGAACTACCCGTTCACGACGATCGACGCGAACCACGGAGTCGCCTACCTCCGAGCCCCCTGCCCCTGCACGGGCCTGGAGCTCCCCGGAGGGGCGACCACCTGCGGCCACTGCACGGACGGTGTGCGCTTCATCCCGATCAACCTGATCGACGTGGCAGGCCTCGTGCCCGATGCCCACCTCGGGCGCGGCCTGGGGAACCAGTTCCTCGACCACCTCCGCCAGGCCGACGCGATCATCCACGTCGTGGACGGATCGGGCTCGACCGACGCGGAGGGCAACCCGGTCGGACCCGGGGAACACGACCCCGAGGAGGACATCGCATTCCTCCCGTACGAGATGACCATGTGGGTCCACGGGATCCTGGACAAACACTGGGCAAAGCTGATGCGGCAGTCGGTGCAGCGGGGATTCTCGCTCCACGCGGCGATCGCCGAGGTCCTGGCCGGCCTCTCGATCACGTCCGAGGACGTGGCCGCCGCGGTCCGCGAGACCGGCGTCGACCTCGGCCACGCGGACGAGGCCGCGCTCATCACGTTCTGTGGGGCGCTGCTCGCACGGGCGAAGCCGATGCTCGCGGTCGCGAACAAGGCCGACCTCGCGCCCGACGCGCTCCTCGCCCGCCTCGCCGAGCACGGGGTCCCCCCGGCGACGGCTGCAGGGGAGCTCGCGCTCCGGAACGCGGCCAAGGCCGGCCTGATCACCTACCTCCCCGGCGACCCGTCGTTCGTGGTCGTCGACCCGGCGGCGCTCTCGAAGGCCCAGGTGGCCGGGCTCGAGTCTCTCCGCGGCGCGATGACGCGGCTCGGCGGGACCGGGGTTCAGGCGGCCCTGAACCGCGCGGTCTTCGAGCTCCTCAACCAGATCGTCGTCTACCCTGTCGAGGATGAGACGCACTTCATGGACGGGCGCGGCCGGATCCTCCCCGACGCGTTCCTGATGCCGACCGGGGCCACGGCCCGCGAGCTCGCGTTCGCGGTCCACACGGATATCGGCAAGGGCTTCCTCTACGCGGTCGACGCGCGGACCCGGATGCGGATCCGCGATACCCAGCCCCTCAAGAACGGCGACATCATCCGGATCGTCTCGGCTGCAAAATAAGGAATGCGGAAGATTGGTATAGGAGGACAGGAAAATAATCACAGAACATGGGCGGCGAGATCTACCAGGCGCAGATCGTGCGCAACTTCTTTGAGATCGTCACGGGCACGGACCGGAACATCACCCGGATCTCGATGTGCGTGATCGCCGTCGCGAAGCTCCGGAACGAGGCCCCGGAGCGACTCACCTTTCTTCTCGACCAGGTCCGCAAGTCCCGGCAGAACCGGGAGCTCTCGATCGATATCCTGGACTACATGTGCGACGTCGCCTACGCGCTCGACGCGAACGCGGTCCAGACCGCGTTCGGCGTCCGCGAACCGACCGCGATCGCCCAGGAGTTCAACAGCATCAGCCTGGACTCGCTCTAGGAGCCGGGACGGCTCACTCGGACGGGACGAGGACGGGCTCGCCGCACTCGGTAGCCAATCGCCGGGCCGAGTGCTGAAGCCAGATGCCGACGCCGAGGCAGAGTGCGGCCGCGACCGAGAGGAGTGCGAAGTACTGGAGTCCCGCCTCGGCCAGGATCGGGAACTCGGGTGCCCGGTTCACGGCGAGCACGTAGATCGCGGCGCCGTAGAGGAACAGCCCGGCCGAGAGGGTCAGGAACGGGAGCAGGAGCATGCGCCAGGCCTCGCTCCGCTCGCCGAGGTAGACGTCGATGAGCCGGCCCGCGGACGAGACGAGGCCGGCCGCGACGAACCAGGGGACGGCTCCGTAGGCGAACGCGAGGAACATGAAGACCCCGTTCGCCTGGTCGCCGCCCATATAGTGGACCACCATCGTGGTCATCCCCGTGATCGCGCCCACGATCACGAGCAGGACGGCCGCCAGGTTCGTCATCAGGGTGAACCGTCCGTGGGAGATCGAGTTCGCGATCGCCCGGTAGGACGAGCCGAAGATGTCGTCGTACCCGAGGCCCCGGAAGAGGAGATAGGTCCCGATCACTCCGACCACGACGATCATCGCGCCCTCGGGATACCCGAGCAGGTACGCGATGGCGAAGAGGAGCATGGCCAGCCCGACCGGGACGAGGAGCGGACGCGAGATCTTCGGGTCGTCGAGGAGCTTCTTGAGGATATAGTAGGTCCCCTCGAGGTTCACCATCTGGGTCACCACGACCCGGCGGACGGACGAGACCGCGATCCGCGACTGGATGATCGGCAGGACGAAGTCGTCCTCCGCTCCGTCCGTGATCAGGATGCACTCGGTGGCCCCGGTCCGGGCGATCACCCGTTCGAGGTCGCGGGCGATCTTGCGGTCCCCCTCGATCATGTGGAGATGGTCTCCCGCGACGATCGCGACCTCGACCTCCTCGCCGCCGGCAGCCAGCCCGTCGGCGACCTTGACGGCCTGGAAGATCGCGTTGACGTCCGAGTCCTCGGGATCGACCAGCGCGAGCGCGTTCGCGGTGGCAAGACACGCATCGCGTCCGACCACTGGGGCGTCGACCCCGGCCTTGTACCCGATGTCGTCGTCCCGGTCCACCGAGAGCACAAGGGTGCGCCGCTCCGCCATCACAGGATTGTTGTATCGGATCTATTAAAGCGTTGTTGACTCGCGCAGATTTCGAAAAAGAGAGAGATTTAGACCATTTTCGACCGCTGAAGCAGGAGCAGGTCGTCGGTCGTGAGCTTCTCGCCGCTCCGGAACGACGTGAAGATCCGCTCGGCCTCCTGCCGGACCGCCTTCTGCTCCTTGGTGACCTTCGTCGACCGGGTCTTCTTCCTGAGACCGCCGATCACCTTATCGTAGTCGCGGAGCTCCTTCTGGCAGGCGAGGAAGGCCTTGTGCTCGGCGTCCGCAGCCTCCTGGGCCTCGACAAACTGCTTGTGCGAGGCGTCGGCCGCCTCGCGGGACTTGTCGGCGTTCCGATAGTTCTCGACCATCAGGTCGTGGTGCTTCTGGGCGAGCTCGGCGAGCTCGGTGACCCGGGCGTGGACCTCGGAGGCGGCGTGGCGAAAGTCACGGGCGTCCGTGAGCTTGGTCCGCATCTCCTTGTTCTGCTCGAGCTCGGTCTCCTGCTCCCGGATTTCGGTGCGAAGCGCCTTGATCTTCTCGATCAGCTCGCGCTCCTTGTCGACCGAGAAGACCTCGGTCTGCTGCCGGAACTCCATGTGCTCGATCTGCTTCTGGAGTTCCTTCACACCCCGGTTCTTCAGGGCGCCGTGCTCCTTCTTGAAGCCCTCGATCTCCTCGAAGAGCACGTTCGCCTGCTCGTTGAGGGCGTTGCGCTCCTCCTTCTGGGACTGGACGTCCTTGTTCGCCTGGTCGCGCAGCTCCTTGTTCTTCTGGGCCTCCTCGACGAACTCACGGGTCTTCCCGTTCAGGGCGTTGCGTTCGCGGGCGAACTTGCTCGCGGTCGCGTTCAGCTCGTTCCGCCGCTCCTTGTGCTGCTCGGACTCTGCCAGTATCTTCTTTCGCTTATCGATCAGTTCATTCAGCATGCCTTACCCATCCTCGCCCCTCTGCGCCGCGCCCGCCATCAGGGTGCGCCGGTTGCGATCGGAATGAACAGAAGAGCAGAACGTGGACGGACCCCGTGGCCGGGCCGCTGGTCATCATGCCGTACCTCATGTTCGAACTCCGATACCTGGATCAACCGGCGCAACCCACAAGAGACTTGCGGTCGCGCGCGCGCCCGGTCCGCCGGGCCCTCCGGGAGATGTTGTAGTATTCAAAGGGCACGGGAGCTCTTAACGATTTCGCACCGTGCAGAATCGAACGGATCCACCGGGAATCGAACCCGGGTCCTTGGGTTCGAAGCCCAAGAGGATGTCCTCTACCCTATAGATCCGCCTGATCGTATGATATCGATGACTATTAAGTATTCGGACGCACCTGATCTTCCTATGATTCTGTCCGGAGAGGAGATTGTCCGTCGGCTCCGCACGCTCGAACCGGGCGAACGGCTCACCATCCGGCCGTTTGCAAAGGAATCGCTCCAGGTGGCGAGCTACGATCTCCGTGCCGCCGAGTCGACCGTGATCCCCAGGGGCGAGTGCCGGCTTGTCTCCTCGATGGAGTGGGTGGAGATGCCCGTCGGCCTCGCCGGGACCCTCCGCTGCCGGTCGTCCCTCGGCCGGAAGGGCGTGCTGCTTGGTGGGGGATTCGTCGACCCGGGCTTCCGCGGGCAGCTGACTCTGGCCCTCTCGAACCTCGGCCCCGAGGAGGTGCGCCTCGAGGAGGGCGAGCGGTGCGTCCAGATCCTCTTCTCCGAGGTGATGGAGAACCATCAGGAGTACCGCGGGCGATACCAGGAGAGCCAGGGAGCCGTCGGGGCCCGGGAGTCATGATCCGGACCGAGCGAAAGGTCGTCGAGCTCCTCCGCATCCTCAAAGACCAGCAGGAGCCGATCGGGGCAAAGAGGCTCTCGGAGCTGATGGCCGAACGCGGCTTCGTCCTCTCCGACCGGGCCGTGCAGTACTACCTCCGGTACCTCGACGAGATGGGCTTCACCAACAAGGTCGGGAACCACGGACGGGTCCTGACCGACCGGGGGCGGAGCGAGACCGACAAGGCCCTCGTAGAGGACCGGACCGGGTTCATCATCTCCAAGCTCGAACGGCTCGCGTTCCGCTCCACGTTCGACCCCGAGACGATGACTGGCGACGTGGCCTACAACCTCTCGATCGTGCCCGAGGAGAGGCTCGACGAGGTTCGCGCGGCGTTCGACAGTGTGATCGGAGCCGGGTACGGCTTCTTCTCCAACTACCTCATCCTGGACCGCCATCCCCAGGTCCCCTCGGGCTCGGTCGGGCTCGTGACCGCCTGCTCGATCACGATGGACGGGGTCTTCCAGCACCACGGGATCCCGGTCCGGGTCGCCTACGGGGGCACCCTCCGGGTCCGCGACCGGCAGGCCACGGAGTTCGTCGACCTGATCGGGTACCGCGGGAGCACGATCGACCCGCTCGCACTCTTCATCTCGTCGGGCCTGACCTCGATCGGCTCCCTGGTGCAGAGCGGGACCGGCATCGCGCTCGCGAACATCCGCCAGGTGCCCGGCCAGGCCGAGGGGCAGGTGAACGACCTCATCGCCTCCCTCCGTTCGGCCGGGTTCGTCTTCCCGGTGACGATGGGGTTCGAGGTCTTCAACGCACCTCCCGACCCCTTCCGGCTCTCGATCGTCGCCTTCTCGGGGATGAACCTCGCGGGGCGCTGCCGCGAGCTCGGGATCCCGATCCGGACCGAGATCGGGGCGGGGAACATCCCCTTCTCGAAGGTCGCGGACGGGAACTAGGATCGGAGCCGTCAGGCGAGCCGGCGGAATTCGGCCGTGGGGCCGCCCGAGGCGTTCGTGATCCGGAGGCGGTCGCCCTGGACGTCGTAGGTCGTCGCGACCCCGAGGGCCTCGAGGAGGTCCCGCTCCTGGACCATCATCGCGGGATCGGCACAGGCCCGCTCGGTGACCGCGAGCGGCCCGAGAGAAAGGCTGCTCCCGGTCTGCGTGTACGGCCCCTGGATGATGTTGCACCCCGTGTCGCCCCTGAGCGTCCCGTCGGGTGCGAAGACCAGGGTCGCGTTCGTGCCGGCCAGGACGGATCGCGCGGTCCCGTTACGGTCGGAGAAACCGCTCAACTGCCAGGTCGTGCCGACGAGCGGAGCGGGCGTCGGTGCGGCCGCACGCTCGAAGCTCATGATCCGGTTGCCGCTCCGGTCGGAGAGGAAGAGACTGTTCCCGGAGACCGTGTACCCGCCCGTCATGGGGAAGAGCGCGAAGACCCGCTGCTCCTGGTCCATGACCCCGGCCGGGAGCGAGCAGTACATCAGGGTCGAGACGACGGGGCCGACGGTGAGCGTGCTGCCGCTGGCCGTATAGTCGGCCGAGAAGTGGTTGCATCCGGCCGTTCCCCCGAGACGGCCCTCGCGGTCGAACGTGACGAGCGGGGTCGAGCCGGCGATCGCCGCGACGGTCCCGCCGTCCGCGCCGAGGAACGAGACGAGCTGCCAGGTCCCGAGGAGGGCGGGGTCGGGAGTAGGCGTCGCGTTCCCGGTCGTGTTGTTCGCGCCGGGCCCGGTTGTGCAGCCAGCGCAGAAGAGGGCGAGGGCGATGAAGAGACAGATGCCGATCGGTTTCATGCGTCCTCGAATGGTCCGAGGCGGATAAATGCTTTCCGTGACGCAACCACC